>Ga0131853_10021700_pt1 | contig 11649 bp, 7 predicted proteins | sample TergutLab28metaG_FD_92764 | JGI IMG/M metagenome (GOLD analysis project Ga0131853, IMG submission 92764) | Labiotermes labralis P1 segment gut microbial communities from Petit-Saut dam, French Guiana - Lab288 P1 (version 2) (version 2) | ecosystem: Host-associated > Arthropoda: Insects >...
CGGATCACAAGGGATCCATCATCAGGGAGCTGTATACAGTGCTTGGCTAAAATTACAGTAATGGTTCTATCGTGTCCGTTGACATGGACGTAGTCGGTGTTATGGCAGCATATTTGCCCGTGGCGCGTGTGTGTACTGCACAGTCTAGAGATTATTTCTCTTTGGTTGTTATTACCAAAAGTTTATTGTTTTAAAAGGAAGTGTATATAGTACGTACAGCATGTCCGTAATAAAGAGGCCGACGGGATAGCGTAGTTGGTGTTGTGACTTGTTACGTGACGGACAGTTTGGAGTTGGAACTCCGGTGGGGGCGAGGTTTTCTGCGCCCGTCCACCGACCCTGAGGCCTACCAAACCTCCTGTAAAATAGATACCGGGATATTTTGAGGGGTAAAACGGCCAGAGCGTGGTGCTGACAACCCGCCCTCATCTAGCGTCGAGGTAAAAGAAAGGGTAGGATCTACTCTTCTCCCATCCCCCGTTTACGGAATATTATAGGGTGAACTTGCTTAGGCTGTAAGCTATGAATGCACTCAGTATGCTTCAGTTAAATGTATGCTGTCTGTGAGAGTACGGAAATGAACTGAACTTGGTGAACGAATGATCGGGACCAGTAATATTACATGTACCGTGCAAACATACGAATATATTTACCTGCACCGATGTGCTAAGTGTATTACTCTTCTATCATATATGACCGACCACTTTACGAAATAAAAATTCACCCATGGATTGCTGAAGGAGGACGCGCGTCCAAACATTGCGACGTCTTTGTCTCACATTACATCTCAGGGGTGGAGGATCGTCGTCGTATGTTGTCAACTGGAACCATAAGAACGTCGCTTTAAGGGGAAAAAATGTTTGCCTGTACACTATAATATAAATATTGGTTAATAAGTACCGGATTGCTGTATACACAACACTCTTTACAAATAAAGCGCGCACAAGTGCTTCTGCCATGAGCAGGAGAGTGGAAAAAATGGTGGATGCACAAGGGTTTGAAACCCTTTTCTGTGGTGAAATTGTGATCTGCAGATGAAATCGCCGAAAGGGCGGGGAAAATTTACGTTACCTGAAACTTGGGCACGTATGTGCGGGAAGATGAATCTGGGAGATTAGGAAAACGGAGATCCTCCGTTTACGTTCGTAATTGAAACAGCGTTGATAAATAGGTTTTGAATTAAAGAATACGATCTTCCAGAGGTTTGGCGCCACATAATTTGATAGACACTAACGTTTCAAATAAATCTGCTGCCTCCGTCTTCTCAACCCCTCGCCCAAGGTTCCTGAGAGAACGTGCTTCAGACCCTTGGTGTCTGTCTTTAGAACTATACGGCATCGTATTGCAGAAGGCGGTACCTGTACATACTCACAATCGTAAAGAATCTCAGATCCCACAAACTAATATTTTGAAAGTGTTATATTTTTACGTCTCAAATGTTTTCTATCTGTCCGATGAAATGGTAGAAAGTGCAGCTGAATATGTGACTGTACGTTCAGCTCGTTTGATTGTGACGTTTCTGGAAGTCATGCAGATTTCGGTATACCAAACGAAATCCTCATGTTTGTAAGCACACATAGGAGAACCTAGGAAGGTAGGAAAAGAGCTGAAATAATAATTGCATTAGTATGATCCCAAGAGAAATGAGGAGAGATGAAGACGAAAAAAATTCTGAGGTCATTTTACCAAGTATTTTTGGGGGATTTTTTTCCCCCCTCAAAAGTGATATTCCTAACGGAAAACCATTTGCTTCAAAGATGATGTTACTTTATGATTGACAAAATAAGTAACCAAATTTTCGTACAAAGATATTGTATGTATTTCTCACATGTACAGTGCATGCTACATTCCTTGTCCACCTAATCCTTCTTCATGTTATCACCTAATGCTATTTAATGACGAGTGCATGTTCTTCATTGTGAATTTGTCTCCAACCTCCGATTACTTCCTCTTTGGTGATTTAAAACATTCTCAAAGACCACATTCTTCTTTGTTCTGAACAGATTTTTTCACCCAGAGTTGAAAGACCAAGTTCCACACCCGTGCGAACACAACAGGCGAATTTGTTTTGTATAATTTATTTTTACATGGGCGTAAGAGATGGACATCATTTGTGTGCGGAAATGATTAGATTTGTTGTTGTATTTTGAAATCGCGGGGGTTTTGTTTAAAGTGGGGCACCTCTATGGCGCTGCAGATGCTGATAATCTATTGATGCTAATACCCCATGCCGTCAAGGACGCATCAACTACAAAGTTTCCGGATTCCACAGTTTAACGTCCCCATCCTCCTCGCATCACAGGGTTGAATCACCTCTGTTGGATTCCCTTGCCTCTCCCAGTTCCTCTTTCCAGCCGGAGCAAAACATTTTTCCCCTCTCCCTCTTAAATTCCCCGTCTCAAAATATTTGGCTGGCGGCCATGCATGAGGTCTTCCTCCAGGCCGCTTCGCCTCTACCGCAGAAGAGACTTGTTTGGATCCAGCAACTGACCATGTTAAGCGTTCTTTACGTGATAATGGATAGATTACGACCACGCGAACTTATTCTTGGATTGTTTAGTGACGCCGTTACGACTGTAGGTATTGCATGTCGTCGAATAAAGTTGGAAATTTATTACTAATGAAGGAACATTAGATATCAAGGTAGAATTACTACATAGAAGTTTTATTGAAGCTAATGATGGCCACCACACAGAAGTATTAGCAGTAACCTGGCCGAGAACTGAACACATTGCCTTCCGAAAATTGGAATACGTATGCGGAGTCGTCCGTACTACAGTTTCTCTGCCCAGGCGCTGCTTTAATGCGTTTTTGTTTAGCTGGTGGCGTATTTTATTGTCACGTACGTGGGTCTCAAATGGTGTGTGTGTCACCAGTTCTCGTTTTCCTCATCGGTAGTTTGCTAGTCTTGGGTTGGACGGGCGTGTAATATGACGGGATGGATTAAAATCCCAATAGAATTTGATAACTTGATTAAATTTATTTGACATGGTGTTAAAAGTTATTGTTGTTGAATACTGTTAGCCTTCCAAAATTGCATATTTTGTCGTATAGACAGTGAAAGTAAGACGAAAAACTTGCAAAGTCAATAAAGGAGCCAAGTTTCATAAAAAATATATTTGATAGGAAATTATTGTGTGACTTTTTCCACAGACTTCTCTGAACAGTGTCTCAGCCTAGGAAAAATTCAGCGATGTAGTTCTGTTGCCAATAAATTTGCTTCGGTCCTCATACAAATTACCTCTATTATTGTCCGATTTATAAAAACTTGGAATTTGTCGACATTATTTTTATGAAAACACTAGTCGCTTTTTCAGCTTTGCGAACGCACCTAAACGCCAGATTATTTCGAAGACCGAAAGGGTACGATGTAATAAAAACGTTCAAAAGTTACCTCAATCTCATCATTTCGCACTCTGCACTGAAACGTCGCTGGCCTTTGTGTATGTTTGATACAGACAGTAACGGAAATACATTACCACGTTCGAGTTGTGTTGAAGTTCATATAGTTGTGAGTTTTGCACCTCCTTTTATCACGCTGGAAGCAGGCAGTGACGCAGTTGGTTGCGCTACGGGTTCGACCCCCGATGGTGTCACTGGAATTTTTCATTGACATAATCCTTCCGGTCTCAATCTGGCCCTTAGGTCGACTCAGCCTGTAACAGAAATGAGTACCAGGAATATTACCTGTGGAGTAAAGACGGCCGGTGCGTGGGGCTGACAAACTTACCACTTTAATGTGCCGATTTGCTGGAAATCTGGGAGCCTTAACCTCCTGGAACCCTCAGGGCATGTACAGGGATTGCTTTACCTTCCATCACGCTGGTAGAAAGATAAGGTTCTGGATTTTAGTAAGGTGTCAATGTCTCCCTTATACTACTGTCTAATTCTGACTGATTTTAAGATAATCTGTACAGTCAAACATATAAATAGTCCCTTCGAATGGACCATAAACGCCTCCTTCCAAATACTTGCCTATACACTATCCGAGATCACATTATTAACTATGGTTTACTTATTGGCGCTAATGAATATGCCTTCTAACGAAGACAGATGAATTCGATTCTAGACTCGAACATCGATTATCTTGAATGAGGTATTTAGTATATTTTCCCAATCCTCCCAGGCGAGTATCGGGGTAGAACAGCAAATTACATATGACAGGTTCCCGTGAAACATTTCTCACTTATTTCTTGTATCACCCTAGCGTTTGACACTAACGTTAAGGATTGTTAAGGATCGTTAAGTAAACCACATATGAATAAATAAAATACAATTCAGCTGTTAGTTGCTAATTTTGCAAAGTTTTAAATGGCGAAGTGTTTACTGACTGAAAGGATGGCATAACCAGCGGTCATTTTCTAATCTGTGGTTCTGTCCGGGTATGTGCCTGTAAGGGCTAAGAAAAGTCCCAGGGATACCGCAGTCAGTAGTCAATATTCCTTTCGAGATTCGGAAAGGTAATCACTTGAATACAAGTCACAAATATTAATGAGTAAGCGAACTAACCTCGCAAGTTTAGGACCACAATATAACTATTTAATTTCTCGCAGCTATTAATAAAATTGCCCTTCAGCTTCTGAATTCAGAAATTTTTTATCAAGAATTATGTAGTCATAATTGATTTATCGTTAGCATTCAAGCGGTACTGAGTTAGAAAATCTGCACTCAAAACAGTAGTTTCTGCAGAACTGCTTTCTGCAGTATAATTAAGACCTGGCCCTTGAGTCGCGGCAGACGAGATCACTTCATAAGGAGACATCCCCAGAATGCTGATTTACCGACGGAGAATCTCGTGAATCTCGTTAATAAGTTCCTGCATTTAAGCAGTGACATTTGATGTAAGAACATGTCAGCTGCTCTAATCTTCACGAACAAACATTTGAAAATCTCGAAATGTTCATATCTTCGGGATGTTTCTAAGTGCGACGGAATAATTACACACAGAAACATTTATGTGTTATTTACTAGAATTTTTTTTTCAACACTTGTGTAAGTGTGTGCAATATAAGCTTATGTTGTTGGGTGTAGTGTAGATTTGTTGGTATGATACTTTTATATTTACGACTCCTGTCTGCCTGAGCATCAGGAAACTTCGGGTAATTATGCTCACTGAGTATTTACAAAAAGCAAAATATTATGGAATAGCTTATGGACATTTCAGAATTTCAAATATTTTTGTAAGAGTGTCAGATCTTTTCGCTGTTGTGTGTAATACGTTTGTATTTATGTTTCACAGCACGACGACGCTGGTAGTGTCTTTCCTGGCAATGTGACTCTCTAAAGTAGAGAACAGACGTCCCACCTATCTACGACTTCATTTATCGTTTGACCGCTAACTTTTTCGACAGTTGCCCTGCCCACCCTAACCCCCTCTTCCGCTCCGTAGGAAACTACTCTCTTGCTGACCTACATCGACAGTATAAGAAATACATACACAAACGACCTAAACACCTTCTCCTCTAACCATTCTCCCACCTACCACAGTATTCTACCCTCGCCGACCTGACTAACGTACACACAACACAGAAATATAAACATACGAATGTTATATTGCTTTAATTAACTTACCAGAAACAGCAGTGTTTTTTTTCTGTTCCTTTTCCACTGCCGTTATTCACATCTGTATTTCTACTACCCCCTTACCACTTGCTCCATACTGTACATATCTATTGGAATTGGTTACAGGAACAATTTTACAGTTCATCCTTGTACATCTTGTATATACTGTCTGTCTAATAAATCTCTTAAAAAATAAAAAAAAAAAGAGAACAGCTTTGATTTGGCTTGATTTTTAAAATCTCTTTCTGTCGTTGCACGGAAACCTACAAACGTCTTTTTAAAATTAATCTGTTGATTTGTCAATCGACTGGTCGAGTTATTAGTAGTGAAGCGATCCAGATGCGGTGAAGGTAAAGGTAATGGTAAAGCAGTTCCGTTACAGGCCCGGAAAGCCCGGGAGGGTTGTAGGAAGTGAAGGTTCCCAAATTTCGTGACAACGGCACAGGATGGTGGTAAGGTTGTCAGCCTTACGCACCGGTCGCCTTTACCCCAGGAAATGCTCCTGGTACTCATTTCTGTTAGAGGCTGAGTCGACCCCAGGGCCATAGTGCGATCGGGAGGATTTTATGTCAATGAAAAATCCACTGACACTTGCTGGGATCGAACCAGCGACCTCCCGATTTGTAGGACAATTTTCATTATTTTGGAAAATGTCCCTTAATTTTAATCACATTAAACATTTTTATAAATATTTCAATACCTTCACTTTTTAATAACCAACTTCTTCCATGCCACAGCTGATATACCATCACTTCCTGTTTCTTTGTTGTTTTTCATACCCCTGTTAACTTCTCGTACCTATTGTATTGCAAAACCGTCTGCCAGTTCATCTGCATGATCCGAACCTAAAATCTGAACCTCACTTTCTAACAGCCCCTTGTCGTCTTTTGAAAACAACGTACAAAGATGCAGGATTTGCTGACTGCAACCAGTCAGCAAAACCTGTATAACAAATGCCTGTTGCTGTGTATAAAATACTAGACTCCGGATGGTGGACAGAAAACCTGTCCGAAACATGTAGAGTTCTATTCCAAGATAAATTTGAGAAATTAATGCATCTCGTTGGTTTTATTATAAGAATATATCACGATGCACGGTCATCTGAATGTCTGACACTTATCTAAATAGACTTGTGTGTGTCTGTGATGACCCACATGTACACAGCCACATACCGTACACCAAATATATGTAAATATTTTTAATATTTTGTCAGTTATTTGTACTTTAAAGCGTTTTGTCAGATAAGTTTGTTTTAAGAATTATACATCTTGTTGTAATTATACATCTTGCTGTAATTATACATCTTGTTGTAATTATACATCTTGCTGTAATTATACATCTTGTTGTAATTATACATCTTGTTGTACTTATTTCTGATAACATTGATAGAGGAATACTCCTGTTCGGGGTTAAACGAAAACGAAAAACATTTTTTTAGATAATGTGTAACATTGATAGGTAGGGTAATTACGGTCAATAACACAACAATGTATATCTAATTGATGTTTATTAGAAGTTGATAAAAACTACATGTTTCGGCCAACATTGGCCATCATCAGGTTTTTTCACCCGAAAGCAATGTATGCTGTAAGAGTGTTTACATAAAGCTTTATATAAACACTCTTACAGCATTCAGTTCTTTCGGATGAAAAACCTGATGATGGCCAATATTGGCCGAAATGTGTAATTTTTATCATCTTCTAATAAATATCAATTAGATATACATTGTTGTGTTATTGACTGTAATTACCCTACCTATTAATTACTATACACAACAGGAATGGCACATTTCGGAATAATGTGTAACCCGACCGGTGTCACTCTTTTGTAACTTCGGCATTCTACGCTAACGTAAGTTCTTTCGCATGAAGGGGGAGCTGGAGTGTCTAAAAGTGTGACAGTGGAATAAATCTTTTTTCATTAATTAATTTTTATGTACACTGTTAATCAGTTCCATTATAGTGGTGTTTGTTTCCTTATTTCCCGTTCATAGTTTGTCTGGTGGATGAATGTCACACACCGACGCCAGTAACGATCCCTGCCTGCAGACGCAGTCACACCAGTATCGACATTTTTCCTAATGTCACACATTACGAACGCCACGTGGAACAACACGTGCAGCTGCCTTGATATACACAACACACCCATACGTGTGTCTAGAACTTCGCTTCAAAAAACACTTGGATTTTACGTCGATGGTCACGTTGCTTGAAAGCTGTTGACCCATATTTCTAAATTGTACTTGCTGAGCGGAGAGACGTATAGCTTTGTTGAAAAAACCTTCAACGGCAGATTTCAATTGGTGGTTGCAGGACGACTTTCGTCATGATTAAAAGTTTCTGCTGAAGTCCCAGTGAAATAGATTATTTTTTATATTTGTAGTTTCGTGCATCGTAATTCTAGGTTGAAGAAATCCAACGAGATGCAACAGTATGCGTATATTTATTTACTGCTAAATTACTCTACATATTTCAAGGGTCCATCGCACCCATCATTAGGAGTACATAAAACTGTAGTTGCAGCCTCTGGTACAGATCATACTATCGGGGAAGCTCGCTTCCCAGATAGTATGATCTGTACCAGAAGCGATGGAAGCCCGAAACGTGTGGATTAATTTAGCAGAAAAATAAATATTCTTCATACTGCTGGATTTCTTCAACCTCAGTGAAATAGGTTTCGGTTTTGGATGTCAGGTTTGCTTTCCATCTTTCCTACTACGTCTTCAAATCTGGTAGGTTTTTACACTACTATTTTTAAAATTCTTCAATCGATCACTAACATTTGGCTGGAAATGTAAATTTTAATACGATTTTTGTTCAAGTTAATGCCAGTAATGTGTTTTGACTTTTAACCAATACACAGGGAAATTGCTTGTTAGTAGCCTTCTGTGTACTGCTGACGGTCTTTGCGTTAGAAGAACTTCCGAGCTTCATAGTTGCGAACTTCAAGTCTGCGTTTGGAAAATATACTGCGCAAAGTAAACTTACTTTCAGTCCTAACATCACGACAACCTGTGATCCATATTAAGTTTTCTTTCATTTAGGCCCGGATCTTCGAGTCCCTGCATTTCATAGGTTTCTCCACTAATATTTTCCAATAATGAGAGGTACAGCTTGTATTTTGTAGTTATTTAATTTAAATTGCCGCGGCCAGATAGGATTTTTGAGAAATGCTGAATTGGAAAGAATTTGGAAGGAATCGTTTTTTTCTTCCGCATGTAGGTGGAAGAAATGAGAAAATTCGCGAAAATTTTCGATCAGCTTAGCCCGTGTTTTGGCAGAGGTCCAAACTGGACATCTGCCTTAGACAAGTCCAGATCTTTTTCGCTGCACCGTTGTGGTCGGTATACATTTCACTACCTAACGATGTTCGGTGACGTACGTCTCTCATTAGTAAGATGTTAAACTGTTTACTTGCCTTACTTTACTTACAGCTACTTGCTTTCTGAAACTTTTAATTTGTGTTCGTCCTCACGGTAAGACCTTAGGTTGCACAAATGCCGAGAGATTAAGCAGCCCCACATGATAATCTATAGTGTTCTGAAAGACAAGTGGATAAATGTCGAACTGATAAATCTCGGATATTTATTGAATTTATTCTGATCTTGTTTTCTTAACTTTTCTGTTTTTTTTGCTGTAACTGTTACATTGTGAGAATATCCGCCAATGTGACTAAAGTTCGAAGTGTCTAATTAACTTTACAATTCATGGAAAGTAGCTAACTAACCACCAATTTAATCGACCCACTAATGAACTAATCAACCACAAATAACAAAACATTCGACAGAAGAACCAGCCAGCTTATGAACTAAACAAATAACGTACAGGATAATGTACCAAGAAAAGAAACAACCAACTAACTAATGGACTAAAAAGTAATTGACTGGATAATTTACAGAACACCTAACTAAATAGAAATAATTCGCAACGCCATAATTAATATCCATGTTATACGAGGAGCATGATTGTTCTAACTGATCACTTAATTTGAACCATAACATTCATATTCTTTTGGTAATTTGGTAAATCGCTGCGAAGTATCTTCCAGAGCAGGAAAAATAAATTTTGTTTTGTCCATAAATGTAGAAAAACGGTACCGCCCTAAAATCACGCATTCGGAAGGTAGCCTGTTGGAGGCTTGACCACTTTCGTCTACCTGCGACCTACTTCATTTTTCTGGTATTTATTCTCTTCCAGTTAAATGCCGGGATTCTACTTCGATACTGCGACAACATTCCTGTTCGCTGCTCATGACGCTGAAGCATATGTAAATTCTGTAGCTAAAATAACGTCGTTAAACAATCTAAGACTCTGTAAACAGATTTTCATGTAGATCTGTTTAAATCTTCAGATTTTAGGTTCATAGAAATAGTTATGAATGGAACAGTGCCCTAAATGCGTATGCATTGCCGATTCATGGTTATGTTAATCACTAGCTGCTTTCTGCTCCTGTTCTAGGTCGCACGCGTCGTGCAGAAATGCGAAACCACGACAGAGTAAGGCGCAGATGCACGAGGAAAGGTATCGTATAAGGAAACTGTTTTATTCTCAAACGAACTCGATCTTCCGATGCGAACTTTTTCTACAGATGTTCTTTCGTCTCGCCTATGTTGTAACTGGTGTTAATGATGTAGGTAATTTAGAAAGAACTACATTCTTCGTATAATTTTGAAGCCCATTTTTTTAATGTTTTGCTGATCGTGCTTCTCAATATAATCTTAGCAACTGACTAACATTTTATAATAAGCTTATTGTATTTCTCTACATGTTTCGAGCACAACAATGCTCGAAACATGTAGAGGAATATAATAAACTTATTATAAAACAAGAATTTGCGCATTAAGTTGGTCAGTTGCTAAGATTATTTTCAAACCATTTACAATCAGTAATTTCAAATTAACTTTCTCCGTGTGATTTAAAATGGTAGGAACTGCTTTATTCGTACAGTATATAAACGCTATGGAGGTGTTTACGATAATCATTCCGACATCGTCAGTTACATTGTTTTTTTACAGCGACCGTATTCTTTGCTCCTGTTGTGTTTTTCTTATCTGTGGAGACGTTTTAATGTGCCCCTTCGACGTTTCTGACCAATGTGCACATACGCAGTGTAATTTCGTATATGCACAATTGCGTACTTACTACCGAAACAATATTTGTTTCGTAACTGGCGTACAGGATGATTAGAGATGTCGTTTGATGAAGAATAGTGGCTCAATTTACTGCGCAGGATTTATACTCTAGGCCTAATAAAAGAGCAGTCTTATTACTTCGGTAAATTTTTTCACAATTTATTGGGAATTAGGAGAGATTTTTGTTCCATATATGGTGTAGTTTATTGCACTGCCCAGTCATGGAGTCTGTTGACCTGAACAAGTTCTGTGTAATGGATAGAACTGAAGGAAGAGCTTCATTGGTTATCTGAGAAATTCTATGTCAAAATAACAACAAGTGAGATCGTGGAAACTTCCGAGTAAATAAGAAGAGCAGATTCTGCTACTTTTAGTGAGCACACAAGTTGCGGTCTATTCTCACAGCACATCTGAAACTTTCGTGCGAACTAATGCATTATGAGTCGCCTTTACTGGTGTCGTAGAGAAGTAACGTAGGAGAAACTACTTTATGCCCTGGCAGAAAGACAAGGTAAACAGAAAATTAGACTTCCTAGAGGTGGTGCACTTGGAAGTAAAAGTTGCTGGAGGTAAAATAAGTCACTCATTTTTAAACTCGTCCGTTTTCCTGTAAAGGATACAGTAGGTCAAAATCAGTTTGCTTTTTCGTCTGTCATTACGCACGTCACCAGTTAAGAGCCGTGGAACAAGTATTAATGAAATTTGATGTTACTTACTTACCTACTTACTCCATGGTGCAGAGTCCTTCTTGAGAAGCTAACCGGTTTGCAGCTAATCAAGAAGTTCCCCCGCATTTCACGGAACCCGAAAGTTCATTACCGCACTCCCAAGCATCCGCCACCTGTCTCTATCCTGGGCCAGCCCAATCCAGTCCATATATCCACATCCCACCTCCTGGAGATCCATCCTAATATTATTCACCCATCTACGCCTAGGCCTCCCCAGTGGTCTCTTTC
>Ga0131853_10021701_pt1 | contig 11649 bp, 10 predicted proteins | sample TergutLab28metaG_FD_92764 | JGI IMG/M metagenome (GOLD analysis project Ga0131853, IMG submission 92764) | Labiotermes labralis P1 segment gut microbial communities from Petit-Saut dam, French Guiana - Lab288 P1 (version 2) (version 2) | ecosystem: Host-associated > Arthropoda: Insects >...
CTCTACCCTCGTTCCCTCCTCGGCGCTCCTCCGATCTGGCTGTGGCGCACGCACTCCTTCCTTTGGCTTTAAGCCACTCTGGTGGCGTACTGCAGACGCCGCCAGACTATCTTAAACCCCAAGGACTGGGTACGCGGGCAACCCCCGCAAAAAAATCAAGGAGGACAAAATTATGTCGAACATGGTAGTAAGAACGAACATACTTGCCCTTAATTCCCACAGGAATCTGGGAATGGTAGGCACTCAGCAGGCTAGAGCATCGTCTCGCCTTTCCAGCGGCTTCCGCATCAACAGCGCGGCCGACGACGCGGCAGGGCTCGGCATCTCCGAAAAGATGCGCTCGCAAATCCGCGGCCTTGACCAAGCTTCCCGCAACGGCCAGGACGGCATCAGCCTGATCCAGACCGCCGAAGGCGCGATGAGCACTATTAACGAAATGATAACCCGTATCCGCGAGCTTGTTATCCAGGCGTCCAACGACACCAACATCGGCGGCACCGGCTCTGACAGCGATCGTATGCGCATTCAGGAAGAAATCAACCAATTGGTTGAGGAAATCGACGCGACGGTTCATCGTACGGAATTCAACACTAGAACCCTTCTGGACGGCAGCCTTGACAGCAATAACTTTAACTTTTTAGACGGCATAAGCTGGGCTGACATAACCGGCGCCGGCGCCAATCCCACCAATACAGCCGCCGCTTTAAACGCTACCCAGCAGGCTTCGCTGCTTATGCTGATGGGCGCAAACGCGTCCGCTTTCGCATCCAGCGCCGGCAATATCAGCGAGGCGTGGGTCAGGGAAAATATGGTGAATTTTAGAGACTTGCTTGGCGCACAGTCCGCAACTGTCTCGGTAACGCAGAGTACCCAATTTGACACAACCGGAGAAATATTGGATACTACCGCTACAGTTTCGACTACTGTTAACGGTGTCACTACTATCGTTGATCCTACCTACACAGACCTTACAATTACTACAATTGATACGTTCTCAGTAGCGGTGCAGGATACTACTGCTACTGTAAGTGTGGATGCAACGGTTGCGGGAACTTTCACCGTGTCGACCGCGGCAGCTGCCCAGGCCGGCTTCCACGTTTCAAATACTACTATTACAGATACTGCAAATACGAATTTCCTTGGTACAGGTACTGCCAGAGACGTAGCTATCGCGCAGGAAATCGCCAACTTCCTGAACTCGGTTCGTACGAACACAGCCGAAGCGCTTCAGCCGGATCAAGGCGTTTCTCTGTGGTTCCAGGTTGGCGCCAATGTAGACCAAGGCGTCGAGCTTAACATCCAAAGGGTTGGCTCAGACGTCCTGGGAATAGGTGACGGTAACGGTGTCGCCGGAATTAGCGTGCTGAGTGTATCCGGCGAAGCCATACAGGATGCTTGGATCGAAGTTCTTGACGATGCTCTGGCGCATGTCACCGCACAGCGCTCCAACCTTGGCGCAATGCAGAATCGTCTCGAGTTCACCATCCAAAACCTTGATATCGCCAGCGAAAACCTATCCGCCGCCGAATCCAGAATACGCGACACGGACATGGCGCTGGAAATGATGAGACTGACACAGTCCAACGTGCTGCAGCAAGCCGCTACGGCGATGCTGGCTCAGGCGAATCAATCTCCTCAGTCAATACTCCAGCTTCTTGGATAATATCTCTAATAATAACGCAAGTGTCAAAAGCGAGGGTATCCTCGCTTTTACACTTGTATGTAAGGAGGAACAGCCTTATGGCTTTTGCATATGGGTCATTACTGGAAAAAATAAAGGATGCCGAATTGGGTCTGCCGCCTGAAACCCGGGAAAAGCTTGAGCCTTATGAAGGGAATGAAAATCTGACGCCTGACGAGTTGGACGAGCTTTCCGTAGTCGTGGCCGAAATTTATGGACACGTGTCCGAAAATTTCGGCATTTCTTCCCCCGAATATGACAATGCGGTATATATTATTGAAGATTCGCTCATTTACCCCGTTACAAAAAAGGCGGCCGCAAAGGCATTTTTCAACGCCTTTGAAGACAAGGCGCCGGAAGACGACTATCTTCGTCTGATGTGGACAAGGCATGTGTATTACAGCGGCGGTACGGACAAACATAAAATTGAGGCAGGGTTGGATTACTTCCTGAAATCGGACAAGTCTTTTTCTCAGCACTATTCGGACATAATTTTTTACGCCATGACAAAAACAAGGGATTTTTCATCTTTTTTGGATAATATGCGTATTACAAGAACCGAAGGCTTACTCAAGAATATTATCCGCACCAACACGGGTATCAGCCACATGATGCTGCGATATATGGAAAACACCGGATGGTATGAAAAAAGCTACTCTATCAAGTATTTACGGATTATGTCTTCCCTGTCGCGTATTTCCTTTGCGGCGGCGGACAAGAGTTTTGACGCGGGTACAGACGTTGGGAACCTGCTTGCGGAGGAAATGAGGCTTGGTCTTTTTGAAATTTACGTCCGTGTCCACAACAAGTATTTGATCGCTGTCTTGCGGGAGAATGTGTACTGCGAAGAAATGACGCCGAACCTTCACGAGCATGATGCCTTTGTGTACTTTGCCTCAAGGGCTCTTGCCTGCAAGGACAGCAACGATACGGCGGGGTTTGTAAGGAATTTGCGGCTTGGGCTCAAGTCTGACCCGCATATGGGCAGCGTTGTCGAGGTGATCTGTAAACGCTTGGCGAAGGAAATCAGCCAGAGCGAGCGTTCAGCTAAGGAACGGCTTGACATGGAAGTCGCACGCTTAAGGGCCCTTCTTTCCGACGCGGTGGCATCAGGCAACTCGGTAGAAGCGCGGAGGCTGCTGGAACTATACTTGCCGGATGAAGGCGAAGATACTGACGATGGACAACCGAGGCAGGTGGATACTCCTTGAGGATAGTATATATGAACGGCGGGCTGGGCAATCAACTTTACCAATACGTATTTGCCCGCTGGCTGGAAGAAACCCTGCATGAACCCGTCATAATCAATGACATGGTCTTCTCCATGCTGGAGTCCAGAGTGGAGGCAAACAAAAACAGACAGGACGCTTCCCCTGATCTTTATGGCATTCATAACGGCTACGAGATCGATTACGTTTTCCCATATTCAAAGAAGCTGCTTTTTATGAGCAATTATTTTGACCAGGATGTATGGGAATACCTGGTTAAAAAAGCCGGCATTTCGCGGGGCGGTGTTGAAGTAGTAGCTCAGGCAATTCTTGATTCGGGCATAGACCTTACAATGATGATCGAAGTCGCCAGCGATCATTTGCGCGCCTATACCGGCAAAAAATATTATACGCCCAGCAACAGCTATAACTCCGACATGGCCAGAATTCCCGGCAGCGTGTACTATCACGGCAACTGGATTAATCAGGGCTGGTTTAACGCGTACAGAGAAATTTTTCTTGAGGAACTTACCTTCCGGTCGATGCTAGACGAAAGGAACCTGGAATACGAGCGTCTGATAAGGGAGAGCTTCGCCGTAGGAGTTCATGTGCGCCGGGGTGATTTTGTGCGGCTGAAAAGAAATGTCTCCGAAGATACTTATAGAAATACGATCACAGAGCTGCGGGAAAAAATCCCGGATGACGCCAGGTTCTTTGTCTTTTCCAATGAAATGAGCTGGTGTAAAGAAAATCTGGAGTCTCTGGGACTGCGTGAGGACGAAACGGTTTTTGTGGAAGGAAACTTCGATTATCGAAACAACTATATTGATATGCAGCTTATGTCTGTCTGCAACGTGCTGGTTGCCGCCGGGAATAGTACTTTCAGCTATTTTGCGTCGATATTGAATAAAGAGCCTGATTTTTACGTTTTGCAATCCAGAGGGTCGTCCACAAGAGATATTGCCGTGATGAATGATCCGCAGGCAATGAGGAATTTGCAAGCCAACCTTGAACATATGACGAAAACAAACGAAAAATAAAACGAATAGCCGCGTAAAGGGATATGATATGAAGATTGTATTTATGTATGGCGGATTAGGCAATCAAGCTTTTCATTATATTTTTGCGCGCTGGCTGCAAGAATCCACCAGAGAGGCCGTCTATCTAAGCGACGTCGTTTATCACGTATCAAGCTTTAAGGATAAAATGCATAATGGGCTTGAATTAAATCAGATATTCCCAAACGCAAATAAGGTCCCGTTGTTAAGCAGCCGTTTTGAGCCTGACGTTTGGGAGTATGTGATAAATATGTCGAACGGGGCGCATATAGAATTCGGCTCAAGACTGTTGGTTGACTATATCGCGCAGGTCATATATAACACGGGAGTTAATATTAAAATGATGCTTGAGTATTACGCCGGTCGCACGGACGGCGTACACTCCTTTACCGGCAAATGGGGCTGGACGCCTCATAACTTCTATAATTCCGGCATGGCCAGGATTCCCGGGGATGTATATTATCGCGGATACTGGCAGAATCCCAGATGGTTCAACGATTACAAGGATGTCTTGCTTGAAGAACTGGTTTTTAAGCCTATTATTGACGATAGGAATAAGGCGTATGAAGCACAGGTGCGGGAGAATTTTTCGGTTGGAGTTCATGTGCGCCGGGGCGATTATATTGAGGCCGGCCTTTATACGGACGAATCCCTTTACCAACCTATAATTTCAGGCTTGCGGGATAAAATCCCCGGCAATGCCAAGTTCTTTGTATTTTCCGATGATATTGGCTGGACAAAAGCAAATCTGCATGAATTTGGATTGCGCGCTGAGGAAGTTGCTTTTGTAGAGGGGAATTCTGGCAACCAGCAGAACTATATTGATATGCAATTGATGTCTATGTGTAATGTTCTGGTTCTTTCAAAGAACAGCAGCTTCGGACTTTTGGCGGCTTTGCTGAACCAGGAGCCCGGTTTCTATTACTTGCAGCCCGAATACAAGCCGGCAGAGGATATTGCTACTGTCCCCAAAATTGATAGATGGGGAGGTATTTAAGTGAAAAACAGTTGAGAAGTAGAACAATCAGCCGGATAAAGGGATGAGTTATGAAAATCGTACTTATGTTTGGTGGATTAGGCAACCAGGTTTTTCAGTATATTTTCGCAAGATGGTTGAAAGAATCCACCGGTGAGGCTGTTTATATAAATGACGCTGCCTATTACTTCAATTCAGATTGGAATGGATTGATGCGAAATTGTGGATATGAATTGAGCAAAGTCTTTCCAAATGCGAATAAAGTCCCTATGTTAAGCAGCCGTTTTGAACCGGAGATATGGAATTATATGATAAATACGACAGTTCAGGCAAGTAGGCGCATAATGCCGGGGTCGCGTTTGACAACGGACTATGTCGTGCAGGTCATCTACAATACGGGCGTTGATATTAAAATGATACTTGAACATTACATGGGCAGAATAGACGGCGTACATACCTTTACCGGAAAGTGGGGCCGGACGCCTAGAGATTTCTATAATTCCGGCATGGCCAGGATACCTGGAGATGTATATTACCGAGGATTCTGGCACAATCCGAGATGGTTCAACGATTACAGGGATATCCTGATTGAGGAAATGGCTTTTAACCCTATCATGGACGATAGGAGTAAGGCGTATGAAGCGCAGATAAAGGAAAATTTTTCGGTGGGTGTTCATATACGCCGAGGCGACTTCATTAAATACAATTTGTATACAGATGAATCCTTTTATCGAACCATGATCTTGGGCTTGCGGGATAAAATTCCCGGCGACGCAAAGTTCTTCATTTTTTCCGACGAGATCGACTGGGTAATAGCAAACCTCCATGAATTTGAACTGCGCGCGGAAGAAGTCGTTTTTGTGGAAGGGAATTCTGGTAATCAGAGCTATATTGATTTGCAGCTAATGACCATGTGTAATGTCTTGGTTCTTTCAAAGATAAGCAGCTTTGGACTTTTGGCGGCTTTGCTGAACCAGGAGCCCGGTTTCTATTACTTGCAGCCCGAATATAAGCCGGCAGAGGATATTGCGACTGTTCCCAAAATTGATAGATGGGGAGGGGTTTAAGTGAAAAACAGCCGGAAAGCAAAATGATCAGCTAGATAAAGGGATGAGTTATGAAAATCGTATTTATGTTTGGCGGATTAGGCAACCAGGCTTTTCAGTATATTTTCGCAAGATGGTTGAAAGAATCCACCGGTGAGGCTGTTTATATAAATGACGCCTCATATTATTTCAATTCAGACTGGAATGGACATATACGAAACGGCGGGCTTGAATTGAGCGGAGTTTTTCCTAACGCAAATAAAATTCCGATGCTAAGCAGCCGTTTTGAACCGGAGATATGGGATCATGTGATAAATATGTCGGTTAATGCACATGGACTCTCAATGCCGGGGAAAAGGCTGAGTTCGGAATATATCGCGCAGATTATCTACAATACGGGCGTTGATATTAAAATGATGCTTGAATATTTCTGGGGCAGCGACGACGGCATATATACCTTTACCGGCAAGTGGGGGCGGACGCCTAATAGCTTCTATAATTCCGGCATGGCCAGGATTCCCGGGGACGTATATTACCGCGGATATTGGCAGAATCCAAGATGGTTCAACGATTACAAGGACATCTTGCTTAAAGAGATGGTTTTTAAGCCTATTACGGATGACAGGAATAAGGCGTATGAAGCACAGGTGAAGGAAAATTTTTCGGTGGGTGTTCATATACGTCGGGGTGACTTCATTAAATACAACATATATACAGACGAATCTTTTTATCGAGTCATGATTTTGGGCTTGCGTGACAAAATTCCCAGCGATGCAAAGTTCTTCATTTTTTCCGACGAGATCGGCTGGGTTACGGCAAACTTGCATGAGTTTGGACTGTTCGCTGAAGAAGTTGTTTTTGTGGAAGGGAATTCTGGTAATCAGAGCTATATTGATTTGCAGCTAATGACTATGTGTAATGTCCTGATTCTTTCAAATATGAGCAGTTTCGGACTTTTGGCGGCTTTGCTGAACCAGGAGCCCGGCTTTTATTATCTGCAGCATAAATACAAGCCGACAGAGGATATTGCTACTATCCCAAAGATTGACAGAGAGGGAGGTTTTTAAGTGAGAGCCTTGATAACCGGCGTAACCGGACAGGACGGCAGCTATTTGGCCGAATTATTGCTGGAAAAAGGATATGACGTCCACGGAATAGCCCGGCGTACAAGCACGGAACGCAAGGAGCGCATAGAACATCTGCGGGGACGCCAGGGGTTTCACCTGCATTACGGAGACATGACGGACAGCATGAGCCTGATGAAAATAATAGCGGAGGTTCGGCCGGACGAATTATATAATCTGGCGGCCCAGTCACATGTGCATGTGTCATTTGATGTGCCTGAATTTACGGCAAATGCCGACGGGTTAGGCGCACTGCGCATTTTAGAAGCGGTTCGTCTTCTGGGTCTTGTGAATAATTGCAAAATTTATCAGGCGTCCACATCGGAGCTGTACGGCAAGGTGCAGGAAGTACCGCAGAGCGAAACTACACCGTTTTATCCTTATTCACCGTACGCGGCTGCTAAACAGAACGCTTTTTGGATTGCCCGGAACTATCGTGAAGCGTATGGCATGTTCGTTTCCAATGGTATTTTGTTTAATCATGAGTCGGAACGGCGGGGCGAAACATTTGTGACGCGCAAGATAACCATTGCGGCAGCCAGAATTTCTAAAGGCTTGCAGGACAAGCTCTACCTTGGCAACTTGAACTCACTCCGGGATTGGGGGTACGCCAAGGACTATGTGGACTGCATGTGGAGAATTTTACAACACTCTGAAGCGGACGATTTTGTGATCGCCACGGGAGAGCAGCATTCTGTGCGCGAGTTCTGCCGGCTGGCTTTCAGATATGCCGGCATTGATTTGCGCTTTGAAGGCGAAGGCATAGACGAAAAGGGCATAGACGTGAAAACAGGAAATGTCGTTATCGAAGTTTCGCCGGAATTCTTCCGTCCTACGGATGTGGTAAACCTTTTAGGCGATCCGTCGAAAGCTCGGTCTGTGCTGGGTTGGAACCCTACGGCCACGTCTTTTGATGAGTTGGTAAGAATCATGGTAGAACACGATTTGGGGGAAGTATGAGCCAATGGATAAGAACAGCAAAATATACGTCGCCGGACATAGGGGTATGGTAGGCTCCGCCATTGTGCGTGAGCTTGAGCGTTTAGGTTTTGCGAATATAGTCAAGAAAACGCGCCGGGAGCTTGACTTGACTCGCCAACAAGATGTGGAAGCCTTTTTTGAGCATGAAAAACCGGAATACGTTTTCCTGGCAGCGGCGACGGTTGGCGGCATATTGGCGAACATGAGCAGACAAGCTCAATTTTTGATTAATAACCTTCAAATACAGTGCAACGTAATTGGCAGCGCTTATTCTCACCAAGCTAAGAAGCTGATGTTCCTCGGTTCTTCTTGTATATACCCAAAAGAGGCGGATCAGCCCATATCCGAAGACGCCTTGCTCACAGGCCCTTTAGAGCCGACTAACGAAGGATACGCAATAGCCAAGATTGCTGGGCTTAAACTATGCGAGTACTATGCCAGACAGCAGGGCGCGGATTTTATAAGTCTTATGCCATGCAACCTGTACGGATACAACGACAATTTTGATCTTCAAAACTCGCACTTTCTTCCTGCCTTAATACGTAAGTTCCATGAAGCGAAACAGAGCGGCGCCGATACCGTTACCGTCTGGGGTACGGGCAGTGTATACAGAGAACTGCTATTTGTTGACGATCTTGCCAAATCCTGTGTATTTGCCATGAACAGCTATTCCGGTTCAGGCTTCCTGAATGTGGGATACGGCAAGGATTTCACAATCGCTGAATTTGCCGAAATGGTAAAGAAAGTATCCGGCTATGACGGCAGGATCATATACGACACTTCCAAGCCTGACGGCATGGCTCGCAAGATCATGGATTCAAGCAAGATAAGAAGCTTGGGCTGGAAGCCGGAGGTCGCCGTGGAAGAAGGCATTGCTCTTACATACGACTGGTATGTGCAGAACGAGGTAGTGTAGAGGTGATATTATTAAATATTATAGCTGTAACGCAATAGAGTCTTTTGCGCTGAATTTTTATGGGCATATTGATGACTTGTCGCATAGATGTATAGCGTTGTGTTGTCAGTACAACAATTCTGGAGACGATATTCCAGGAATAAGCTTTGGCGAAACGGCTGAGGAAACCCTAACGAGTTTTGTGGGCTTACGAAGCGACATTATTGAGAAAAGCATGGCGGGGGGGAGCGATAAGGAGTCAAGCGCTCTTATACCGGGCTGCGCTGAGTGCGGTGCATTTAAACTGGATGAATGGCCGGTCAGCAGTGGCCTTATTCATTCTATCAATTTGTCTATGTATCCGTCGGTATGTCAATGTAAGTGTATTTACTGTCCATTGATTGAGGGCAAGTGGGGCCGGTATGACAAACGTCTTCATTCGCAGATATTTGAAAAGCTCTTTGACACAATTACTTGTGCGCAAAAAGATGGCATGATCTATAAAGGAGCACACTGGAGCATTTCAAGCGGAGAAATTGCTGTTCACCCATACAGAAACAAAATATTCAGCTTGATTGAGGATTATGGGAACATAGCGTTTCACTCAAACTGCTTTGTCTTTGACCAAGGTATAGCGGACAGTCTGGCGAAAAAGCCAATATCAAGTCTCAACCTGAGTATTGATTGCGGTACTCGTGAAACCTGGCGCGATGTAAAGGGAGTCGATAACTTTGATGAAGTCATTGCCAACCTTATGAGATATTCATCAATTTGTTCAAGACCCGATCAAATACGCCTGAAGTATATTGTTTTACCAAACGTAAACAGCTACCGGGAAGACTACATGGAAGTTATTATGCTCATGAAACGGTTAAAAATCAAGCATCTTACCATAGCTTCCGATATGAGGTATGTGTATACAATGTCTGGGGATCAGAAAGAAGAACTGGTTGCCTGTGTTGGATACATGCTTGCGTTGCTGAACAAATACGGGCTAAAGTACAGTACGATTAGTATGCCGGGCGCCGGAGTTACGAATAACGCTTTTTTATATTCTAAGAACATAAAAATTTAACGTCGACACATCAATTTAAAATAAAGCGATAACCAAGGAGAATTATTATGAACATAGTACTGCTCTCCGGCGGTTCCGGCAAGCGTCTATGGCCGCTGTCGAACGACGCGCTCTCAAAGCAGTTCCTCAAGCTGCTCAAAGATGATAATGATACTTATGAATCCATGGTTCAGAGAGTTGTACGCCAATTGACCGCAACCCATAAAAACACAAAATTATTTGTGTCGTGCAACACCGCGCACAGTGATATATTAAGGCGGCAGCTTGGAGTAGTGGAAACAATATCGGAACCATCAAGAAGGGATACTTTTCCGGCAATCTGTCTTACAGCGGCGTATCTATATTATGAGAAGCAGCTTGACGGAGAAGAGACATTTGTGGTCTGCCCCATTGACCCGTTTGCGGAAAGCAAATATTTCGAGCTATTGGCAAAGGTACGGGATTTGGTCGCAAGTGGCGGGCACAGGATTGGTTTGATGGGTGCGCTTCCTACATATCCTTCCGCTAAATATGGCTATATACTTCAGGAAGGCGGAGCTGTCGAAGGCTTTGTTGAAAAGCCGCCGGAAAGTGAAGCCGAACACTTAATATCACAAGGAGCTCTGTGGAATTGCGGGGTGTTCGCTCTTAAAATTGGTTATGTGTTGGATTGCGCCAGAAAATATGTGGAGTTCGACAGTTTTGACGCCCTCTATAAGCAATATGACAAGCTGCCGAAGGTAAGTTTTGACTATGAAGTCGTCGAAAAGGAGTCTTCCATAGGTGCGGTAGTATATGAGGGAATTTGGAAAGATCTTGGTACGTGGAATACTCTCACCGAGGAGATGAGTGATACATCCATAGGTAACGCTCTCATTTCCGAAAGCTGTAAAAATACCCATGTGCTTAATATGCTGAATATTCCCATTGTTGTACATGATGTAACAGATACCGTAGTTATAGCCAGTCATGATGGAATACTGGTCAGCAGCAAGCAGGGAAGCTCGTTTCTAAAACCGCTGGCGGACCAGATATCTCTTCGTCCCATGTATGAACAGCGGCGCTGGGGGGATTACCGTGTACTGGACTATAAGCAAGCAGATAAAGCTTCATCGCTTGTCAAGCGCATACGCATAGACGCCGGACAGGCTATAAGTTATCAGTTCCACTCAAAGCGCAGCGAGGTCTGGGTAGTTGTCAGCGGCAAAGGGATACTGACCGTTGATGACGTTGACTCGGTTGTCTCTCCCGGCAGCGTAGTAATGGTGCCGCGAATGGCAAAGCACTCCGTTCTTGCGGCTACTGAGCTCGAGCTTGTTGAAGTACAGCTTGGAGAAGGGGAGCTTATAGAAGAGGATATTGTTCGGGTTGGAAGGACTGGAGACACATGAAGATAGCAATCCCCGCGGGCGAACAGAATTTGATTAAAAAACCAGGCTGCGCGGACGGCGTAGCCTGGTTGATTTTAGAACCTGTGTTCATAGGATGGGAATGCCGTCTTGTCGGTCGATTTTCCGCCACTCGTCGTCGGTTCCTCCTAGCGTACCACTGCGGGTACGCGGCGTCGTCACCTCCTAGATTGGCGAAAAATCGCCTCGCCAATCCGCCATCCCCACCTATGAACAC
>Ga0131853_10021703_pt1 | contig 11649 bp, 11 predicted proteins | sample TergutLab28metaG_FD_92764 | JGI IMG/M metagenome (GOLD analysis project Ga0131853, IMG submission 92764) | Labiotermes labralis P1 segment gut microbial communities from Petit-Saut dam, French Guiana - Lab288 P1 (version 2) (version 2) | ecosystem: Host-associated > Arthropoda: Insects >...
CCCCCCCCCCCCCCCGAACAAAATTCCTGGGTACACCACTGTCTAGTTGTTATGTGTACTTTGCTCGCGTCCAAACCTAATCTTTAACAAGACAAGCAATGTGGGTATAACGTAACACCGAGGCGCGTGTGCAACCATTGTTGCAGTAGAAGAACCATAAGTATTTCATATTCTGGGTGTGTGTCTGTAACCTTAAATGCCTAGTATGCAATGCGAATCCGCCATATTGTTCCCTCTGGCCTGCCCCGCTATACCACATTCATATAAACGGTACGATTTTCGGAGGAAAAAAATGTCACTGAACATAAAATGTGTTATGATTTTCTAGACAAGTTTCGTCCGAAACATTTCTCATTGCAACAATAATTCAGCGAGATATGATCATAAATGTATATTGGTCAAACCATCTGCCAACCTACCCATCTACCTTACACCTGTATGCCTATCCATATACCTAATCTACCTGTCTTAGTAATTAACCAACTTAATGCACAAAATATTGTTTTATAGTACGTTTATTATACAACAAGATTTTGTGCATTAAGTTGGTTAATTACTAAGATTATACTGAGATGCACGGCCAGCAAAAATCAAAATATCTACCTGTATACCCACCTACCCACCCTCATATCCCATCTGACTACCTACCTACCTATCTACCTACCTACCTATCTACCTACCTACCTAATACCTACCCACCTTACCTACCTGTTTCCTCATTCCGTTCCCATTTGCTCACCATCATTACTACGGCCCAGTCTCAGCTCCACGTGTTTGTATTCGGAGAGCCCTGTTATAGCTCATGCACGACTTTAGATGCGCCCCTGTATTGTTTCCCATGTAACTAGAATGTCCGGTCACGAATTTAAACCTGCAGGATTCACCGAGAGGGGGTACGCCCATCGCAGTTCACAAGCGCTATAAAACAGGTCATAACCTCACTGTTACCTCAATACCGCCTGTCCAAGCAAGAGTGGCACATGTGGCACGCTAAGTAATCGTAAAGAACAAATAAGCTGTGTGGTGTTGTGCAGCGGTGAGTACTCAGACGTTTCGGAGAAACGTGCCGCCTCCATCTTCAAGGTTACTGATGCTGGTTAACGAGGTTGCAAAAGTGGTTGGCAAGAACGGAATATGCCGGTCATGTAGGAAAGTTGCGGCACGAAGTCTGGCCATTCCGAGCCACGGGACTGTCAGAGGGCCAGCTTTCCTCCAGTTTCCCCCGATAAGACAGATTCCTCCCTTCCTTCCCCCCCCCCCCGAATCCACCGCATCATACGCGTGAACCAGCACCAGTCACCCTGAAGATGAAAGCAGTATTTCCCTCCGAAACATCATAACACTGATCAACTCACTACACAGAATCCAAAAGACCATCAACTTACGTATCAGTGAATGTCGATACAAACCAAACTCCTTACCGGACTACAATTACGCAGTTTTCCATGTTGTTCGTTACTTTCATCAACAAGAAGGCCTATTAGTACATATCGAATACAAATATTAGGCTATAAACCTGTCATACAACTACCAAAACATCCGACCGACCTGGCCTTGCAACAAGCAGGAAACGCAGTGGATTACTGTGGCAACCGATTTCCTTTTAAAACATTAAGCAGACGCAAAATAAGCCTTGTGGCAGCCCTCGTGAGTGGAATGTGGAATGCCCTGAAAGCGAGGTGTAAGTACAGAGAGGTGGGAAACAAGCACATCACAGTGGCTGCGTTCTGGATATATGTAAAGTTCCCCTTCACTCCGACTGTCATCAGTTCTCTGCCATCACTGAACCAAACGTATCAGACCGTTAGCTACACGTCATCCAGCAAAGGGAGTGGCCATGTCACCGTTCAGTCGTTAGTAACGGGCTGCTCAATCCAGGTGCCTGGCTTCAATCTCAGAGCAATCCAGTAGGATTCCTAACACGCAAACTGGCACAAACAGGATTTTCGCCGTGCACGTCGATTGTAATCTTTCAAATACCGCTCGACCACTGCACCATGTCCATGGAATGGTCTGTCATCCGGAAGATGGTGAATGAACCCGGCCGGTGCAGCACTTCCTCAGGAGCAGTCCGATCAGCCCATTTTGACCGATTTAGTCCAAATTTCGTTTTAAGAATGCCTATATTAAAATTCCTAAGTAAGCTGTTTAATGTTTCCATACGTTCACTATAAATCAGCCAGGATAGCTGAATGATGTAGTGATTACACCACGGGCTGGAAGACCAACGAATCGGGGGTTTGGTTCCCAGCACAAGAAAGAGGCTTCTCTTATTTCTAAAAGATACAGCTCGTACCGCGCAGTGAACACTCTCCGTCTCGGTCATAGGAACCAATTAAGTACGTAAAGAAACTAATCGTTATTTGTTCTAAGCACAATACCAACACATAAACGACCTATATCAGCAGAAGGTATAACTGTTTAATGTTAAACTGGTGGTACTGTACATACGGTAACCATTGGGCTCTGAAGGGTAAAAGCACAGTGGTTACGGTAGGTACCACTTTCTTAACATAAAAAACTGCCCACAAAGTGTTGTTGTGTGTTTTGCGTGCTCCTTACAACAAACAGCATTAATCTGCTGTAATCGAGATGTGGTGTTCTCTGTGACTTACGAATTGAACATTACTCAGAAATTCAAACTTCGAATGGTTAAAATTCGTTGTGGGGTGCGTTTCTATTCGCACAGCTTCCCTGACGCAGCTCAGATATCACTAAACAAATGGAAATGTCACGTGTTTCATTTGTTAGTCAACATCACAGGGGTCTGTTTCCTTACGACCTTCTGCAGCCCTGGGAACACAACTCGACTCATATGGTGACCTCTGTGTTCAGAGTTGCTAGCAATGACATTGAACTCTGCAGGATCCATCATCTTGCGTTAAAAAAAACAGTTGAATAACGGTTCCCGGTGGAAACTCTTTAACCCTGCACTGACCCTCGCATATAAAACGACGGGGTTAAGGTACAAGAGAGACCTCTGATGAAGAATGTTCAGAATCAGATTCTCAATTTCAAAGTTACGTTTCTCAAACTTAACATCTGGCTAGGCACTAATACTGTACAGAACGTAAAACTGGTCAGTTGTTGGGATCGTCGTTCTTCCGGGATGTTATGCACCAATGATTGGTAGTTACCGACGTTTCGGGATAATCTATCGGTCCCATCTTCAAAAGTCAATCTTCTTGGACTGCCTGACCCTTGATGATGCAACCAACAGGATGTGCCGAAATATCGGTAATTACCAGACCGCTTGACCCTGCAAGAAAGGACCGAAACATTGTCCCAAAATAGCGACAAATAACTACTAATCTACGCTGCGTAACATCCCCCCAAAAAAAGCTGCGACGGTAGCCTGAAATCAAGGTCAGTTGTTCGTACCTTTGGATTTACACACCTTCCTGTAACACAAACAATTTAGTTTAGTTTACGTAATATTTTGAGTGCCAGCATTCCGCAGGGCACAGTAACAATCACAATTTTTTTTTAAAAAAAGTTATGGTTACTCCAGGAGTGCACTAAATTCCGGGCGTCATGTCGCCCGGGCGACTAAATTTTGGACGGTAGCGTCTAACAGTTTAGGGGCCGCCGTAAGGTACCCTCTGGCGCTTAGGATTTGGAGGTGGGTCCTAGATTTCTGAAAATTCTGCGTACCCTGGGTTACGCCACGAAGGTACAGAGGTGCGTGGAAATATAAATCCGTGAATTTTTAGCTTCGACATAAGATGGCATCACCGATCACCGTTATGCAATTTCGAGAAAATAACCCTGGACAGCAAACATAATGGCTCCCAGCACCCGTATGGATGCGATGGCAAATACTGAATACCTTCCCTGCATGGAGTCCAAAGCCGGTTACACACGCCGAAGACCATCAATCACAGCCGGCTTTACAACTCGGTTATGTCATGAAAGGACCTCAATATTTTGCGTCGTTATAAAAGAGCGTTGTTATAAACGATTAAAACGCTACGGTTAACAACAAGGAATTAATTGGTGCCACAGAATATGTGACGCTATGAACGAGGTGTCGCATAAACCGATGTCGTTATAACCGGGTCTAACTGCACGAAATTAGGCATAAATGGCTGTCCCTTACAAGCACAAAACATAACAAATATATATAACGCGTACTTACCAGAAGATTGCAGTCTCCTGGAACGTGACATAGTATAATCTCGCAGATATTTACCTGCGATTCCAAACGTCGGCAAATTCCTACCAGACTACACGGCGTCACATTCCATAAAACGGTAACCTTCACAGTCTCTGCACTAAGAACCTCAGAGGTGGGCTCAACCACTAACGAAAACGGTACAGTGACGACGGAGGAATCAGAGTTCGATTCCCAGTAGTACAAGTAGAACACTTCCCTTCTCCAAAGCGCCCAGACCCGCAAAGACCCACCCAGCTTGCTGTCCAGAAGGTACCGCGAGCTTATCCCTCGGGGGGAAAGCGGGTCGGAACGTGATGCTAATCGCTCACCTCCATACACTGCCAAATGTGTTAATTATTCGTGGCACTCTACCTCCACTTCCTCACACGTATTCACGAAATGCTGCTTCAATAAGCACACGGACAAAATTACATTTTAATAAGCACTATCAACGGGACGCCAGCCATTTCGACCACGGTGCAACAAAAAAAATAGCACAACTTAGCTACAACGTGACAAAACAGGAATGAACACTGTTCAAAATGTAGAAACGCACTTAAATCTAAACTATGTCGGACTACAACAAGGCTCGCCTCGCAATACACCACCGTATTACAACACACTGGCTGAGAACTGTGTATTTGCACACAATATGTTACAGCTAATGATGGCGTACGTTATCGTTCTTCGTAGATAATTTGTGGGTAAGCCAGTTTAAATTGTCCAAACTCTGCAAATGTAGGCAACCATCACAACTCTTGGCACGTCCATTTAAAGCTCGGTATACAGAGGCTGTAGGATCGCTAGTGACTTCAACATTATTTCTTTATTGATACTGTACATAAATCTCAATAAAAATCTGAACGGCATTTCCTTCTCTCTCTCTGTCTGTCTCAGAAAGGTCACGTTTTTGCGTCGTTTTATTGTCAAAGTGGAACTATTAACTTTGCATGTTTATTTATTCGTCCCTGAACGTACGAGGATCTCGAAAGTTTCGTAATTTTTCAGCTTTCCGTTTTACAGACGTTTTGAAGTTCGCCGGTGATCCGGGTGGCCGTCAATACATTTGTAAGGTACACACAAACCATATATCAGAACGGTAAATGGCAATTCAAAGACCTCACACAGTCTCACACGCCTCGTGCAAACAGTTCGTAGGAATTCAGCAAGAAAACGATGACAGCGTAGCTTTACTTATTCACTCCATGGTGCAGAGTCCTTCTTGGGAAGCTAACAGGTTTTCAGCTAGTCAAGAAATTCCCCGCATTTTATGGAACCCGGAGGTTCATTACCGCAGTCACAAGCGCCCGCCACCTGTCCCTATCCTGAGCCAGCTCGATCCAGCCCACAACCCTACATCCCACTCCCTGAATATCCATCTTAATATCCTCCTATCTATGCCTGGGTCTCCCAAGTGGTCTCTTTCCTTCAGGTTTCCCCAACAAAACCCTGTATACGCCTCTCCTCTCTCCCAGATACGCTACGTGCCCCGCCCATCTCATTCTTCTCGATTTTATCACCCGAACAATATTGGGTGAGTATTACAGATCATTAAGCTCCTCGTTATGTAGTTTTCTCCACTCCTCTGTCACCTCCTCCCTCTTAGGCTCAATTATCGTAGCCGCAGTTACAGAAACTGTACCCGTAGGGATGCAGAAACCTTCGTCTCACTGTTCACCCTGTAGTCACCCTCCTCCTTTTCACGTTGCTTAATTTTCTTTCTTACACTTTTCGTTATTCTCTTCTATCCTTCCACCTTTCCTTTATTTCTCTCTACTTTTCGTTCCTTATTCGTTCCTAGTTTACCTTGTTTATCTCTTGTGGCCTATCCTTTGCCCTTTTGTTTTATTTTCTACCTCTCCCTGCTCCGCTTTCGCACCACGTCTTCCCCTTTCTTTCCATATTTTCTTCCTCTCCTCCTTCACGTCTTCACGTTCTTATATCTAACCTTGCGTCCATTCTTTCTACGTTTCGCAGTTTACTTCCCTGAATCTGTTCTTCACTTCTTCGTTATTCATGCACCAACAAAATTATGACATGATGATGACGTACTTACGGGTGTCGAAACGCGTTATGTCAGATCAACAAGTGACAATAAAGGAAGACAGCAGTAGATTCAAACAATAAACTGTTACATATAGAGCAGCCGAATGGCATATAAAGGCCCTTCTTTCCTTTCACATTTCCTTCCCATATTTATTAACGCCTCATAGTCCTGTATTCCCTTCATCCATGTCTTCCCTTTCTTTCTATTTCTCATGCCCCATTATTCTTCCCCATCCCTTATTTCCTTACTTTGTCCCTTTGAGTTTCAATTCCTTGACGCCACTCATCATGCAACGAGGCAGCTACCTGTTTTGCCGGTTGTTCATCGTTACGGCGCGCGTTTTATCATTGCATAATTACGTAATACGAGCGTTCGGTCACCGAGCCAGACTTCTCCCACAACAGCTGTTGCTTCTACAAGTCGCCCCCAGGGAACATGGCCACCAAACAACCTGCATATAGGGAAGTTCTAGTCCGACATAATCGTAGGACATCACCTGCTTCACACCCTGATCTCTAGGCATACCAGCAGGTGTTTAATTTCGCTGCAAGGCGCACACTGAATACCAAATATGTGTTCGGCGAAGCACTTACATGCCTGAACACGTAAACAGCGCATGGACTCGCTGAATGGAAGGCGCTGTAACGGTCTGTTCCAACATAAAAATAAACAGAATCTTAAATAACAGTTGCACCACCTGTTCCAATTTCTAATTTTTCCAACTGAGTACAGTATTGACGAGTGTTGTACAATTCGTACACAAAACAGTGACTAATTCCTTAACAGGATTTACCGTACGGCTTTCGTAATGAAGCAGAAGAGTTTTCTACACGAACTGAACATTCACACTGAAACGACCGACTTAACAGACTCGACGCCAAGTTTAATCGAATCGAACAGAGCTGCAAAACACACTTAATGTGACCTACGCAGTGAGTTGTATCGAGAACTTGTACTAACCCACATTTCACATCTCTCGAGTGGGACACTCGATAGATATGAAATGTGGGTTCCTTGCAAAATCATTTCGAAAGATCGTCCCCAACTTGTTTTTCAGTCAAGAGACGCACCTACTCGTCACAGTCGACGTAAATAGCGTTCGAAGTCAAGTACCTGAATTTGCAAGTTTTGTACATGGAAGACGAGAAGCGCTTTCTCCTTTCCACCACACGCAGGCACAGGGCACCAAACATGGTAATTGGAGATACAGGTCAAGAGTGGGAATGTTCGGGAAAGTATCGGCTCTGAACTAATGCTCTGTACATTTAAACACTCTGTTCCTACCTTACAGTAAACACACTGCGCCAGGATGACAAAGCCCTACAATTAATGCCGTTTTACGTTTATAATGTATCTTTACTGCAAATTTCTGACAGGCTACCTATGTGGAAAATATATCTTCAGATGGGCAGGGTTGATGTTCCTCGTTTTCATTTACGCCGATGTGTCTGTTACATTGCGGTCAGTCGTTGCTTAGGATTAGTGTTTTCACCTGAGGACGGAAGGAGGTTGCTTCTGAAACGCTTTCTAAATACGGGTGACAGTGGAGAAGTCCTTGTGAATACTCGTGATATCACTCTTGTAAAATCACTGTCAAAAATGTAGATGTAAACGTTACAACGAAGCAATCATTGTTTATTCTGGGAATAAGGTACATACAAGACCGGAAATGTACGCACAACGTAACATTGAGGCCCGTTCGCGTAACCATTTTTGCCGTAAAAAAGCAAAAAGTGTTACATAATCTGTGTGTGTGTGTGTGTGTGTCAAACAGTAGGCCCCAAACGGCATTCACCCTTTGGGGAACAAATCTTGCCTCAACACCGTACGGTTCTCGAATCACAATTCCTCAGCCGTCCAGCCGGTAACACAGCCACACTACCGACAGAACCATCCCGGCTTCAATACAAACAGGTTTAAAAGCTACAATAATCAAACTACAGCGACGTTTCGTCCCCATCAGACAAAATGCTACGATAAACTGAAGATAAACTCTGGATTAAACCTCTCAAGCATGACATTCATGCAGAACTTAAAATTTCAGTTCCTACCTCCAAGTAAACATAGTGCGCCTCTATTAGAAAGATCATCGATTCTGTTCTGAGAATGAAATGAAGCATGAACACGCTCTGTGGGTGTTAAATTCAAACGGTACATATACTGACCACTCTGCTTTAAACAGTTCACGATGAAGGTTTCACGCTGCCCACACCAAACTCTGGTGTACCAGTTCTGCACCTTTCTTTCTGAATGTGATCCAGCTCACTCCGTACACTGTACCTGGTAACATAACGGCCATTAACACCCACACAGCTAATTTATAACAATATTCCTCTTTTCCCCTCTCCATTTTGATTGTTGGGAACTTTCACTGTCCTGCGTACTACTGGGAATGCCTACCCGTTAGGAGTTGCGATAAGATAAAACGAGGGAGACACGGAGGTACTGTGAATCGTCTGGCTACATGCAGCCGCTTCCGTGGGCCACGGAGTAACGGAACCCGATTCTTCAGACTGCTCGAAGCCGCTCAAAGGTCACTCACGGATGAACGCTCTGGGCTCTGGGGCAGGCTATTCAACTACTGCTCCCTGAGAAACCTGAAGCAATCCACTTGGAAACTCCAGGGGCACGGTTTTGCAGAAACGGCTTCAATCACGGTGGACCTTCCGTTACCCAACCACCTCCTCAGCAGCAAAATGTCCGTGTGAAAGGACTAAGCGATGGAGATGGGGAAAGTGGATGTAAAGTTCCACACTTACTGAAGACCCTTACGTACGGAACTACAATGGTCACACACAGTGCACAGCCTGCAGAACATCAACCCACCCATTCACAGCAGCACCACGCTACGAATGAACGACCAACAACCACACAAAATCAACATCAGTCACGAGGCTATTCAATGCAGCTGTACCTCGGCGATACAAAGAGCAATGACCTCTGGCGAGCAGTCAGCTTCACGTTCCGGAAGATTTACTCCTAGAAAAAAAGAATTGTCGCTACCTTCCGAACACGATACCGGCCGGTCGGCGATCAACCTCCTGTCCTGTGTGAGCTACACCGGATTAAGAGTATAAACCTGAATCTAAGCCATTAAGGCGCAGAAGACGTGGAGGTAGAACTCCCCTCATCTCAACCACAACACCAGATTGTCAGAGAATATTTTCACTCTCAGGAAGTCCTACAACCGGTCATGGACTCAGGATCCTTGGTGGACCGCCCTCGCCCTTACACGTCGCTGAAAAGAGAAAGATACTCGTTCCAGGCGTTGCAAAGGAAGGCAACTCGTGGGGTACGTTTCGGGGCCCTACTCTCCACTACGCCATGCGTCTCGTGATTCTTTACCGCCGTCTGGATTGGATAACCTAGCAGTTTTAAATTCCCCACCAACGTACCTATTACATCCAACAGGACGGTCATCTCATTACCCTGAAATTCCATAAACCTACACTGGGTGTCCACACAGCACCAGGTATAGCTCAGTCAGCACAGTGACTGCTACGTTCCGGACGAGCTCGCAACAAGGATTAGAATCGCGGAAGGGGAGATATCTTCCTGAAGCGTCTGGACTGGCTTTAGGGCCCAACCAGCGGGAGACTCCAGGGGATATTTCCCTACACGTAACGCTGCAGGGGCGTGTATGAAACTGAACTCTAATCTGAAGTCGAGATTAACAATTCATGCGTAATACATCTCCACTCTTCCATACGTCTTCTTGGCGTGGTGCATATCTACAACCACAGGGGCAACTTCAACTTCCTTTCACTGTATTTCTCAGACACGTTGATAAACCCAACCTTCGAGTACGGATCAGAAAAGCAACGGTACAGTAGGAGGAGATGTGAATGAAGGAAAAGCTCTAGTAAGGAAAAGAACAAAACAAAATACGGGCGAAACAAAAGAAGTAGGGCACGCAAACGGCAATGGATCGGTTACACAACGTCTGCGGTGAATACAAAATGATTCCCGCAACAGCAGACGGTTACAAAATCACGCTGCTCTCGAATTCGTTGGAGCTATCACTAACAAATCAAATCTTCCCTCACGCGTCTCTGCACATAACGCTGATTATGCACAAACCGATCGCTTTCAACTGGCAAAATCGTGACATTTCTGAAAGCATAACAGCAATGGCTTAATGCACAAGTGTTTTAACCCTTCAACTGCCCTAAGTCCGATACCGCAGTCGGTATAGAGACTCGCTACGGGCTGGACGGTCCGGGGATCAAATCCCGGTGGGAGGCGAGATTTTCCGCACCCGTCTAGACCAGCCGTAGGGCCCACCCAGCCTCCCATACAATGGGTACCCGGTCTTTCACGGGGGTAAAGCTGCCGGGGCGTGGCGTTGACCACCCACCCCATCTAGAGCCGAGGTTAGAGAAAGAGTAGAGCTATACCTCTACTCCCCCTCTGGGCCTTCGTGGCCTGCTCTAGGGTGAACTTTATCTTTACCTCTAATGCCCTAAGTCCTTCAGGTTATATATCCCGTTGTGGCCCTCACATATTGAAATAACACAAATACCATTGATCAGCACTCAATATTTTTGATCATTCAGTATTTACTACAACATACTTCGCCTACCACATGATAACTACGAAGACCAAACATATTTTTGGTGGCGCAACACCCCCCCCCCCCACACACACACACACACACACAATTAGGACTCCCCTGAACGAGTAATCAGCTAGTCGCACAGGCCAGAACTAAACAACAAGCAAAATACACGAACATCCACACCATCTGCGGGGTTCGAAACCGCAACCCAGCAACCGAACGGCCGCAGAGCTACTTCTTAGACCGCAAGGCCACCGGGATCGGCTCTACATGCATTTATTTCACTCCAAACACACGTGACGCACCCATAAAACTCATTTAAGATTAACATGCCAGCCGAAAATCTTTCCTAAGTACATCTCAAGTCACGCAGGTATTGAAAATACACTTGCCAAAGTATGAAATCCAATCTGTAGCTATTCTGCGGAACACAGAGCCCGTAATTAACTGGCGGAGGTGGAGTAACAGTGAGAAGAAACTGCTCCAATTTGAAAGCTCCCAGTTTCTGACGCTGAACAAGCACTGCACTCGACCACCAACATCACGCATCAAATTAATGGCTCACGACGCATACGAACGAATACACAACCCACATAAACATTTACAAAATGCCAACCCACAACTGTATGAATTATTACCAGTGACCAGCAGAGTTCCCACGTTACGTACGGCTGTCAGGTTGGTGGTCATGATTCAAATGCGATGCCTGTTTCCGAGTTCAAACAAAGGCGGTGAGGCCGGAGACATTTATTTGTTTGTTGCTGTTGTGTGTGTGTGTGGGGGGGGGGGGGAGGGGGGGGGGGGGGGGGCGCCTTTTTTTTTCACCCGGGGGGTAAAAAGAAAAAATTCGGGGGGGCGCTTTTTTGGGGGGGGGGGGGCGATCAAAAG
>Ga0131853_10021704_pt1 | contig 11647 bp, 3 predicted proteins | sample TergutLab28metaG_FD_92764 | JGI IMG/M metagenome (GOLD analysis project Ga0131853, IMG submission 92764) | Labiotermes labralis P1 segment gut microbial communities from Petit-Saut dam, French Guiana - Lab288 P1 (version 2) (version 2) | ecosystem: Host-associated > Arthropoda: Insects >...
ACGTTTCTAATCATGTTGAAGACCGAGCTCAAAATGACCATTAACTTGGTGGTTCTTTAATGCTGAGAGTGATTGTGTGCCTAACCTGTAATGATGAAATTAACGTCCGGCTGTTGGCTGTGGGAATATTGTATCATGTTTGTCTGAAGAAGTACACAGAGTGCGAACAGAAGTGTCAGATCGTACTTTTAATGGATTCCATCGCCTTTCCCCTCTTCGTAGGAAACGTAACTGTAGCGACTTAGCGTAGATTTCTGATAGACAGAAAGAATACGACTCCAATTAAGGAGTCAATTTCATTGTAGATATTAAAGGTCATTTGATAATATAGTACAGCGAAATTTACCTGCATTTTATTAATTACACTAATATCTGCTTACATATGTGAAGTAGGCATGGTGTAGATGAAGGTCTTGTGGGATATAACATCGTGTAGTCTGGTAGATAAGTAGGGCTACTGTCTTGTTTTGGTTTTCAAGCAACGTAAAACTCTGTCCAGAAGTTAAATGCCGGCAATGTTCATATCAATTACCGTTCGCGTTCCGCCGACCTTTCAAATTCTCGTCTTGTTAAGTTCTTCGTTAATTTTAGTTTAACGACTCTGGGTTCGAATCCCAGAAAGCCTTCCACCAAAGTTGTTAATTGTGTTGTTCTATGTGTTGCTTGTGTGTAAATGTGTACTGTACTACTGCCACCGGGTGTCAACCTAATTGCAGTTAACAAATATATCAGTATCAATAATGTCTGGGTTAGAGTGTGTTGGTTGGCAATACAGCGCGAGAGAAAATTTAGCATCGAAAAACCAGCCACCTCCAAATGTAGCATTTTACTACTTTCTTCCTCAATTTTAAGTCCAATATGCTAGTAAAAACAGCCCTCTTCTTGTTGAATGCAGCTTTTTCCGTAGCAACCCCACATTTAATTTCACAAGTACATCTTTCATCATTTGTTAACATGCTACCCAAATATTTAAAAGATCCCACATTCTCTAGTTGTTTTCAGTCTAATAAAAATTTACCGAGATATTTTCAGAATGTATATACGCCCAAGTTGCTAAATTTTAATAAAATTTTCTCAACAGATTTTCGAAAAATAATCAAATGCCAAGCTTCATAAAGATGCTCCCGGAGGAAACCGAATTGTTCCATGCGGAAGGGTGGGAAGACAGACGGACAGACTAAAAGTCACTTTTCGCAATATTTTCAAACGTGCCTAAAATTAATAATCCTTTTCCAAAAAATTAAAATCACAATAATCTTGGATTTTGATTGCGGCATATCGAAACATTTACTTAAAAATCTACGAAAAGAGCCCAAATCTTTTAATTTATAAATAATTTTGTTTAAAATATTACAAAACGTATAAAATAAATAATTCCAAGGTAAATTTTGGTTATTTACGAAAATAAATACTGCATTAAGCAAAAAATATTTAAAACGTCCATATAAGTAGCCTGAAAACAAACAACCAGTATCGCTCTGACGGTATAGCCATGCTCGTAAAAGCTTCACTTGTTAATAACGCAAGTTAAGCTGCATGAATTGTGATCGGAGCTTGGATGGGTGACCGTTGTCATGTGGTGTGATCACCCGTGTAGCATCGCTACACAGAGTCAGGTCTCTGCGGATTGCGATTTCGTGATCCTGTACTCGTGCGGTGAAGATCGTGTAGAGGCGGCACCACAAGCGATGGTTGCATTGTACCTTCAACCCGAGCAAGTGCATAGGGCCGGACCTGAGGATTGCGATCGCGAAGGTCCGCCCTGAGTGGGTGGGGTGCGTGGAACCCATCATCCGACAAAAGAAATGCCAGGAGATTGGGGCGACTTTTTTGTTTCTACAGAAGTGTGTTTTAGTATATTATTATAATACAATGATTATATATTATATTGATTAATATTAATTATTAAAAATAATATATTATTAATATTAATTTAATAATATTTAATTAATATATTGATTGTAATATTGTATAATATATAGTAATATAGTAATATTATGTGTTGCTAATGGTTCAACGATCCCAGTGGCCGCACGGTCTAATGTTTAGTTCTGCGGCCGCTCGCCTGCTGAGGCTGTGGGTGTCTCTTGTGAGTGTTGTGTGTTGTCAGGTAGAGGTCTCTGCGACCGTCTGATCACTCGTCCAGAGGAGTCCTACCGACTGTGGTGCGTCATTGTGTATGATCGAGAAACCTAGTGAATGAAGAGTCACTGACCCACTGGGGGGCTGTTGCGCCAAATAAAAAAAAGAGACTCCATGGACCATTTAGGGTAGGGTCAATGCGCAAAAGATGTGTACCGCTGATCTACACATAAATCGTGTCAGTGGATGTCATACTGTTCCTAAGGGCGTAACTGCAGTGTTATACCTACTTCTCAGTTTTAGGGCAAGGAAAATAATTGCTGTTTATTCTGGCAACGATTCGAAGCACTTAAACAATCCAAAACCCTAAAAATGCACAGTTTTTATATTGTTCAGACCGGTCTGGTGTCTGGGAATTATGACAGTGTAGGAGGTACACGAGAAACATTCACCGTCTGAACACTGAAATAAGTCTACGTGATATTCAGTTCGTACTTCGCAGAGAACGCCCTGTGTTTCAACTAGTAAGACCAGTCGGCGATCGCAGTGCATGCAAATGGTTGTTTATTGTTAAGATCTATACTGAACACGTAAATTGTGGGAAAAAGGCTGCGTTTTCGGTGTTAAACTTTGCGGTAGGTATAGTAAACACTACGCGATGAAGGGTCAGTACGAATTAGTACAGAACCCTTCGTAGGCTAGAAACAACTCACTGGCTGATCATAAGTATATAATAATATTCTAGAGAAGGCGAAATTCGGTGTTGGAGCTATAACATTTAGGCCGGCCGCACACGAGCGATTTTAGTCGCTGCGACTATCGCGCTGCCCAGATGAAACACACGGTTGTACTCGTATATGGAAGTGCGTGCACGGACGACTATTTAATCGTGGCGATTAAACAATCGCAGCGTGTTCCATTTCAAGGACGACACGATTGTCGCTTGACTACTGCTTGTGCCAAATGAAATACACAGAAATAAATAGTTGCGCGCTCACGGGCGACTGTCGCCTCCAAATTTCTGTGTGAAACCAGCACCATCCAAGGCCATTTCCTTGCAGCAACATGGTCCTAACACAAAGAATCTGTTTCCATTTTGGTGTTCAAAGAGCTGTGTGAATGTAAAATATTGATTTCGGAAACTGAAAGACGTCCTGCTGTGTAGGCCGTTCACTGAAAGAATACAGTGATAAGGGGTTGAAAGAGAGACTGTGGGGAGAAGTGTGCGAGGGCAAAGATGGAAATGCTGGGCATTATGAGGAAAGCGAAAAATATGGTGTTTCAGCCACAGTATGCGCAGTGTTTTACCGTAACGACTACTTTACCGCAGACGTAGGATTTTAATGTCCAACATTCCAGATAAAAGAACTGTAAATTCCCCAACTATGTCGGATGCCTTATCCAATCACTCATCCGATTTTTTAGGTATTTGCTAGACAAAACTGTAATGAAGATTGAATATTCTGAATTTTTAATCTGTTCCAGATAAAATTATAATGGATAAAATGCGTAGCAAAATAAGGCGGAAACTTTCTTTTACCATAATGTCACAGCTAACCTTTCTTCTGGTGGCACGGAGTTTCTCATTCAGGTATCTTGAAATGTAAGACTTGGATCAAGCAAAACCAGCAGTTTATCAACTGTTGCACTAGACATTCTGAAAAATCTAAAAAAAAAAAACCTTTGAGGATGTGCCTTCAGGTCTTCGTACAGGGACTAGACTTTACCTTTCAGTAACTTTTGACTCGTTGATGGATGTAACTAAAAGTCTTTCTTTTCTTTACGTTTCGCGGTCGAAGCAACAAAGGACACACCAATTGCAGTACATGGCGTAAATGAATCAGTGCTTGTGCGAGGAGACCGCAACTCTAGTGTGCGGCCGGCCTTATACCGTTGACCGCTAAACGAGCAAAGTGTTTTGCTGGCATTTTTAAAAAAAATATTTGTAGATGAAGAGCTAACATGGAGCAACGAAAAAAAAATTAATTTCCCGGTTTGGTGACAGTCTGTGGCCATACTGGAATGGCAAGAGGCTGCGCAGGCACACTGACCGTCAACACAGTTTAAAAAAAAGGACTATTTCACTTCTGAACCGCTAGTTTTGAAGTAATATAAATCAGAATCCAACTGTGACGTCCACAGTTCCGTATTTCGTGCGAATTAATATGGGTATTTAAAGGTCACCGCACAGAGCAAGGCTGACTGTAAACACTGAAATCAGTGACGCAAGTAACCGGTCGGGGTCACCTCGCTACTCGATAATCGCCCCCTCCCCCCACGTCATAATTATTAGCCAGTTCACTCCCTGATAACTTGGAATTCAGTACGAAAGGGCACATAACAGGTGTAGAATTTTTTTAGGTTCGAGGCCTCCTCCCTACCATCGGGGCCCCCGCACCGCATCGTCCTCGCTGGTCCTATCCACGCTATTGAGTCGAATATTGGTGTTCTTTCAGCAACGGTTCCTGTCTATAGTAGACGACTTGTAATTTGTCCTTATAATAAAACCAACTAGATGCACTAATTTCTTAAATTTATTTTTGGAAATAAAACTCTTCATGTTTCGAAGAGAGGAACTGTCCGAATCATGTAGAGTTTTATTCAAAAAATAAATTGGGAAAATTGGTGCATCTGGTTTGTTTTATTATAAGAGTTTATCTCCATGCACTCTTATCTGAACATCAAATTTATAATTCTTTGTAAATCAGTAGGCTGTTGTTCTCCCTGCCAGTATTCATTTTGCGTCACCGTAATAACATAGCGATGCATGTCCAGTTGTGATGAGTGGCATCGTGCGGAAATTGCCTGATGTGACAGGCAACAGCTAACCATATTCGATTTTACTTTAATAGTGATAAAATTAGTCACTTTCATTATGACGATATAGTACGAACGTCGAAGTAATTTAGAACTCTTAGTGCTGTGTGTTGTTTTATAACAACGCGGCTATCATCTACGGACGCAGGTTAACTGACAAGCAGTGAAACCTTAGCAATTGGCGTAATGCAATCTCTCGGTTGCCGGAGAATTAGATGTTGTAAATTAAAAAAAAAATATTGTATGGATTCTCTATAATCATTGTCCTTGCGTGTAACAAAGATACAGAACTTTCTATATGTCGACGATCGTTTATAAGATAACCAGTGTAAATAATCTGCCCGCTGTACTTTGTAATGAGACGAAGGAAATAAAGACACAGAAGTGATGCAATGTGTGTAGATGTGTTTATATGTACGCGTCGGACAAATTTTACACCTGGAGTTAGAATGATACGCATATATTCTACAGGCTGTCTGCCTGTTGTTACGTTGCATTTCACTTCCCCACGCTGAGTGTTGTCTGTTGTACTGATCTCATTTTTGACGTTCCGTGCCCGCCGTTTTGATATCAAGGGTTACACCAAATTTTGTCTTCTGCTTTGACATTGCGTGTGTACAGTACTGAGGCTATTATTTGGATCAAAGCCTGGAACACAACCAGCCACATGGAACTGAAAATACGTATGCTGTGATAAAACGGTGACCTGGTTTATTGAAAGATTAATTTGCACAAGTTCTTATAAGAGAGGGATAAGACTGAGTTCCTTGTTGCTGAGGCACCAGGTGGCCCTGATGGTGAGTGAGTACGAGTATGGATCGTTGATGGACTGGTAATCACCATGGATCAGTTATCTCGACATCGAACTATTTCATTTCAATATCGTCTCCGCTTATCAATGTTCACGCATTTCAGGTCTGGAAGTTGATGCTGAGACTGTGGATTAACAGCTCAGGCTGCACGAGGAAGACTTTGAGAGGTGTGTAAGCCAATATAGCTTCTTGATGCCCCAACATCATGATAATCCACGCCTCCTCTTTTCCACCCGAAACTCAGAGCGATTTGAGGCCGTGAAATCCAGAACCAGCAGCTGAGAATGAATGGTTTTGGCACTAATTTCAATGTTACTTAATTAAAGGTTGAGAAACATTTTGTCATTTTCGTTGGTGATACGCGAATGATTATTATGATAATTAGATGAGTGTGTGATATCGAATTCATCTCTACATAAATTCCGTCCTGGAGAATAAGAAATACAGGTAAAATGTATGAAATTTTGATATAAATTATGTCAAATCTTGGACGGTATCCTTTACAACTAAGAGTCACTAGGCATAAAAATGGCAAAGATATCCCTTTACAGGCCTGGGCAGGTCCTGAGGTTTCCAGTAGTTGCAGGCTACCAGAATTTGTAGGCAGTTGGCACGTGAAGGTGGCAAGGTTGTCGGCCATACGCACCCTCCGCCTTTCATGAGATAACTGTGGTACTCGTTTCCGTTAGAGCATAGGTCTCCAAACCGCGGCCCGCGAGGTTGTATTATGCGTTCCGCAGCCACGTTTGTAAAGTGTGTGTGTGTGTGTGTGTGTATGTATATATATATGCTATAAAATTACATAATAGGTAAAACGTTTAGATGTACTACTTAGTGTTATTTTTCCACGTGCCGCTCGCGAACCAGTCCACAATAACGGGAGTGTCATTTTGACACAAAAAAATTGGAGACCCGAGTGTTAGAGGCTGAGCCGAACACAGGGCCATATTGCGGCCGGAAGGATTAAGTCGGTGAAAAATCCCAATGGAGCCAACAAGCTGCGCCACGGCGCACCCCTCTTTCGGCATAAAGAGACATTTAATAATCCGTCGTTAACGAGAACTAACGGCAGAGAAAGCGCAAATATAGGAAACAAGAGGACTTTAAGGAGTGGAAAGAAAGATGCGAATTGAAGAGGAAACAGGAAGATAGATGTAAAGAAACCAAAAGGACAAAGTGGAATAGAAAAGTGAGAAAAATAAATAAGCGCACAAAAAAAAAGGTATAGGGAGCTCGCAAGTGGACGACAGAAAGAGGACAGCAGAAAGAAGTATATTTAGTTTGAAAGTGCATTAGTTCGATGAATGAATGATTGAATGACTGCACTTAAGGCTGCAAGAAAGGAGAGATACGGAAATAAGCGGCCGAATGTCAATGAACTGCTTACAAATAGGCCTGCTTGCTCTGTGCTCAGCTCGGTTCAGATATTGCCAATGTGAGGTAGTGTTATGCGGGCGGATCCTAAAATGCAAAACAGGCCCTGTCCTTTGAACCTCAGATGCGGACAGATTGCAAAGATGGTAATGAGAGTGACGTAACAGGAGCGAACTGCTAATTGCCTTCCTGTTATGAAGCAAAGCGCGACGAAAGCGAGAGAGAGCGCGCCGTGACGCTCTGCGGGTCTTCCGTTTCTCCTATCACTTTCACATACTTCTATAATAAAGTCACATTCTCTTCAGGAGAAATGGTGCACGAAATTGAAACACTAGATTTTTAAACGGGCGTTTTACGAATTACTGAGGTAGTACTGTTGACGTGTGGGCCGGGTAACGTAGTCGGTATAGGGACTGGCTACGGGCTGGACGGTCCGGGGATCGAATCCCGGTGGGGACGAGATTTTCCGCACCTGTCCAGACCGGCTCTGGGGCCCACCCAGCTTCCTATACAATGGGTACCGGAACTTTCCCGGGGGTAAGGAGCGGCCAGGGCGTGACGCTGACCTCTCACCCCTTCTAGTGGCGTGGTCAAGAAAGAGTAGAGGTATACCTCTACTTCCCCTATGGGCTGTACGGCCTGTACAGAGCTTCAATGCCTGTACAAGGGTGCACTTTTATTGTTGACGTGTGTTCATAAAGAACACTGACTGCTTGATCTACGAACTTTCATTTAACTGTTTTTTTCATGTTAGTTCATTTGGTATTGTGCGTTATAATAATGGGCCTTCACAGGAGAAACACGCCAAACACTGTATGACATTTGATAAATAGAGATTTGTTGTTTCACGTAATTATTGTTCTGTAACAAAAACCCACGGAATGGATTAACATATACATATTTTTTGCTATGCGCATTGACCTTTTGCCACAATTAAAAAAATGCCAGTTTCATTGCCTGTCTGTATGAGAAAAACGCGCTTCATCCGTTAACACTTTTGGTAAATTAACCATTCAGCGTCCAATGGTAACTCTATGCGCCAATTGCTGTAACAGAAGGAGTTCTTAATTTTCGCCACACATTTTGTTTGTGCGTTTATTTTGATGCTCACAATAAACGCGATAACACAATAAACAGCCTTAAACGGCTGATCTTTATAAATGTCATGGACTGTGTTCTCTGTGAGATATGAAGTGAATTTTTACGTAATTGAGATGTTCGTCAGTCTTTAAAGGGTTAGAGGCCTAATATATATCGATTGTGAAATTTAAATTTGGTTCCTGGTAAGAGTATAATTTCCCTCTTCACCACCAGGACCGCATCCAGAATGTACTGGGACCCACCCAGCCTTCAATTGGTTCCTGTGGACATGGGCGGCAGGAGGACACAGAGTGCCTCCAACTAAACTTTATACCAAAGCTGTATGACTGTCAGGGACGTATCTTACATAATATACAAATTGTACACATCTTCGGAATTTGCAGAAGGGAAGAAGCGGGACAATCAATAAGAAAACTAGTAACGCGTCCGGTCGGTCTGAAACCAAACACTTGTTACTGAAGATCCCCACATGGAACCTTGAAGGAAAACATTCCCCTCGAATTTAGCCCCATATTTTTTCCATGATTTTATGGATTAGACAATGTCTGTGCCGGTCTCAAAATGATTTTTCTGGCGTCTCTTTGGTCTTCCTCCTAAACTGCGTCGTCTGTACTTAAAATTCAATGCTGTCGTCGCCCACCGATGACTACTGGGCGTGACCTCTCCTTCTTCTCCTACATACAAATCATCTTTATAATTTAATCAGAAAATAATAAAATCTTGAAACTGTACGCTGCGCCAGTAGACACGCAATGTCGTATGAGCATCTTTTTTTTTTCGGTGCAGCCACCTGACTGACTTGTCTCTATAGGCGCTGTCTTTGTCGCGGATCGATGCTGGAAGTGAAGTGTCAGACAGGCGTACAGGGTCTTGGTGTGGTGTGCCAGTATTGTAGCCAGAAACTGTATTTGGTTACGACGAGGTGTCTCGAACACCGTGCCATAAAAACACCAAAGGCTGATAACTGTCGTTACACATTTCGAATTTGATTTTGTTTTCATTAGCGCTTCAAATAATCATAAGTTGTAATAATTAATAAGTATAAATTAGGCATGTTTATTACCGAGCAAACATGGCGTAGCGGTAAATTGTCTGACTTTTATTTCGGAGGTGACTGGTTCGGATCTCGCCCGGTACACTGACTATCGTGAATGAGATTATTCATTGGTTTCTCCCTCCCTCCAGACAGTTTTCGGGATAGTGTCGCAAATTAATGTAACCTATTTGGGAGAAAGGTGGGGTGCCCTCAGGGTTTGCGTGGGGAAACCTGGGGAAAGAACCAACTTGAAAGACGAAGGTGTAGATGAGAGGGTAACATTAAAGTGGGTCTTCAAGAAATGGGATGGGGTCGTGGACTGGAATCATCTGTCTCGATATATGGAGGCGAAGATGAACTTTCGGGTTCTAAAAAATGCGGGGAATTTTTGACTAACCGAGGAACTGTTAGCTTCTGAAGAATGACTCTGGTCCATAAAGTTCACACCTCTGGCTTTCACATTCTTTCCAGTTCATTATTCATGTTCATCTAATCATTCGTCAGCATTCAGTCTGACTTAGTGGTGGCGTCTTTAAATTAATTACTTATGTATGAAACAGATATTTTAAGCTATTTTAGTGGGCGTCAGGTGTGTGGCATTAATTTGTGTCCATTACTGTACCTGTGAGTCACGCCCATAGAATAATCCTTTATCGCAGTCAATTCTGATCACGCATAAAATATTTGTGTTCATTGATTTCGTTTGTAATATCTATAAAATGGATAGACTGAATACCTGAGCTCTATGCTTGTATATCGAACACATTATCTGAAGAGGTAAATTTCATTTCCGACCAGGGAAGGTTTATCGACATTTTGGATTTTACTCAGCCTCCGCAGGTCATCATGCATACCGTTTTTTTTTTAAGCAGTCCATTTCTGATATCTTGCAGATCCTTTGAAAGCTTAATGCACATAGGGCGTACACTTTTTACCAGTTAAATTAACGTTAACGTAACCTTCATAGTCGATCCATCATCGTTATGTAAAAGGTTAGGCACATTTCTTTGTTTTAGTACCAAGCAATGACGACGTACGGGGAAGTGGAAGTCAAATTCCCCTGTATCGTCGGGGAAAGGGTCTTCCACTACTCACTGGAGAAAAGGCTGATTTAGACGCAGAGACAGTGGACCCGGTGGCGAAGGTACACGTCTGTGATCCTGTCCACGCTGTTCAGCACGTAGCTGCTGACTTCATTGACTGTTCTCTCGTGACGTAACCCAGAGTACAGCCCTCTGTGCCTCAGAACCGTGCCTTGTCGTTCTTGTCGACCTGCAAGAATGCGTCCTTGTAAAAGGATATTTCGATATTCTTGAAGTATAAATACGAGTGTGAAATGTTATTGGATTCTCTTTGAGGTGTGGCAGAAAAGAAACGGGAATATCCAATCAGAAAACTTGTAGTTGAGGAAAATTTTCGAGAGCTTGTCAAAGTCAAAGATTTTTTTCTGCCTTTATTGAATTGCAAAATACAATCCTTCTTCAGATTCAGCACGTCGGCATTTTCGCTTCATAGCCTGGCTGTAATAAATGACTACATAATGAATCATTTGAAAATAAGGTTGTGCAGTTAAAAAGTGCCATTAACATTTCTATTTAATTCCGTTTGAAACGAACTTCAATCCCGCTGAGAACAAAGTTCTAAGGAAAATGTTTGCACCCAAAAGGGAAGAAGACACATGACTCTGGAAAACATTAAATAATGATGCCCTCCACAATTTGTACCCCTCACCTTATAATATTTGTATGATTAAACCAATTAGGTGAAGTGGAAGGAACAAGTAATGAGTGTAGATGAGAAGATAAATGTCTGCAGTTCAGTTTTTCTTCACTGCCGTTACATTAGAAAGACGGAGAAAGTAATACCATGTTTTCTGCAGCAGGTGCTCTCGATATTAGAACGGAGCAAGTGTAGTTTCCATTTCACAGCTACGTAATTTTGACTTGGAATAAAGGACAAATACCATTGTACGTAATTCCAACAGGATTCCATCGATAGATTCATTTGACACTTGTAAGGGTGCGCAACTGGTTCTGGAATTTTGTTCTGTTTTTATTGGTTCGCACAGTAGCTTGTATTATCGACACAACTCAAGCGGTCGGCTATTTGCGAGGAAAAGTCGGGTTGTGTTTTCAGAATAAAAGAACAAGGAGCACCAATGATTTCCCGTCCCTTTTTGCTTATCCTTTGGTCAGGGAAGGGCAATGCCTATGAGTAGTTTCTGCTGGAACGTTGTTGTACTTCTTTTATTTGTTTTCCAAACGCGTTGTGAATTCAAAATGATATTTAGCGTCGTCAGACATGAATTGTTACGGTAAATCAGTTGAACAAGTGTGCAGATGGGAAGTCATAAGGTATTTCAGTGAAATATTCCCGTATTCTAGAGAGGATGGACGAAAGACATGACTATCCCAGTCAAGATAAC
>Ga0131853_10021707_pt1 | contig 11646 bp, 8 predicted proteins | sample TergutLab28metaG_FD_92764 | JGI IMG/M metagenome (GOLD analysis project Ga0131853, IMG submission 92764) | Labiotermes labralis P1 segment gut microbial communities from Petit-Saut dam, French Guiana - Lab288 P1 (version 2) (version 2) | ecosystem: Host-associated > Arthropoda: Insects >...
GGCAGAACGTAGAATTGCTGAATGTTAAACTGGTGGTGCATATGATGATTGCTGTGCGGTACATATAGTGACCACTGTGCGGTACATATAGTGACCACTGGACTACAACGTGTAAAATATAAGATATGAGATGGACATGAAATATGGCACACAAATGACATAGCACACAAGGAAATGAAATAGTTTTGTGTGCATGAAGAATGTCGAAACAAAAATTTGTTTCCAGAACCACAAAGCGCTAAATGGCATTAGGTCTTTGGGTAGGGGAATGACTTCTGTCTGCACCAAATGTAATTGCAATCTGCAGTAAGTGAAGAGACAGTTCCTCAAGATGACCGTAATCGTTCGTTCATTCATTCATTCATTCATTATGTAGTCTGTCTTGCGACAGTTCCACGGCCTCTCCCAAAGCCAGTTCTCCACACACTACGATTTAGTGCTTCCTGTTACAATTACAGGGCCCTCTCGTTTCCTGAGTACCATCTAGTAGCTTCTTACGTCTTCTTCCACGTCTTCCCCTCAACTCCATCCTTCCCTCTGCCTTTCTTCCAACAACTTTTGCAGAAGGCAGTTCCCACGCGACACGTAACCAATCCAGTTAGCCCTCTCCTGTAAGATGTTCCTCTCTTCATTGACTCTTTGTAATATTACTTGGTTTTTTCACCCGATCGGTCCAACTGATCTTCTCCATCCTTCTCCAGCCACATTTCAAAACTTTCTAGATACTGTGATTGCAATGGCCCCTGAAAATAGGAGACAGTTTTCCTGACCTTGCTACTAAAAATTATTAGTAATTACCTTATTATGTTGAAGGCAATGATATAATATAAGCACTTAGCACAGAGTCGTTCAACAAAAGAGACGGCCTTGTACTGTACAATGCTGTATCTGCTGTGTTTTCCCTTTATTTGCCCGCACGCGAGCAGCAACTGGTCCTTGTATCATATGACCATACCCGTTGTCGAGAATTGACACAATGGGCTGTCATCAACAAACCGGACTGCGAATACTCACCTTTGGAGCACACAAAGACACATCGAGTTACAATTTTGCTGCTGTGTAACATCTCTTATAGAACAGAGCGTCGAGTCAATTAATTGTGTTCATTTCTATTTTTTGCGGACTGTACAATACATCCCGAGTGTAGACAGACTTTTCGAGAGGGAGTGAAGAGCTAATCTCATTAGTGTTATGATAACGAATTGACGTCGGGATTCTCAACAATGGTCATCCTTCCTAAACCCCCATCACGGCCTGTGTTATGGGTTAGATTATTGTGGGGGGTGAATTCTGTTCCATATGTATGGGGTAGCCGCGTGCGCCGTGCGAGACAGCAAAATGATGACATATTATCAGCCCACCCAAAGAGGATGCTTATGACCCAAACACTCAACTTTATATAAGGGCTGTACTTTGAAACAGTTGGACGTTAGGAGAAGGGGGATTGCTTTGTTGCAGGGGTACAACCCCCCACAAACTCTCTCCACCAAATCCGAAGCAACCCCTAGTAGTGTAGAGACCAACAATGAGACAAGATCCTTTCGCTTATCCGATATGACAAAGGCTGGCATTTTCTTGCTTCGTTGCTCCCGACTAGTATAAACGGTAAAAAATCCAAACTGACAAATAATGAACCATGCAGGAGGGACAGGCAACCCGGCAGGCTTCACATGCAAATCTGCATGCTTTGTAGCAGAAGAGGGATAAAGAAGGGGATGAATAGGCTGTAAGGGGAAGGGTGGTTGTACCCACGTCCTACACCCTACAGTACATATCACCCCCCCCCCACACACACACACACACACTTGGTGCTTTCAGTAAGGGAACATACCTGGAAATTAGCTGTACATCGGTAGCATGGTATCAGACGACCGGCGTATTAAAGATGCAAATTTACAGGACAGAATAATATTTGGAATAGCCCAGGTTTGCCTTGAAGGGCTACTGGGTGGTGTGGGGCTGTTTTTCGGACAGGACCATGTCTGCTGTAGAAACAGCTCATACGTGCTGGCTGCAGGAAAACTTGTGTTCGTAGTGCGCTGGGTGCTGAACCTGGTACAAAGTAACTCGCGGACGGATTATTCGGGCGATCTAACGAAAGAAAATTAGATGAGCGAGCATGTAGCATGCATGTGACGGAGAAGAAAGATGTGTACAGAATGTTGCGGGGGGAAATCTGAAGGAAAGAGCCACTTGGAAGGCCTTGGCGTAGGTGGAAGAACATAATAAAAAGAATCTTGATATGATATACGGTATTGTATGATATGATATGATCTGCTATGATATGATGTGATATGATATGATATATATGATCTGGTATGATGTGATATATGATATGATATGATATATTTGTTAACTGCGATTGGGTTGACACCCGGTGGCAGCAGTACAGTACACATTTACACACAAACAGTACACAGAACAACACAGTGAAACAGAATACACAGAACGGAACATACATAACAATAAGAATATATAAACATAAGAATACATAATTTAAAAAATTAAACAGAAGCATACAAAACATATAATGATACAAAATAGGACTAAAAGAATATGAAAAAAATAAGATAAACGAAAGAGCCATATAAGCAGCAAACTTCATATGACCTATATATATAACTTCTAATAATGATAGACACCCTGTTACTAAGACCTACACTCCACTTCACTACAGTTCACTTCACTTCACTTCACTTCACTTCACTTGTCCACACTTCATTTCTCCCATTTAAACTTCACTCAACTTCACTTCACTACACTCTCGTTTGGCTTAACTCCACTTAAATTTCCTACCGCTCCATTTCACCTCACATCACTACACTTCACCTCACTTCACTTCACCTCACATCATTACACTTCACCTCACATCACTACATTTCACCTCACATCACTTCACTACACTTCACATCACTACACTTCACTTCACATCACTTCACATCACATCACTACATTTCACCTCACATCACTTCACTACACTTCACGCCACTTCATTTCACTTCACTACACTTCACCTCACATCACTTCACTTCACCTCACTACACTTCACCTCACATCACTTCACCTCACATCACTACACTTCACCTCACATCACTTCACTTCACATCACTACATTTCACCTCACTTGAGGAAAAAAGATGAGTATTGTTTGGATTGATCTTGCTGGGGCTTGGGACAAGTGGCAGACTGTTGTCAAAACGGATTCCATGACGTGCGGTGAATTTCTTGACCTGCTGACGAACTGTTAGCTTCTCAAGAAGCACTCTGCTTCATGGAGTAAGTTAGAAGCCTAGATACGAGTATGTGTGTTAAACCGTGTGACTGGGAACTATTGGCTGGAAGTAGACCGACTGCAGGTTCGAAGCCCTATCGCCAGTCTACAGCACACACCGCGGATGTAGGCCGAATCACACAGCGATTTGGTTCTGTTGCAGGAGTGCGAATACCGCATATCTCCTGGGGAGCCCTGCGGGTTGCAGCAGGAGGAAGCTCCAGGCGTCACCACTTGGCCGCGAACTCTCCAAGGCCTCGGGCGACTCCCGGTGTGCACTGGCGGTGACGAGCTCGGTGAGTTGCGACAGATAATGGGTCGCGGCTAATAGGTTCATGCTAATGAAATGTTATTTAGTGTGTGTGTGTGTGTGTGTGTGAACAGTCAAGAGATAAGTCAGAGCTTCGCTTAACCACTGTCGCCATAAAGTCTTGGAATTGGGTGACCATTTTGAGCAACAAGAATTCACTTTCAATTAAATCCTTATAATAAAACCAACCAGATGCACTAATTTTTCAAATTTATTTTTGGAATAAAATTCTACGTATTTCGGACAGTTCCTCTGTCCATCATCAGGAGTTTCTCACTGTACACACAGCAATGGTTTACGTCATAGAGCTTGTGAGCAGGATCAGGACGTTCCGTCCTGATCCTGCTCACAAGCTGTCAGCAAAACTGTATGACATACCATTGCTGTGTGTACAGTGAAAAACTGCTGATGATGGACAGAGGAACATCCGAAACATGTAGAGTTTTATTCCAAAAATAAATTTGAAAAATTAGTGCATCTAGTTGGTTTTATTTTAAGAATTTATCACGACGCACGGTCACCTGAGAGTCAAACACTTTAAGTTAGCAGTTCTTTCCCACATACACCCTTTTACGTGTACAAGCAGCCTCTGTTCCCCAGTATATCTCTGTTATTGTTGGCTAGACAAGTTTTAGATGCTGCCATGTCGATCTATTAAAAAAGACCATTAGCTACGTCATGTTTGCCGACTCCTACGTACATACCTACTTCAAATAACTAACTAACTAACTAACTAACCAGCCAACCGAACTAACTCCAAGGATCAGAGCCCTCCTTCAGATCACAATAGTTCTTCAGCCACTCAAGAAATTTCCCGCGTTCTTTGAAACCCGAAGGTTCAGTACCTCATTCACAACAGCCTTACGCTTGTTCCTATCCTGAGCCACAGCTATTCAATTTACGTAATTTCAACCTGTTTTAGTAACCGTTTTAATATTATCCTCCCGCTATTCTCTCATATACGCCTCGGTTTTCCAAGGTCAGTGGTTTCTTTCAGCTTTCCCCCACCAAAACCTGTTACGGTTTTTTCTTCTTCCAAGGCGTGCTACATGCCTCACTCATCTCATACGCATTTTTTTGTTTACCCTAATAATGATTATATAACCAGAGTTTTAGTCTGAACACCTAAAATTCAGGGATTAATTAGAAGATATTAACAAAAACTATGGGAGGCCTCAGGCGTCCGCCGCGAAGGAGATGAGATCTGCATCCTTCTGGGATATTACGCAACATATAGTGGTTAAATCCTTACCGACGTTTCGGGACAACCTATCGGTCCCATCAGCAAGTGTCAAGAAATCCAAGAAGATTATGTGATGAGTGTTGCAATGGGAAAGTAATTATTGGTTGATCTTAAAGAAATAGGTTCTGTTGATACGGAGAGAGGCAGTAGCCAAAGGATCGAGCCTTGTGGCTTCTCATTTTGAACACGATACAGCGGCTCGTGTCTGTATGGGAAGTGCTGAAATGTTGACCAGCTCCAGTGGCCGTGGCGCTCTGAAGAAATTCTTTACTGTATGTCATTAATCAAACGGCATGTCAACGGCCCTAACTGTCTCTGAAGTATTAACGTATTAAAACCCAGTAGTCACTGTATGTACCGCACAGTAGTCACTGTATGTACCGCACAGTGGTCACTATGTGTACTGCCATGTTTAACGTTAACAAATTGTGCGTTTTGCCCACACAAAATGTAGTTATGTGTTTTGTGTAGATCTAAGAACAAATAACGATTATTTCCCTGTACAACATTAACTGACTGGTTTTTATAACTGAGACAGGGTGTGTTTACTGCGCGGTACGGACTGAGTGTTTATATGCTGTCTGTTTTAACATTCAACAATTCTACGTTCTGCCCACACAGCTGTATTTATGTGTTTTGAGTGGATCTGAGAACAAACAGCGATTATTTCCCTATACAGCATTAACTGACTGGTTTTTATAACTGAGACAGGGTGTGTTTACTGCGCGGTACGGATTGGGCATTTATATGCTGTCTGTTTTAACATTCAGCAATTCTACGTTCTGTCCACACAGCTGTATTTATGTGTTTTGAGTGGATCTGAGAACAAACAGCGATTATTTCCCTGTACAGCATTAACTGACTGGTTTTTATAACCGAGACGGCGTGTGTTTACTGTACATTCAACTATACCTGCAAAATATACAAATATCATTCCTCTAACGCTCCCTGCTCATCCTGTTTTATGCGTCGCTCTTACCAAAAGAAAAACGGGGGAAGACCCGAGAAATTTCCATAAAACAATGACCTTTCGGAAATCAGTGAGCATTGGATAGAAAAGTGCTAACATGAAAGCGGCTTAACACAATGTTCAACAGAAGAGCACACAGATATTTGTTACTGAATTAGGTGCAAAATGTTGCTGTGCTGGTCCATTGAAGGACTTAGAGCTTTCACTTTTGCCACTTGCTGACGTAGAAGCAAGTTTAAAGCCCATAAAACCTTAGTTAGGATGCCGTAGGAATCGGAGTGAAGCACATTTCGATTTTCTGAGAGCTTTTATCTGTTCGAGTGGCGACCATCGAGCGATGTGAAAAAAACGCGTCGGTTTTGTGTCGGCAGCTCAAAGAGAGAAAGGAAAAGCCGCAAAGTTCAGATTGCGGCCACCCATGGAGGGATTAGGGGCACATAAACTGTGTAAAGAAGGCGTGGGGAGGTCAGAAAGCCAGAAGGTGATAATGGATGGCGGAGGGTGTTTGTGTGAGTTGGGGGGTGGGAAAACATCAGGGACCAACCCAGGTAGCTCCTTCCGCTTGTGGACTTCTGCAGGATGACACGCACACGCACTCGGCAACTTCACTAACGCGTGTCGGCTGCTACTACTACTACCACTACTACGATACTACTGCTTTCTACTGCTGCTAGGTAAAGGTAAAGGTAAAGCAATCGCTTTTACAGTCTTGGACAAGCACTGAGGTTTTCAGGAGTTTGATGCTCCCAGGTTTCAAGACAGTATGCACATGAAGGTGGTAAGGTTGTCATCCGTAAGCATCGGCTGCCTTTACCCCCCGGGAAATATTCCTGGCACTCGTTTCTGTTAGAGGCTTAGTGAACCCCAGGGCCGTTGTGAGGTCGGAAGGATTATGTCAATGAAAAAATCGGGAATCGAACCCGCGACCCTCCGGCTTGTAGCGCAGTGTCTCAACGAACTGCGCCACTCTGTATAAAATGGAATGTCTTGAAGAGAACAGAAAAAGTGGGGAAAATGTTATTTTCTGTAGAGCTTCACAACAGGCGATGTATTTAACTTCTTCTAACTGGTAAAGTAAAAATATTAGAATAAGTTATTTCTGTGTGTGTTTTACGTCATTAAAATAATTAGTACTTTTCCGCTTATCAAAAGGCACAACAAGACTACTCGATATCACTATTTTGTGGCTATATTCAGTGTTATGCCTTATAAGTAAAGTTGTCTCCGTCCACACCATGATGGTATAGGGGAGGATTGGAGTTATAGCTCCACCCATTCTTAACCCCGTCGCTGGATGGAAGTGAGTGGTCAGTTTCATGTCCCTGCCGCTTCCCACCCCTCTCTCCCCCCGAGTGGACCCCAGAGCCTGTCCGGACTGCTTTGGAGAGGAGAAAAATTTCGTACTTCTGCCGGGGTTCGAACATTGGCCGCGATAGCTCAGTCGGTATAGCTGGACGGTCCGGGGATCGAATCCCAGTGGGGGCGAGATTTTTCGCACCCGTTCAGACCGGCCGTAGGGGCCCACTCAGCGTCCTGTGCAAAGGGTACCGGGTCTTTCCCGGGGGTAAAGCGACAGGGGCGTGGCGTTGACCACCCACCCCCATCTAGCGCCGAGGTTAAGTAAAGAGTAGAGCTATACTTTTTCAAATGAAGCCAACTAGGTGCACACTACTACTTAGTATATTTATTTCAACTTCTCTACATGTTTCGGGCAACTGTGTGCCCGCCATCAGCAGAAATTACTACATCTGTGCGACAGTGGTATTTTTCACTCTGTATGGGTGGCTAGACCAGACAGCCACCCATACACAGTGAAAAATAAGTGTCCCATAGATACAGTAAGTTCTCCTGATGATGGGCACATAGTTGCCCGAAACATGTAGAGAAGGTGAAATAAATATACTAAGTAGTAGTGTGCACCTAGTTGGCTTCATTTGAAAAAGATCATACAGGGATGCACGGTCAACGAAACATAAAGATCATACAAGGATGCACGGTCAACAAAACATAAAGATCATACAGGGATGCACGGTCAACAAAACATAAAGATCATACAGGGATGCACGGTCAACAAAACATAAAATTCACTGGAGCTATACCTCTACTCCACCTTTGGGCCTTCGTGGCCTCTTCTAGGGCGAACGTTACCATTACCTTTACCTTTACCGGGATTCGAACCTTGGATTTTCGAGCCCGTAGCCCTGTCGTTACACTGAATGTACGTACGTCGTACATCTGAAATGTGACACTGGATATGGCATTTGTATTCATGACACACGACAGAAGCATTGTCTTATTACTTTCTGGTTGTAACTATTAATTTGAATTCCTGTACATAGTGTAAGCCTGCCAGTAGCTTAATTTGTGGTCCGTAACATGTAGCCGTTAGTAATAAATTTTATCAGTTAAAGCTGTGTTAGATGTAATAATTTCTTTATGTTTTGTGTTGAAACACAGCGAGGTTATATTTCACCAAGTTGTGGTCACAACAGCCGATGCATTTTGACTGTAATGTTTCAACCGACAGAGAGAAAGAGGTCAAAGTTTAGCATTAAGCATTACCGCATTTCACGGCCTGCTACAGTCTCACGTGAATTAGTATATATATATATATATATATATATATATATATATATAAGAATTCTGTATCTCTGTAAGAGTAGTTTTCAAATTTTAACTTTTCTCATAAAATACGAACACATTCTGTAACGCTTCCTGAAGGGCTGCGATACGATCCTACACTGCCTAATCCAATTACTTACCTGTATAATCTCAGGGAGTGATCGGGATGTCTCAGTCGGTTTAGTGTTATGATGTGGGATGGCCGATACGGGATTCAACTCCCAGCAGGGGCAATAGATTCTTTTCGTCTTCTCCGAAACGTCGAAACCAACCTATTCTACTTTTCAATTCATTATTTGCGAAGCGTTAATGGAACAATGACCTTGAAATGACCTCAGACCTCCAGCTGGATTCTGAGGTTCAGATTGAGGGGAGCTCTCCCTATTACAGTCTCGTCTGATGCCAAGCTTCAATCCGCGTCTCCATGAAGGTCCTAATATATAAGGTAAAGGTAAAACAATCCCTGTAAAGGTCCTGAGGGTTCCAAAAGTTTGAGACTCCCAGATTTCAAGACAGCTGGCATGTGAAGGTAGTAGGGTTGTCAGTCTTATGCACCGGCCGCCTTTACCTCCCAGGTAATATTAGTGCTTACTCATTTCTGTTAGAGTCTGCGTCGACCCCAGGAACTTAGTGCGACCGGAAGGATTTTGCCAATAAAAAATTTCCAGTGACACTATCGGGCATCGAAACCGCGACCTTCCGGCTTGTAGCGCAGTGCCTTAACCAACTTCCCTACCGCATGCCCCCTTGGTCGTAACATGTACTGGAGTAAATCCGCCCTTATTTGTCTCCTCTTTGTTTCAATCATTTTCACAAAGAAATAACGTATGATCTCTGGCGCCGTAACGATTGCTTCGTTTATTTTAGTTTCTGTATAGCAATTAAGGTAGAGAAGTAAAATAGGCCCAGTCAAATTGTTCACTGTTCACACATAAAGACGTATAGGGGAACAAAAGCATAGTTTCACACGTTCTTAACCTCGACTGTTCTTACCGATGAGAGGTCGTCACTTTCCGGTCGTTTTAATCCCGAGGAAACAGTTCCGGGTACCCATTAAATAGGAGCTTGGTGTCCACCAGAGTCGGTCCGGGGGAATCGAATAAAAGAATAGTCTTTTCCACAAACCGAGAGTCGAACTCCCACCACTTAGCCTAGTCAGTGTACGGACTTCGTTATCCCGGTCTTGCAAGTAGGAAACACAAGACATACATTATCAGAACTTGCGGTAAAACAAACAGATGTTAGCCTTTAATCGGTTGGCCACTGCACATAAATTTGGTTGAACAAGAAGGGGTGAATTAATGGAGAATTTTATGCACGCAGTGATTAGGCAATCCGCGAAATGCTCTTCAAAGTTTAGAGAAAATTTTGCTGCCGCTTGGGGAAGCCCGAGGGTGATGCTGTGGCATATGGCGGTACAAGACGCCTCCAGCTTGGGGCCCGTGTTTGTATCTACACGGCTGGAGCAGACATTTCGTATGCTGCCTCAGACTCGCATTAAGGGACGCCGGCGTCTCCCTTGTGCGTCGCTTTTTTTTATTACTTCTTTACATTTTAATTCCAAACCCTTCATTCTCTTCCATTACATCCACTTCACTGATATCCTGCAAATGTCGACCCCGAAATTTAAACATTAACTTCAAGCTGAATTACAGTTAAACATCAGTCCGCACCGCACAGTAAACACGCTGTACAGTGCTTAAGATTAGAGGGCTTTAGGCATGATTTATTCCACAACTCTGTACCTTAATGAACACTTTATACCGAATCATTTCCCCGATGATCCTCTGTAGACTGCATAACCTCGTAGAGCATAACCACACACTGGACGCACCTAACAGGGGCACCTCTCTTTGCCTTGACACTACTTATGCTGACCTACATAAATTACATGAAAGTAATTTTATCTGTGGAGCTAATATACAACGACACAGATCCACCCACAGACCTTCACTTTAACAGAGCCCAATCTACACCAGATCTTCTACTTGTATCTAGTGACATTAGTGCGAACACAAAACGCATTATACTTGATGACCCTGGATCTGGACATAAACCTGTGATTGCCAAAATAACCCTCACCCAACAACAGAGGGCACCGGACCCATACATAAGAACTTCCTGGAACATCAAAAAGCCTAACTGGGGAAACTTCACAGATATGTTAGAAACAAACCTACATCAAGAAAGAATAGACTTTTCACACCATCCAGACAAAATTGGTAAAGTTATTAATAGCATCATTATTAGTTGTGCTAAAGCTTGCATTCCAAGAGGAAGAGTGAAGAGTTACAAATGTTTCTGGATCGACGACCTCGAAACTCTCAAGAACCAAAGAGAATACCTGAGAACGAGAGCTGAACACACTGGTAAAATAGAAGACGCACAGGCCTGGAGAAGACAAACAGCCATTCTAAGGAGAGAAATTACAGAGTCTAAGCGAAAATCCTTTAAAAATTTTATATCCCATATTGATTACCAGGAAGACAACCAGAAAACCTACAAATACCTGGCAAGAATTCAAAATGATACCCCTTACTGTAATAAAGTACCGATATATGAAAGTAATGCTGTTGTTACTAGTGACAGAGGAATAGCTAATACATTTGCATGCACCTTCTCACGAGCACAGAAGAGGGGCACGTACGCTAGAAAAAGATCGAAGTTAGTTAAAGGAGAGTATAAAACCCTTAAACAAAAAAGTGGAAGTGCAAAACACGCAGCAACTGAAGATACATTTGATTCACCAATTAGTGAATGTGAACTCCAAGCAGCAATAAAGCAACTGAAAAACAGAAAATCCCCCGGAGAGGACCAAATACACGCAGAATTTCTAAAGCACGCAGGGAAAGAAGCAAGAACCTCAATACTGAGGTGGTTTCAAAAAAATTTGGGAAATAGGTATTGTGCCCTCGCTTTGGAAAAAAGCAATAGTAGTGTCCGTACCGAAAACCGGTAAAGACCTTACAAGCACCGCAAGTTACAGGCCCATCTCCCTGACTAGTACGATGGGAAAATCTATGGAACGAATAATTAACACCAGACTAAACTGGCTACTCGAAACCAACAATGTCATAGCAAACGAGCAGGCAGGGTTCAGAACTCACTGATCAACAAGCGAACATACAGCAAAGCTCAGCCAATTTATCAAGGACGCTCTGGACAATAAACGCATACTAACAGCAGTATTTATTGACTTCAAATCAGCCTATGATTCTGTTTGGAAAGAA
>Ga0131853_10021708_pt1 | contig 11646 bp, 6 predicted proteins | sample TergutLab28metaG_FD_92764 | JGI IMG/M metagenome (GOLD analysis project Ga0131853, IMG submission 92764) | Labiotermes labralis P1 segment gut microbial communities from Petit-Saut dam, French Guiana - Lab288 P1 (version 2) (version 2) | ecosystem: Host-associated > Arthropoda: Insects >...
AAGAAGATATTAGAAATCAAAAAAAAAAAAGTCTCGGTCGCGGGACAGAGCCTAGAAGAAAAGGGGAGGGGGGGGGGGGGGGGGGGGGGGGAAGAGGATAGTTGGCTGTCCTATTATCCATACCAAAAGCGGATCGAGCCTTGTACCAGCCGTGTATTAAGGAGCTATGCATCGTTATGGTATGAATTATGAAGTCAGGTGTGAAAACCCTTTCGAGGGTATTGACCATTCACATCGTTTAGTAGGAGCGATATGATGAATTGTTATTTTCATTATATTGTATTGCCGTGCGTAATTCTCATCCCCGCCGCACAACACTTGTGCACTTGTAGTACCATGTATCGATACTTGTTTTAGGTTTGGAACCCATAATCCTTTTCCAAACTGTTCGTCGTATTAGCGTTTTCCACCTTGATTGTCCAGCTGAAGGCAGAGTGGTTGTCCATGGCCCGGCGCGGCTGGCAGTTCCTGCTTGTCTCCCTCTCTTTCTCGCCTTCATTTCTGTGCGGGGTGCGACGCCAGTTGGTTCAGTCTGCAGCCTGACATCGGCAGGAGTGTGGTACGTTGCATGCTGCCTGCTGGCAGGTTTGCCACAATAGGCAAGCTGTGTCCGCCATCTTCTATAGGGCTTATCACTCGCTACCTTATTACGGTGCAAGTGGATTACTGGCCAAGTGTTGCTTCAAGTGGTGGTGATATATGCGAATATTAAACCACAAGTGTTTGTTCAATTCTTCAAGAATCTTTGTATTTACAAAAATGTGCGTTGCAAGTGCTTAGTGTTGAAGGAGTTTCGTTAGAGGATAATCATGCAGTAACTTACAAGAAGATGCTTGATTCAGCGTGCTATGTGATCCTTGTCGACACGCAGTACAGAGAACCAGTGGTTAGCTGACAAATTATTACAGTAAGTTGCTAATAGTGTACGTCGTTGTGTTCAGAGTTATGAATAAGCTTTTAAGATAAAGTGAGGCCGTTTTCCTGTAGATTTCGCTTGTTGGCTTCTACTTGGTGCTGCAGGTGGACTTTATTGTCGAAAGTAGCTGTCGATTTTTATTCCGTAATACTGTCGATGTAGCTTTGAAGCGTGAAATAATACAACGTTTCAAGCCTGCTGCGCAGCACATTGTAAAGTTAAAGCGTCGTGCCTTATGCACCTAGCATGATATCGCATTAAAGACTGCGAAAAATACATGTCTGCATGACCCAGCTGAGTTGATTGTAATTTTGAGACATTGCTGAAGTTAGCCATCTATATGAGTAGACAACTCCCAGTGCGGAATGTACCGTATTTATTGTCCTCTTGTTGATATGGCCGGATGGTAGAGGTAGTATATTCAGAGTGCGCTCAAGGGAAGAACTGTTTGCGAGCACATGGGAACACGTGCTGCAAATATGTATTGATAACAGTTATAACATGGAATAGTCAGCAGTACTGTTTAAATCCTGATAACTTCCAGGCCGTTGTTGTTTGTGTCGTAAAGTGCTTGGGTAATACATGAAAGAGAGGGCTTTGGTTTTAGCCTTCGTGTGTTAACACGATAAGGTTGGCCTTCGATGAATGAGTTGGGCCTGGCACAAGCTTGTAGGCACGGTTATGTCGTTGCGCAGATTAACCACTGCTACTGAACTGCATTCTTGACTGACTGTAGAACAGGGCTGGCGAACCTTTTTGAGGGCGCGTGCCCAAATTGTGTACGAATTTCGAAGAAATTCTGCTGCGTGCCCATGGGAATTTTGAAGAGCCCAATAAGGTCTTGGAGCCGTACATAATTATTATTGCGTTACTTTTACAGTTACATTGTATAATTAGCTAAGATTATTATATTTCTAAGTAACGCCTTCCCGAGGAATGCGATAAGGAAGAAAATTTGGAAGTAACTGGTGTCGGTACTACTTCCCGGCAAAAAAAAAAAAGACTAAAACGTTTCGTCCAATGTCACGTATTTACCCCAGTCACCGATAGGCCTGCCCCCCAAAGATAAATAGCCCGTCAACCCTTCGCATCGCTCCCGATTTGTGTAAAAATGTTTCACTCGAGGGCAGTATTATTTGCTAGCAACGGTAATTCGTATAAAGTTTCTACGCATTCAGATATGTATACTCACACATATTCTTAAGAACATAGAGACGCAGGTCGGGGAGAAAAAATTAGGATAGTAGTGAGTGCTACGTGCCAAGAACTTTCCGCGTGCCATAGTTGCGTCAGCCCAGCTGTAGACGTTATACACCAGATTGGGTAAGAGAGAAGACGACATTGGTCATTGAATATCGTCACGGACATTTTGTTAGCTGTAGGAAAGAACGGCTGGTTTGTTTAGCTACGAAGTATATATATATATATATATATAAAGGCAACGTGATCCCGTTACAGGTCCGGTGTGGCCCAGAGGGTGGGTAGAGGTATAGCTCTACTCTTCCATGACCGCGGCACTAGAAGGGGGTGAGTGGTCAGCAGCACGCCCCGGCCTCTACTCCTGGGAAAGACCCGGTACCCATTGTACAGGAGGCTGGGTGGGCTCCAGGGCAGGTCTGGACGGGCGGAAAATCTCGTCCCCGCCGGGATTCGATCCCGGACCGTCCAGCCCGTAGTCAGTCGCTATACCGACTGAGCTACTCGGCCCATATATATATATATGTAGATAGAGTTCAACGTTCACTGATGTGGATGTCAAACATGGGGTCGTGTACTTTGGTACAAAGTTATGCAATGATCATGATGTCAGTGGCTTTATTTCTTGCAGCAGTGTGAGTACAGTATGGCACGCAGTAAGATAAGAGTTTTTTTGGGCGATTCGCCACCATATCGGGCTCGTTAGACGGCATTAACCATGAATTTTACCTAAAAGTAATTTATGGAAATGTCACATTTTAGTAGTTGACGTACGGACGGTTGTAGTTATTAAGCTAATGATCAGTCACCGGGTCCCAGGTTTTGCTTGCCGATTTCGCACAATGTACTCCCTGGAGCAAAAGGGCTCCCCGGATCTGTACTATAATAACGGATTTTAATTTTACTGTGTAAGAGTTCTTGCAAGAAATTCGAAGTTGCCTTTAATTGTGCAACACAACGACATTGAAATGGCGTTGCTCTGCTATGTATATGGAGCAATTGTGATGCAGTAGTTTGAAAAAAGAGAAGCAAATGCATCAGTTCTTATAATAAAACCAACTAGATGCACTAATTTTTCAAATTTGTTTTTTTTTATTATCTATTTATTGTTCCGTCCTGATCCTGCTCGCAAGCTGTCAGCAAGCCTGTGTGACATATACCATTGCTGTGCGTACAGTGAAAAACTCCTGATGATGGACAGAGGAACTGTCCGAAACATGTAGATTTTTATTCCAAAAATAAGTTTGAGGAATTAGTGCATCTAGTTGGTTTTATTATAAGAATTTATCACAATCCACTGTCACCTGAACGTCAAATTCGAAATGAATCAGATTATGTAGTTATGAATTGCAGTAACAAACTTCGTTTTAAGCTGAAGAATGCAGTGTGATTACGTTTTTCCTCTGCGTCCTGTCGATTGAAGTAGCGCGTTTCACCACATTTAGTGTTTAGTGTGGCCTGTGCATTTTATTGTTTGCAGATTCGTCACGTTTTATTAAAACCGAAATTAGTACGTAGTAGATAAGTTTTGAGAATCACTGTTGTACTGGATTTCTCTATTTTGAATTGCAGGAGCTTGTTGGTTGTTGGTGGGTATCGCATATGTATGATCCAGCTGTAGAAAGAAAACAGTGGGGTTGTGCATTATGGCGTTTGTAATGTGCCTGTAAAAGCAGCTGGCGTAGACTAAAGTTTAATGCATACGCCGGCCTTACGCAGCGTCATATAATGAGCCGTAGTAGGAGGCGGACATTGATATCCCTCACAGTTTGTAACGACAGGATCGGCGACGAGGTGATGACAGCAACCGCCTTCGAATGGTAGAAGATGAAATAACTAATCAGAATTGCGGAAAGATGATGTGCTTACTGTGAATAAAAAATAAGGCTCTTCGTACAAATATTACCCACAGAATGTATTTTCGATTGAACTTCTACTGCCGGAAGACTATCGCGTATAAACGTAAAGCTAGGTAAAGTGAGAGAGAAAAAACCAAGAAGATGCAACAGTTAGATGTCTATTATCAACACCTTCTCAACATGTTTCGGGCATCAGTATGTCCATCTTCAGGAGAACAAGACGTATGTTACTGCACGTGGTGTGCTGCGCTGGTTCTGCTGGATGTGATTGGTAGCGGTTGTGGGGCGCTGCGTTGTAGGGTGCGAGCACTGTGAAGGTTACTGTTGCCAGCGCAGCACACCACGTGCAGTAACATACGTCTTGTTCTCCTGAAGATGGGCATATTGATGCCCGAAACATGTTGAGAAAGTGTTGATAATAAACATCTAACTGTTGCATCTTGTTGGTTTTTTCTCTCTCACTTTACAATTTGCTCACGATGCATGGTCACAGAAACCTAAAACGTAAAGCTAGGCTTTCAGCGAACGACAGAGTCATTTAGGCTTAAAATTTGTTTCCGTGGAATATTTATCCACGTGATAGATTGAAAGTATTGGCGGTCGTTGGTGCGCATATTGAGTCGTGGGTGGTGCTACGATGTTTGACCCATTTAATTTGCGCTCACGTGCCCCTAAGCTGCCGTCGTAATTGCGTGGTGCACAAATGCGTATCGTACAATAATCCCGTTGTTCGCCGGGTAGTTATTTTGTTAAAGGTCGAAGTTAAACTGAAATTTTACCTGTTTCTTGTGGATGGGTTTGTACTGTGGCAGGTTGTGTTGCGAACAAGCGTTGGATCTTCGGTGTTGTATAAACAGCGGAGAATTTCTCGGCTATGCAAGCAAGTCTTTGTGTCTCAAGGACTCTGCAGCATGGAGTTAGTAATGATTGCTAATTGCTTACGGACGTAACGTAGCCATCACGTGTCATACAGCGTATTTTTTTTTTTGAGTTGCAAGTTTGGGTCAGCGGTCTTAACCAATGTGTAGTTTTTACCAGAACGGAAGAACTCTGATTTCTGCAGATGTGTTCAGCAGATTAAAAGCTAACTTGGAAACTACGAACACCAACAGGTGTTGTCGTAACTTTGGTTTTGCCAATTTTGAGTAAAGAGATAAACCTTAACCAAAGGCAAGCTAGTATTATTTTGTCTAAGTCGATTCCTGTCCTCATGCCGACTGTTTGCGTTGGAACATTGGTGGTATAGAACACGCCACCATTAGAACATTGGTGGTATGGAACACGCAACCATACCTGTTTTGAGTAACGTGGTTCCTCTGAACAACCAGTATAATGGATCAACCTCAGTTTTGTCGAACTTACGTGACTGACCGTAAAGCCTTGGTTTGCAGCAAACACACAATGATCGTTGCGCGAGCGTGATGCGGCATGCAGAAGTCTGGGCTGTAGTTCGGAAGCGGACTGGTTTCAAAACGTCACGCGAATGAGTATCGCGCAGGGACAGTGCACAGGTGCCGTGTGACAGCGGCATCTGAATCTTGACTTCGGCGCGACACGTAGAAGTATTGTACAGCAACCTGGCGGAGTTCGTGTTTTAGTGTTTTTGTATTTTTGGTATGAGTTCTTTCTCGTTTATATAGTATGAGCTTTAAAGATGAATTAGATTACAAAATGAATAGACAGGAAAATGTCTTTCGAAACCCCGAAGTATTCACTGTATTTCACCCCACTGCCCATGACATATCTTCCTATCAACTGGAGTAGTATCCTTCGACCTTTCTTTTACGGAAAATGTCCATTGCTCTCTTACTCATACGGTAAACCAATAAATCGTCATATTCCTCTTCTTTAAGTATTATGACAGCCAAGAGTTTCTCCGTCTTCACTCTTTAACAACCACGCGATAGCTTCCTACATCCCGCCCTTAAAAACCATCGCCCTGTGTTACGCAGGCGTCATTTCACCTTGTACCATGCTCGCGCAAGGGTTACTGCACGGCTATTAATCACGGAACAGCGATTGAAGTAACACTTCCCACCAAATACGTGAAGAATGACTGGTAATGTGATGGATAGTTATCATCCCGATTGGCTGTGTTGATTTTCGCAGCGAACGCACGATAGTGTTAAAATGGGAATGGTACCGAGAAGGATGTTGTCTTCTTTATGAGTAGTTTTGCGAAACAAGGAAGAATACACTTGCTTTATTTAGTATTGTGGACTGTATCAGTGTGAAAGTTTCCTGTTCGAACGTTACCATACACCGAGTGACTTGCTCCAGGAAAACGAACGATTTGACTGAATGTGCGTGGTTTTTCTTTCATTTTACGTGTTGTGGAAGCTAACCTGAGTAATTTGTGGTCAGTTGGTGCACTCGAACAGAGTGTACGGTTAGGCGAGTAGCCTGTCCCTTGCTTGGAAAGAACATTTATTGAGTGACTGTTGGCTTATGCTTTGCTTGGTTCTTAGTAAGCACCATGTCAACATTGGATATACTGTATATATATTCTTAATTTGTATGAATTTAATTTCACTTGTAGCATGTTGTGTTTCTGATTACTAGCAGTCTTTTTTTATTTCATATAACGCCTTGCTTCTCAGTGTCTTTTAGCTCACGGAGCCTTAAAAATTTTACAGAACTTATTGGAAATCCCTGCATGTCCACAGTAAGGTAAAGGTAAGGCAAATTTACCCTAGAACGGGACACGAAGGCCCAGAAGGGGAGTAGAATTATAGCTCTACTCTTCCTTTAACCTCGGCACGTGATGGGGGTGAGTGGTCAACGCCACGCCGTGGCCACGTTACCCCCGGGAAAGAGACCTGGTACTCATTGTATAGGAGGTTGCGTGGAATCCCAGGGCCGGTCTGGACGGGTGCAGAAAATCTCGTGCTCACCGGAATTCGAGCCCGGACCGCCCAGCCCGTAGCTCGTCGCTTCAAATATGAAATTAAATACCAGCATTTGGTTATCTTTTATGTCCATTACGTGTAAAATATCAATGGCTGACCTCCAACTAATCGATAACCTTATCGTTTCGCCAGACACGGCAAGGTCTGCTCACCTGAATTGACTACGGAATTAGGAAGCTTCTGGATTGAAGCAGCGACTGATTGTTCGCATTATATCAGTGACGGGATGATAGCGTCGGATGTCTCTACACGAATTTTAATTTATACTTACAACTTTAGGATCGCCAGTAAAATTCTTCTGCCGTTACGCATTGTCGTCTCTCAGAACCTCTGACACCCCTTCGCGGAAGGGTTCCGCGGAACCCAGTTTGAGGAACACTCGTAAAACTGGTTGCGTGCTATTGAAGGAAAGATGGAGGGAAGGATAGAAGTGACGGGAAGACGAAGAAGATGGGGAGAGTCTACGGGATAACCTCAAGGAAAAGGAGGATACTGAAAATTGAAAGAGGAAGCACTAGATCGCACTCTGTGGAAAACTCGCTTTTAGAGAGAGTATGGACCTGACGTGAGACAGTCTGCACTTGCCGTTGGTTACATCTTCCGGGACACGTTGGGTGTTAATAGCAGATTGTTACATAAAGTGAAAAGGTAAAGCACCACCTTAGAACAGGCCATGAAGGTCCACAGGAGTAGAAGAATAGGTCGGTAACCTCAGCGATAAATGGGGATGGGTGGTCAACCCCACGCCTATATAATCTGAAAATAGAAGTGTATTTTACCTGGCACCCATCCCTTACTTTGAGCGGTTTAGTACTTGCGGGATCGACCCAAGAATGAAAATATATGAATCGGACCCTTCAGTGGATAGGAGCATCAGAAAGGTTCGACAGCTTGAACAAGGCTTCGAGCCATGCCGCATGATGTTGAAGTTGTGTTGGGGCGAGAGGGGGGTGGGGGCGGCGGCCGTATGTATTATCAAAGTGTTTCTGCAGAAAAAAGAAAACGAAAAGAGTACAACTTTGTTTTGTGGGGAGACTAGTTATTTGCGGATTTTCGCTCTTCGCGGCGTTATGGAACCCACCACTGTGAATAGCGAGGATTGAGTGTACAGGTGTTTTGAGAGTAACTCACCAGGGTATAACAGTGTCGAATTAACAGTATTACAGTCCATGTAGTTCTAAAGATGGAGGCAGAAGTTTTTCCACAACATTGATATCGTCGTACAAGATTATACGGCGTCATATTCCAGAAGAAAGTACTCTTTGCCGCCATAATAACTTCGTATCATAATTTCTTGTGTGTACTAAATTTTTGCTAGAAATCGTCACTATTTTGTCCGTATCAGTAATGCAAGTGAATTTTATTTATTTCTGATGTGAGTAACAAGGACGTTAAATTAAAACATTTGTTCAGTGATAGTGATTTGTGGGACGACGGTTAACATTTCGGGATGGAGACGAGGTTTTGTAAATTTCGTCGGCTGTGGCTTTTCGTGCCTATTGGAAAGTGCGGTCGGAAAGTCGGTAGGGTACGAAAAATCAGCCGCTTTGTTAGGACTTAACGCCCCATTTTCTGGCTGCAGTTGTGCAGTTTATTCAGACTATGCCTTTCTAGGGAAGCTAATGCAATCTTACCCTCCCCTTGTCGTTAGTAGTGTATACTAAATACGAGGGCTGGAAATGGACAAGTCCGAACAAGAGACTATGAAATAAGAATACATTGGCGTTACACCTCAGGTTTAAAAAGTACGTACATATATGCAGTATAATGGAACTGTTTTTGAATGATTACTTTCCTTTGAATGAAGGAATGCGCATTTGACAGCTATGAATGAGCACGGGAAGGCAGTTCCTTTTGGGCAGTCTAGTGTTTGAGGTCCCACACGCTTTCATTTGAAGAGGACCAAGTTATGCAACAGTTATTCTGGTTTCGTGTGCAACTGGGCATAAGGGATTTACCGTATGTCAAGAGTATGTTACAGTTGTGAAAGCAGTTTTGCAAGCGTGCACAATAAGAAAGAAGTAGAGAATCGCTCATTTATATACACCGTGTGAACGGACGTAACATAGGGCATACTCGCGCGCCATCTAATGCATCCCTGGACGTCACTCACAAACCCAACGTTAATGCTTCCATTGCTCACTGTCGCACTGCTGCCATCAGGTGGTTCGGAATTTTCATTTGTTTTCCATGTACACCCAACCAAGGAAGGCCTGGTTGTGACGTCATGAACGACGCCGTGTCGTAACCATGGAAACCTATTAACCGTGGAATCCAGCGTGACTTACTCACCACCGAAACCTGGTTGTGATGTCACTCACAAACCAATATCTGTCAACCATGGCCTACTGCCTGTGACCCACTCAATCACTTCAAGGTTGTAGGTTATGATGTATTTCACAGTGACTTGCATTTCAGCCAGTTCCTTTAGTGTAGGCCTACGGGTGGAATGACCGCCGGGAATACAGCTGGAAGCCGATAATTTACACGTACGTGCTCGAGTCACGATTACGCTGATATGCACGCATTGAACTTGACAAGTTCTTTTAAGACGGTGTGATATTGTTACTTTGCGACGAGCTTGCATTTGCGATTCCTTTGCGTAGTTTCTTGTAGAGTTAGAAGCAGCAGTAGTAGTAGTAGTAGTAGTAGTAATGTGGACTTAACTCGTATTGCAGGTATTTTATGCCTTGCTTGTAACTAACAAGTTTTGTTGTCCATAGAGACGTCAACCCAACAAACACTTCTTTGGTGAGGCTAATTTGTGACCCATAATGAATGTTGTGACACATATCGCTTTGAAAGGTAACGGAAGGGAGACCGTCGTGACCATGTTTCCATATTACTTTCCTTAAGCACTTCGAGTTAATTGGCTGGAAGTTGTTTTTCGGCCAATTTTTTAATCACATTGGTTACTGAGACGGAAGTTGTATCCATGATGCTGTAGTCCGAGAATTGTCAGTTATACATTGCGTTATTAAGTCCAGACATACATATCATTTGCTGTCGATTGTACACGTTTTAGACCGTTGCTAAATTTGACTTAGGGACTGCGGTGTGCACGCCGGGCAGTGGTGTTTACTGTCAGCCCCTGGCTCCAAGCTATTTTAAGCCGTCCTCGGTAACTTGTTTAGGTGACAAACTCATGGAATAGCACTTGATTGCGAAGGAAAGGTACATTAGAAGTTACAGTACTTGTTGGAAGAGATATGTATTGTCTGTGATGTGAAATTTATCGTCACATATTTTTGTACTATTGTTGCTGTCCCTGGTAGATTACGTGAAGATTTTCTTTTACACATACAACGCGCTGTTTGCTAGAGTTCTGCAATATCCTGGGCCTGATGGCACAGATAATTTTCGGGTTCGCACCTGTTTTGGAATTTACTAATCAAATGATAAAAACATTTCAAGTGTTCCTTGGCTATTTGGTGTTTGCAAAGATAAAGTTACTTGTATTCGCTTTCGTTTCGGGTTTCGTGACAAAGGGGGCTAACAGCATAGAGAGATGTAACTACCGTGTGCTTTGCAAATTTACCATCAAGCTACACGATGGGACCGCACGTGCACCTAATTTTGTAAGTTGAGAATTTATTTAATGAAAATGCTTTGGCATATTGGATTTGGGGTGGGCCCAGCAAAACAGGCTTTTTTTTTGGGGGGGGGGGGTTGTAATATCTTTGCTGTCCCAGAAATACGCGTTTTGAGTTAGCACGTTACTCATTTTGCGTCCAGTATCTGTGCACCGTCCCTCAAACACCACATCTGTACCTACCGTTCCTAGAGTGTCGTGAATTACCTCATTCAAAGATAATTAGCACGACAAGAAACCCGTGCTATTGACACGAAACAGAGCAGATTTTAAATATGTCGGTCTTTATTCAGGCTAGAAATAGTCGAAGTCGTGCTTGGTTCGGGTGAGGGCAACGTGTTGGAATATACACTGTTGCTTAGAGCTGGGACTCCAATTGTGGATTGCTAAAGTCTTTTGACTGTCCATTAACTTTCGAAGTAGCGAAGCGAATTTGATGGGGCCTACATTGGTTGCTGAGTAGGTAGTAATTGACTTGCAAGTTTCGTGTATTTACGATTGCTGGTCGTGGATAAGCAAGAATCCATGTTAGCCTGTTTCGCGTTACATGCATGCTTAGCACTGATAGTCACGGTTAAATGAGTATTCGGTTCATAGCCTGGGAGGACGGAAGGTGCAGATATACCAACAGCAGGTGGTTTTGTGTTTATGATATGGGTTCGTGATCTTACCTCAGTACACAGTTTTATTCCGTTTAATTTCCCTGTTCACACTCATTTCTATACTGTTACAGTGTTTCCATCCTTCATTGCGGGTAGCTAAGTGGTTCCCTGTATTACTGCCATAGATTTTTTTTTTTTTAAAGAACGGTATGCCTATTCGGTGTATAGTGGGACACACGATCAGCGCGCGGTACCTGGTGGTAACCAGTTGACCAATACCCTTCTTGCAGCTCTGCTGACGAATCCAATAGAGTGAAATTGCTCAGCGCCAAGAGATTGCTGTCGCGCTGTAGCGAGGCAGTTGGCACCAGACGCACTTAGGGACTACTCAGGACCCGTTCTTTTACATGACATTGACAGCAAATAGAAACCTTGTGGACTTCGCTATGAGTGGTTTGTGTGTGTGTGTGTGGGGGGGGGGGGGGGGGGTTGTGAAAAAAAGGAGGGGGGGGGGGGGATATGTTATTCTATAAAGGGTTTTTTCGTGCAACTCCACGCACGAATAAATACA
>Ga0131853_10021709_pt1 | contig 11646 bp, 6 predicted proteins | sample TergutLab28metaG_FD_92764 | JGI IMG/M metagenome (GOLD analysis project Ga0131853, IMG submission 92764) | Labiotermes labralis P1 segment gut microbial communities from Petit-Saut dam, French Guiana - Lab288 P1 (version 2) (version 2) | ecosystem: Host-associated > Arthropoda: Insects >...
ACACACACACACACACACACACACACACACACACACATGCACATGCACACACTAGCTGATGTGTATATGTATATAAGATATAAGTGAGTACGTAAACACACGCGCACTGGTTCATGCACAAAAGCAAGCATGTGTGCGCACACCCTTGTGTATATGTCGTGTATATAATGTGAATGCACACACACATACACAAACAGACTCGTAAAGAAGATAAATGTATACAAGCACGTATAGAGTATACAGAAGAGTCGCGCTTTGCGTGAAATATTTTGACGCGCTCTTGCGTGTGCGCGGTTGGCGACGAAACGAATTAATCGGGTCACACGAGCAGGATTTACGCCCCTATCAATAAATGTGCAGTGGGTTAAAACGTGAGGAAAGACGGTTACAGGCAGCACTGTTATATGGAGGGAAACCGGAAGTGCCTGGGGCATCGACTGCTAGGGTGTGTGAGCCACCGGACACCGCGCGTTATTATTATTATTATTATTATTATATTTGAGTCGTGTTGTTTTGCTGTACAGTGGCTTCTGTATTTGCTGTGTTACTGTTCTTATACTGTTTTCCTCACACATCATCACTTTGAACCACACACAAACGCATGATATTTCTGTTACGACTGGTTTTACTTTTTTTGGGAGGGCAACAGCAAGGCCAGAGTGCGGTGTGCTGCGTATTAGCGACTGTGGTTACATGTGCTGGGCTATGGGCCTAATACCGGGCGAAACACGACTTTACTATGTATAATATATAATAATAATATGTATTATATATAATGTATGTGATGTGCGTACATATATACACGGCGTGTATATATATATATATACACACACGTACACAGTAGGGTCGTGTTTTATGCGGTGGTTAGGCTACTGTATATATGTGTACACCAGGATGCACAAATTTCGGGCGACTGCATTTTTTTAAGTTATTGCCCGATATTTCTGGGACCTCAGTATAGCCTTCAATCCCGTCACGTTTCTGCGCTTAGAATTTTGAGATCGGGCCTAGATTTTTGGGAGATAGTGTGCAACCTTACTGTCTCAATCTTACCTAATCTCCTCTTTTGCTGTCTCACTCTCTCTGTGTGTGTCTCTCTCTCTCCCCCTCTCTCTCTCTATATATGTGTGTGTGTGTATATATATAAGAAATGTTTACTCACATGCAAGCTATTATGCTTATGTAACAGAAGCAGATACACATATAGGCATGTATAGAAGATACAATTATACATGATATGTTCACATGATTGTAGATAAACACACACACACACACACACACACACACACACACACACACACACACACACAGCCTTAAATGGCTGGGCAGATTATTTGGACCCGAAAAAAGGGAAGAGACGGAAGTGTTTTTAGGCTTATAAAATAGAGCGGAATGACGTGCGCGGTGTATGAATTAGGAAAGCAATGATTAGAAGCTAATACAGAACTGTAGTCGTGAAACGATATGAATGGCGTCAACACGGGAGGCTTGTGACTGGAGGATATTGAAGACGTTGTAGTATGTGGGGATACAGACTGGATGCAACTGGTTCTGCATAGTGTTCCATGGATATTTGGGTTCAAAAAGCGGTTCATTATTTGATCAGCGGCACGAAATGCGTGTACAGAGGGACGGACAGCCGGGGACAGCTAACACGGCTACCAACTTTTGCGAAATACAAGGTAACATTTCTGGAACTCTCTTTATTCATTGTAGAAGACAAATATGCCCTCGCCACTTGGCACACGTTTAGTTTCAGCAACCGTCTAAATTAAACAGTCAAATGCCACCCACGACCGAAGGTTCCGAAATAATCTAAACCCTCCCTCTATCTCTCCGATAAACAAAGATGGCGCTAAAAGTTTAGGGGTACGAGACAGGATCCACCTGGGACAGTATGGCGTCCGTCCAGCGCTCGCTATACAGACATAGACAAAAGCGCGAGGGCCTACCAAAATAAACAATTAGATTGCTTCAAGAATCATTAAAAATTGTTGCGAGCGGGTGAGGACTGCATCCAGCTGTCGTGTTTACAGCACGAGCACAAAGGAACGTACCCAGCACACTCCGGTGTTTTCCTTAAATTTTCTTGCCCGACACCCACCGTCATGAGCAGCAGAATTGATTTTGTAGGGAATGGAAAATAAAACTTGTGTTACTGAGGTCATTTGCGGGGAATTGGAGAAGGGTATTTAGCGTTGTGGTGATGGTACGTTAGCTCCTAATTATATTGAAAATTGTAGGATTTCAGAAAATGTGTTTTGAGTATACAGGGTGGTGCAGATTTCGCTTGACACTCGATGTGTAACAAAAGAAGGACGTATTACGTACACAGGTGTTTTACCTGAAGATGGCCAAGGAGGCCGAAACATGTTGTAAAAACATTAAATCTCTGAAAGAAACACAAAAAAGTTGTGATTGAAGGTTAATTTATATACATTTTAAACTACCACAACTGGATGTTAAAAATATAGATTAACAGAAAGATCTGTCAAGGGGCTTTTGCGCCACCTTGTATAATTTTTTTTTTATGTTTTACTGATTGTGCATCTCAGTATAATCTTAGTAATTAACCAACTTAATGCACAAATTCTTGTTTCATAATAAGTTTATTATACACCTGTACATGTTTCGAGCACTATGTGCTCATCATCAGGAGGTCAAAATTGTATTATACAGCATCTGGTATCGTCACACCTGTAGGTGGCCGTCCCGTGCACAGGTTCACAGTCCTCTCTTAACCTAAGCTACACCGCTGCGAACACCTCAAAACTTGCATCGTCCGTCTGTAGGCGCGTTTGCAAATTTCGAAAACCGACTATTAGCGTCGTCATGTCTGTTTTTTCCGTCTGTCCGCATGGAACAACTCGGCTCCCACTGGACGGATTTTCATTAAATTTGGTATTTGGGGGATTTGTTGAAAATATGTCGTGGATATTCCTGTTTTGTTAAAATCTGACGAGAATAACCAGCACTTGACATGAAGACGTACGTAGTACACTCAGTCGAACAAAAATCCATCGGCCTGAAATTTTCTAAGTCCCGAACCGAAAGTCACGTGACGTACAGTTGCCATCACAATTCCAGTCGTTTTAATTTCCCCATATTTGTGCATTCGTGGCGTTTCTCTGTCTTCCATTCATTACAATCAATCACACCAGGTATATATTAACGGAAAACAACAAAACATTTTCTTAATTTTAAATTAAAAATTTAATTAGACTTAATTAACTTTCCCAGACGTGAAGCTATCTAGCTGTGCTGCTAAGGATGGATGAGTCGACCGGACCGTTCGTTCTTACCGTCTGCAGGCGTAGCCCAGGCAGTTGAACGCGTGCTAGCAGCAGCCTTCGGAAAAAAAAACCATGTTGGTTCGATTCCCACTATCGGCATATTTCTTTATGTAGCCCAGGCAGTTGAACGGGTGCTAGCAGTAGCCTTCGGAAAAAAACTATGTTGGTTCGATTCCCACTATCGGCATATTTCTTTATGTAGCCCAGGCAGTTGAACGCGTGCTAGCAGTAGCCTTCGGAAATAAACTATGTTGATTCGAGTCCCACTATCGGCATATTTCTTTATGTAGCCCAGGCAGTTGAACGCGTGCTAACAGTAGCCTTCGGAAACAAACTATGTTGGTTCGAGTCCCACTATCGGCATATTTCTTTATGTAGCCCAGGCAGTTGAACGCGTGCTAGCAGTAGCTTTCAGAAATAAACTATGTTGATTCGAGTCCCACTATCGACATATTACTTTAAGTAGCCCAGGCAGTTGATAACATCTCGCTAAATATTGCTGAGAATAAGAAACGTCCCAGAAAAAGAAGTGGACAGAAAAACAAAACACGCATTTTGTGTTCAGTAACTTTATTTCCGAAAATTTTGCCATTTATGAGATAATGTGAAAACATGTGGTACAGCCAGACAGACCACAAAAGGCAACACAAAATGGCTCAGAAAAGGTGCGGTTTGTGTGTCAGGTAACTAGTGCAAGAATACGGACACACGCTCACAGTATTTAATATTCATTTATTTCCCACAGCAGTAACGGTTACGCGAACGCGCGTCAGTATTACATTTTACGTAAGGTGCCTGTCTTTTCGGTACAGCATTTTTTCGAGGCATTTGTCTCTGATAAACACTAAGCTAGTCACCCTGGAAACGCTAGCAGAAAGTTCTGTTAATTTTCGTGTAAAATATTCGTTATTTTTTTCATACTGTATCGTATAGGCTTATTTCAGTAAAATTGTCCAACATTAAAGGTAAAGGTAAAGTGATCCCGTTACTGGCCCGGTGTGGCCCAGAGGTTGGGTAGAGGTATGGCTCTACTCTTCCATGACCTCGGCACTAGAAGGGGGTGAGTGGTCAGCAACACGCCCGGGCCGCACTTTACCCCCGGGAAAGACCCGGTACCCATTGTACAGGAGGTTGGGTGGACCCCAGGGTCGGTCTGGACGGGCGGAAAATCTCGTCCCCACCGGGATTCGATCCTGAACCTCCAGCCCGTAGTCAGTCGCTATACCGACTGAGCTACCCGGCCAATGCCCAACATTAAACCTAATTAAATTCCTTTCATGTATTCTCGAACTGTTGCTCGTTCACGTCGACGGACAGAAAGACACAGCGACGCTGAAAGGTGTACTTTTACCCTTTTTTGTTATTTGGTCACGTTTGAAGAAGCTTGCTTTCCCAGATAATACGATCTGTACCAGAGTCTGCAACTACAGTTTTATGTAGTGCTGACGATGGGCGCGATGGACGCCCGAAACATGTACAGTAATTTAGCAGTAAATAAATATCTGCATACTGGTGCATCTTGTTGGATTTCTTCAACCTAGAACCGTTTACAGTTTTGTTCGCAGCGCGCCACGAGATTAATCGACACCTCGTACAGAGGGACTTATATCAGGGCTGGACAAATTTTCCCAAGATCTATGAGCCACTTAAGGCTCCTAGGTGCCAGGCGGGTCACAAGAAGCAAGTTCCGCACATTAAGGACCAAGAAACATTAAGAGCTACAGTACAAAAAATAGTCACCCAGCCGACACTGGCGCCCGGAATTTGTGCACCCCTGGCCTGTTTCATATATCGTACAGTCTTCCCAGAACTCGATGTGTTGGATCTGCAGTACTTCAGTGTACAATGACTGCACGTCTAATGAATGTCAGTTCAAGTACCAGCAGCGGCGACAGATCTTTCCCTTCCCGTGAGCGTTCAGACCGCTCCATGGCACCATCCACTTTCCTAGTCGGTGGGTACCCGATTTTCTTTTCCTCGGTTGTAAAGCGGCCGGAGCGTGAAACTGACTACTCAATCTCAGTCTACTATCGAAGCTAAGAACGCGTAGAGCCGTACCTCCACATTGCGGTGCTTAATGAAACACAGAGAGAAATTTTAACTTGCTTGTTATTTACTGCCTAGGCGTAGATGGGAAGATACTATTAAAATGGATCTTTTAAAAACGACTGTTCCGAGGACATGGACTGGATTTAACCCTTATCCTGCCAACGTGGAGAATATGATGACCTCCTAATAATGCCAGCAAATGGCAGATGGGGTTGAATTCGGCGTTTAAAGGGTTAATCTGGATCAGGATAAGGACAAGTGGCGGGCTTTTGTAAGCACGGTAATGAACATTTGGAGTGCATAAAATGAGGGGAATTTCTAGACTAGAGGAGGAATTATTAGCTTGAAAAGAAGGGCTCTGATCCATGTAGTTATTTAGTTTTTTTGTTTGTTAGTCAGTTGCGAAGTTAGGTAGTCAGTTGCTGTTGTCCCCTAAGCTAAAATTGCCACTCCGCAAACCGTTTGCACTTTTCCCTTTTGTGCCCCACCCCGCAGTCTACTTAAGCTGCTGTTTGTGTTGGAACGCGCTGTCGGGGTATAACATGTCATAAAACCGAGTGCTGATTATTTTCAATGCTGTCACTTTAACATGAAGTAGGTCGCTGTGGGCAATAAGGACACTTCTGTTTTCAGAGGGCGATAGTTGTTAGCTGCTTCGAAAAGGGAGTTGCAGTGCCGTCTTAGATCGATCATATGAATTAACTGAATGCAGTTAGCTGACCTACAGGACCGGGTTACGGTTATAATATTCTGCGAGGCTACATGGGGCCCCCGTCTTTCGAGGTTGCCCGATGACGCTGGTTGTATTTGAGAACTGGTGCCAGACATGTTTCGGTATATCATGTAGAGCGGTGTTTCTCAACCGCCGGGCCGCGGCCCGGTACCGGGCCCTGGCATCAATTACAATTAAAATGTGTCGAAAAACTCAGACCCAGATGTTGGCCTGAGGAAACTACAATATGCTACAAGATTTCATTAGACCTGTAATTGATAACTAATTTAAATGTATTCTTGATTTTAAGCTTTCGCCGTGTTCTATATGTGATATGTTTTCTTTTGGGTAATTCCCCGGCGTCACGGTGCTAATAGCCGACGTTTCGGAAACCTCTATCAGTTCCATCTTCATAGGCAGGTGGATGAAGTATGTACTTCATCCACCTGCCTATGAAGATGGAACTGATAGAGGTTTCCGAAACGTCGGCTATTAGCACCGTGACGCCGGGGAATTACCCAAAAGAAAACATATTACAATTTAAGTGTAGTTTTATATTTGTCAACATGCCACACCGTATTCATAAGTGTATTAATACTCTTTATGATTATGTCATAATTAATTATTAATACTTATGTTAGTTTAATGTATAAAATTAAAAAAATGGGAAGGTATTTAGGAGTAAATTTGTTGGGACCGGGCCCTCATCTTATGAAAAATTAATTTACCGGGCCGCGGTCTCACAAAGGTTGAGAAAAACTGATGTAGAAGGTATCAAAGCGTATCTCGTACGAGGAGGAGAAAGTTGTTTTATCACCATGAATTTCAGAGTTATCCGTTTTGTTACACATTAAGTGCTTTAAAACAAGACAGTGGTGCATCTTTAAGTTGTTGCACGTGTTAATTAAAGGTGGCAGTTTATTATGTGATATTTGGGATCTCAGTTTAATTGTCTTTTACTTTAAGTTAAGAGGGTTTAATGTTGATGAAAGTAAATCGGGAGGCTTGGACGAGAAACATGCAGTAGCAAATTGGAGACTTTGGAAACTTCTCAGCGTTTGCTGTAAGACAGAATTATGGGATATTCACAGCGCATGCGCGGCTTGCAGTTCTTGTCTGCACCGCCCTGCGTGACACACTCAACAGCTGGTGTAGTCACGGAGGAGCCATTTGCCTGGCCTTCAAAATCTCCGGACTTACACACCGCCCGATTTCTTTGTGCGGGGTGTCACGAGGAACATTCTGTGTGGTCAGAAGGCGCTATAAGAAAATTTACAATACTTCGGTATTTGTATAAATTTTATCGAAAATATTCTTATTACTTACTTACTCCATGGAGCAGAGTCTTTCTTGAGAAGCTAATCGGGTTTCAGCAAGTCAAGAAATTCCCCACATTTTATGGAACCCGAAGGTTCATTACCACATTCACAAGTGCCCGCCACCTGTCCCTATCCTGTGTGAACATATCGTAACATGATACGTTTTTACGGTGATGAGTTATTAGCACCTCAACTGACCCCACGCTGGAGGACCACCCCTTGTGGGCTGTCAGCGATTGCTTATTCAATATATTCAAAGCTACCCTCCATATTGAAGGCCGTTCCTCCACCCGCAGCCTGAAGACGCGCCATGCCGTGGTGACAGGGATCCATTTTCTTATTACGCTGGTAATTACGTATGTAGTGGTGGCTGGCTGACGTGGGCTGTTCAGTGACCGTGCACAGCCAGCCCTTTCTGTGACATTTAGCGCAGTACATGCCTCCCCATATTTACAGCGGAAGACGGAAACAGATGCACTGGGCGAAATATCGTTTTCTGTTCCGAATATTGTGCGATGGACAGGACAGGCAACAAAGAAGTGAAATGTTAGGCTATAGCTGAAATAAATGGCCGGCCAACTGATTAAATAAACGAATTTCTATCTAAATTAATAATTTACTAATTGAAAGATGTTCGGTAGCCTGTTTAATTCTAATTATTGGGTATGTTGGCATCGTCATTATTTAATAATCTCGTTTTCGAAAGCGTAAGAGTTTTTCCACGTCTTGGTACGTGAAGAACCGTGAAGAGCAAAGTGTGTGTGTGTGTGTGTGTGTGTGAGAGAGAGAGAGAGAGAGAGAGAGAAAATAGGTGCTACCAATATTCTACGTTAGTTGAATGTTACTTACTTACTTACTCCATGGTGCAGAGTCCTTCTTGAGCAGCTAACTGGTTTGCAGCTAGTCAAGAAATTCCCCGCATTTCACGGAACCCGATGGTTCACTACCGCACTCACAAGCGTCCGCCACCTGTCTCTATCCTGGGCCAGCCCAATCCAGTCCATATACCCACACCCCACCTCCTGGAGATCCGTCCTAATATTATCCACCCATCTACGTCTAGGTCTCCCCAGTGGTCTCGTTCAATGTTAATACAAATATTTAGTTTTTAACGCTGAGAAACAAGTGACTTGCTTATTTTGAAAAGATAACATGTGACTTTTTGGTTTTTAAATTTTGCGTTTATTCCATCACAGTGCTCTCTCGGCCTTCCATTTTCTCACCACGTTGTAAAAGGCAACTAGTGACATTTTTCTTTATTTATAAAACCTGTTGTGAATGGGCCGGGTAGCTCAGTCGGTATAGCGACTCGCTACGGGCTGGACGGCGAGATATTCCGCACCCGTCCAGACCGGCCCTGTGGCCCACCCAGCCTCCTATACAATGGATACCGGGTATTTCCCGGGGGTAAGGCGGACGGAGCGTGGCGTTAACCACCAACCCCATCTAGTGCCGAGGTTAAAGAAAGAGTAGATCTATACCTCTGCTCCCCTATGGGTCTTCGTGGTCTGTTCTAGGTTGAGCTTTACCTTTACCTTTACCAAACAGATGTGATCCTAATTTTTAATTCTAAAAGGGTACAAAGTACTTCCTGTACATGTTACATATACATGTTACCTTTTCGAGATAATCGAATCAAGTTTAGTTAGCGACAAGTGTCAACAGATGGCACTGTTTCACGTTGGTCCTCTCCAACGCGAAACAAATTCAGTATGAGGATCTGCCTTTCTCAAGGAGATATTCCATACAGGGAACACAAACTTCGAGTTTCATGACTCACCAGGTTGAGGGGATGTATTGGGGCCACTTCAGCCACCTCGTCCGTGAGGATGGCCCTGAGATGCGCGATGTAGCTGGTGGCGAGGCGTAGAGTGTCCAATTTGGACAGTTTGGTGTCGGCAGGCACCCACGGCAGCGTGGTCTTCAGGCGACAGAACGCCTTGCTCAGGACACGCATGCGAGCGCGTTCCCGCGCGTTCGCTGCGTTCCTCTGCTGCGGCTTCTCACGGGTGCATATCCCGTCTTCATCGTCACAGAGGTCAGGGCTCGATCCGCCCCCACGGGGTCCATTCGCTCCACCACGTCTTCGGCGAGGCATATCCTGCTAGACACAAACACGGTTGCAGTGCATCAAGTTACAGTACTCGTATAGTGAACACACGAAGTGATCAGTTGAATGCGGAACCCTCTCGTAGTTGTAGTATGCATTGCGACGCGTGACGCCGCAGTCAATCCCTCTAGTCTCCCGTTTACATGGGACTACTCGCCATAGAGCGGACGACATCATTTGTTCCATAGCTCTCGATAACGCGCCCCGCTCTGCAATATGCAGTGTAATATAAATATTTCAGCCTGTAAAGCAATTGGCTGTTATGACTAGGTTTCACTGGGGGTCTTAGCCTTCTTAACTGTTTTCTTATCGACTGCACACAGGAATTATCAGGATAAAGAAGGCCTGAACCCAAGCCTGATTTAGCACCCTACTCCACTCCAGAGGGAGGGTATTTGGCCCACTTTTTTTTCTCCCAGAGGGACCTATCGGACCATGTCGAAGTGATGGCACCAACAATTTTGGCTCTGACGTTGGTTCGGGTAATGCCCGGTTCGAATTTTTTCAGGGAATGAGGATTTTCATGGTCTTCATGTGTTTCTACAAGAAGAGGCTGTGATAGTACCGTAAGGTGTGTCACAACCATGTTCATCCGCATTATATCCCAACTATTATCTACTGACATGCGATCAGCCGACAACATTGTTAAAATCCGTGTATTCAGAGAGCCTCGTCAGAAACAAAATTTTGTTGCTAACGAATTTTTAAGTGATTATCAATTTTGTACACTTTGTTTTATTGAATTTTAAATTTTCCATTGTGGCTGTAGGCGTACGTGGTAATTGCAGTGACGTACCTAACCCTACTTTTTACCTCATCTTGAACGAATGAAGTGTGTACTCTTCAGACTCACTTCCCTAGTCCACATCTACATTGTCTGACGCGTGACATGCAGCCTACAGACAAAATTAATGTTGCTTATATCAGTTTTGGGAAAAAGAGCAACTAAAAATGTAAAGTACGCAATTATATATATATGTTAATCAGTCCCGTTACAGGTCTGGAGTGGCCCAGAGGGTTCCAGGAAGTTAAGGTTCCCAGATTTCATGACAACGGCACAGGACGGTTGTAAGGTTGTCAGCCCTACGCACCGGCCGCCTTTACCCCAGGAAATACTCCTGGCACTCATTTCTGTTAGAGACTGAGTCGACCCCAGGGTCATAATGCGATCGGAAAAATTCCAATGACACCAGCTGGGATGAACCAGCGACCTTCCGATTTGTAACACAGCACCTTAACCACTGTGCCACCGAGTTCCCCATATATATATATATATATATATATATATATATATATATATATACACACACACACACACACACACATACATACATACATACATGCATACATAAATTTGGTAGTCTGTCTTACGACAGGTCCAAAGTCTCTTCCGAAGCGAGCTGTCCACAAAGTGCGATCTAGAGCTTCCTCCTTCAAATGACAGTACCTTCTCAAATTTATTTTTGGAATAAAACTCTACATGTTTCGGACAGTTTCTCTGTCCATTACCAGGAGTTTTTCGCTGTACACACAGCAATGGTGTATGTCATACAGGTTACAGTTACAGCTTGCGAGCAGGATCAGGACGGTACTGTAGTTCCATCCTGATCCTGCTCGCAAGGTGTCAGCAAACCTGTGTGACATATACCATTGCTGTGTGTACAGTGAAAAACTCCTGATGATGGGCAGAGGAACTGTCCGAAACATGTAGACTTTTATTCCAAAAATGAATTTGAGAAATCAGTCATCTATTTGGTTTTATTGTAAGGATTTATCACGGTCATCGGAATGTCAAAAGAGGAGGCTAAAAGTTGATATTTCCCTTGTTACACAGATTTGAACTACGTTGCTGTCAGCAAGATAAATTCTTAATTAAAAAGTTAACAGGAGGAAAATTTACGGGGGGTGGGGGGGGGAGGCATTTCAGCCATCCGCTTTTTCCGGTAAAGTCCACCGACACTATATTTCACAGACTAAAAATGTTATTGACTTTATTCTTATAACTTTTGAACTGTCAAAAAAAAAAGAGTGTTGCAAATTCCAGGGAAGAGTTAGTAAAAGCAAGGCTTGGGGGGGGGGGGGGGGGGGATTTTTTTGGCCCGGGGGGGGAGAAAAAAAAGGGGGTTTTGTTCATACCCCAGGCCCAAAGTTTTCAATTTTAAA
>Ga0131853_10021711_pt1 | contig 11646 bp, 7 predicted proteins | sample TergutLab28metaG_FD_92764 | JGI IMG/M metagenome (GOLD analysis project Ga0131853, IMG submission 92764) | Labiotermes labralis P1 segment gut microbial communities from Petit-Saut dam, French Guiana - Lab288 P1 (version 2) (version 2) | ecosystem: Host-associated > Arthropoda: Insects >...
ATCCCTACACCTGTCCCGGTCTTGAGCCAGCCACACAAGCGCACTGCATGCACACCATCTCACTCCATTCAGAAAACACTGCTGTAAACTCAAGTTGAAAACGAACGCAAATTAGGATGGCTGTGACGAGGGCAGTGAGGGGAATATCTGGTGGGTAATTAGGGGGGATATTTGGAAGGTAGAAGGGAATCTTGGAAGCGTACTGGTGGTGGTGTGGGATATTTAGAGGGTACTGAGGGGAACATTTGGAGTGTATTAATGGGGAATATTTGGAAGGTACTGAGTGGAATCTTGGAAGCACACTGAGAAGGAATAATTGGAGGGTACTGAGGGAGAATATTTGGAGGATATTAATGGGGAATATTTGGAGGGTACTGAGGGGGGATATTTGGAACGTATTGAGCGAGAATATTTGGAAGGTACTAGAGAGAATATCTGAGGGTACTTATGGGGAATATTTGGAGGGTACTGAGGGGGATTATTTGGAAAGTATTTATGGGTAATATTTGGAGGGTACTGAGGGAGAATATTTGGAAGGTACTAAAGAGAATATCTGGAGGTTACTGAGGGGAATATCTGGAGGGTTCTGAAGGGGAATAATTGGAAGGTATTGAGGGGGGAATATTTGAAGATTACTGAGATGGAATATTTGGAAAGTAGAAAGGAATATTTGGATCCAAAAGAGGAGATACCACAGGGCACAGTGGAAGAGTGCACAATGAGGGGATCAGTTTGTGCTCTTTAGCTAAACATTAGTGCAAGTGGTACAAAATCAAGGACAATGATGAATTTTAAATGCACCTGGAAATGGTTCTTAAAGAAATCTGACTGAGGACTGTTATCGGTAGAGCTCAGTTGAAACCTGATGGCATACGGTGACGCACGGTAGGGGAAGTGAAGGGGAAACATGCGAGTGGAGTGGGTAGCCAGTAGTCTTGCACTCTACCCCAGAACATGGTGTATCCAGCATTGCTAACATTACTACCGCTGATGCGCACACCTCGTCTGCCAGTAGTCGAATGAACTGACCCCCCGCCCCGCCGATTTAAATGGACCCCTCCGTTTCGCTGAAAGACCAAATCTGGTTTCTGCGCGTGTGCCATCACGTTTCAAACGTGCTCTACCAGGTGCTTTGTCAACATGCCAATGAACCTGGGTGCTTCTTAATGGATGGGCATTTTACAAAGCGAGCGATTGTTACCTTCTTTCTTTTGCAAGGGTAAAGTGCTGGCCTCCTTTGACTTCAGATACGGCAGCGGACGAGACACGAATCAGATACCGCCTGAACATAAGTCACAACTTATCGACGTGCTAACCTGTTTGGATCGTTGGTCTAACGCAGTGTTTCACAAACCGAGTTCCGCGAGAGGGTGTCAGGAGTTCCGAGAGACGAAAACGCGTATTGGCGGTCATACATTTGTACAGTACGTAAAGTAAAGTGATCCCGTTATAGGCCCGGCGTGGCGGTAGCTACCTATCTACGCTGTGTAACATCCTTGAAGAGCGAAGATCTTCTCTAGCTCGTACAAATATAGGGGGCTAATGGATCTCAATACTTGAAAAAGGAAGGGAAATTTCTGGACCAGCTTCAAAATATCCGTAGAAAGTACCTTACTTCGAAGAGTGGTTATCCATTCATCAAATTACATGGCGTCATATACCGCGAGACCACCACATGTGTTTGCAGTGTCGTGGTAACTCCAAATACCTTCAGGACCTTACGATCTTCTCTGATGCAGGCTACAGAACGTACGGAGAAACCGCCAGACTTGTCGGCGTTGGCTTTGCTGTTGTCCCCAGACCTTAAAATTCGTGACAATAATTAAAGAAGCCGAAGAAGCGGGTACGTGACAGTGACTTTCTACAAACTACGTCACGGTCGCTTCCTTAACTCATCCATTCCGATTAATTATTCACTCAGCACCCTAAATTTCGATATAGGCTGCATCTTTCAATGAACCACATTCAAAGAATCAGGTTCAAAGCCAAAGAATTTATCCCTATTTTACGGATCTCTATCCCGAGCCAACTGAATCCATATCCTCATACTAGCCACTTTCATACTGCCCTGCCTACGTCCAGGTCGTTAGCGGGTACTTCCCTTCCGCTTCCTTCTTCCCTCACGCACGGAGGGCCCCCCCCCAACTTCAGAAACAAGAAACGAATATACATGATATGAAATGCGATGAAAAATTATTTTACCTTCGTTCACACAAAAACGTTAAATCGGAAATGCCAATTCAGCACAATTTTCATAACAAAAATATATGCGCATCTCCCACAAACGTAACTACCAAGCTATGGGTTATTCACCGGAGAGAACCAGCCTCACGCGACGTAACAAACACCGGACCTGGCCCGCCACAGTATTTTTACACACAGTAGATACTGCTGTAACGGAAGGGTAATTTTACGTCTCTTATTACAACACACAACATATCCGGTACACGACGGATAACCGCCCAGCTTGTTACCAATCCTACACAAGGTGAACCTATACAACTTACCCAATTGGAAATAGTATAAAGAAGCCACCCCTGACCGTCAATTTGAAATACATTGGACAACACGGACAACCATGAGAGGCTGTACCACACAAGTCCCACCGCACCAAGTGAAAGTACAGTAACAACCATAATCCAGTTAGCCCTCTAAGGGTGACAAAACCGGTCCATAGTGTCAAATACCTACTCTTGTTTTAATTTGTTTTAAGCAGACATTATATATTTCACATTTTATGCAATATCAGTTTTTATGTACGTTCACAGCTGTAAAAATATTGGGATCCCAATAACTAAACAGCATCTCAGACTTGTTCCGATGGAGGCCTGATGATGACCTGTTAACAGTTCGAAACATGTAGCCTATATTCTCCAATAAATATTTGTAGCGATGACGTGTCTAGTCAATTTGTTATTTAGTTCGTTAGAGCACTTCGTGATGCTTCCCCCTTGAAGAAAGTGTATACTGCCTAACAAGTTCATTTTGTTCGAACATCATATATTTTGTAAACATAAACTTAAAGAGGTTTTGCCGCCCTAATATTAGCAATAAGGACGACCGGGTATTATCACTAGCGATCGTACATAAAAGATATACGTACATCGCATAACGTGGCCCGCCAATTTCTTAATTTTTTTTTTGCGTTAGCCCTCGTGCCCACAAGAGTTATCACCACTGCCCAGACCTGACATCGCCGAAGCTGCATTGCCGATTGAGGCACGGGTACCTCTTCACTGTTCCACAATCACAACTGCCATATGGTGTAACTAATCACTCGCATACAAGCCAAGCGCATTATACGAGGCAGACACAAAATACCCAGCTATAAGAACTCACGCTTCCTGCACTAGACAAACTTTCGTACTGTATCTCCTGGAGATAACACCGTGCAGTCTGGCAGGTGATAACTTGCCGGAGGCAACATGGTGTCACCACTGACCCTGAAGATAGACGCAAAATGTTCCTCAGAAACATTGCTATACAGATACCAGACTACACGGTATCAGACGCCGTATTTAGGATCTAAAATACATTTAAACCTCATTCTTAAAAAGCGAAAATACAGTCGAACTCGGTTATAACGTCACGAGAGGGACTGAATGTTTTGTGTCGTCATAACCGGGGAGTATATAATGTTATGGTTAACAGTGAGGAACTGATTGCTACCGCAGAATATCTAACATTATATACGAGGTGTCACTTAAGTCGATGTCGTTATAACCGGGTTCGACAGTATGTGAACTTACAGTACAGAGACGCAGCTTGTTCAAAGAACGCGATCAGCAACTCGCAGTGTTAATACGTCCCGCCCTGATTAATACATAAGCAGATCGAAGTCTGGGGCGAGAATGTGAACTAAATCACATCTCCTTGTGAACAACATCAACAACTTCACACGCAAATAAAAAATGATAAGATAGCCGACCGCGAAGGCGAAGCTGCATTACGACAACTGTATCAGGTGCTCACTTCACAGAATATTCGAGAAGGAAATCCCGTAACGCCAGCACACCCGACCATGTGCACGTGATCTGATATCTGAAAGAGATTTTTGGCCGCACAGTGCATTTGTGCGCATACTTCGTTACTTAAACTCGACAGCCCACGACAGTGGTCAGAAGACGCCTCGGCTCTTTTACCTCCAGAGATACAGCAACCAAAACCCACTGAACAGGAAGCTGGGTGGGCCCCAAGTATGACGCCGGTTGTTGGTTTATTTCATTTTTGTGGAGAACGAACTACTAAAACGCAGATTTTTTCTTAATTGCTCGTTAGTCCCCAGTGGAACAAGGACCTCCACATTATAGAGGCTTCACGATCACATACTCACCACACTCGGTAGGACTCAGACGGAACAGTGATCACCATGTCGCAGAGACCTCTAAATGGCAACACACAACACTCACAAGAGACATCGATGCCCCCGACGGTATTCAAACCCGCAATCCCAGCAGGCGAGCGGCCGCAGACCGACCCCTTAGACCGCGCGGCCACTGATTGGCAAAATGCAATTTCAATCTACAAAATTTCGTACTATAGTCATTCCAACAGAGTACGTATTTGATAACTTCACATGGCTGGTTACAATCGTGGGTCATTAGTTATAAAAAAAAACAAGAGGAAAATTGTCAGTTAAATTTTACATAAATTGTGCCAACATGCTGCATATTGTTACAAGACCTACTACCATCTATCAGCTCAGGACCCTTACGTTTGTTGAATGAGTGTCGCCCCCCTGCCATCAGCCCGACTGTTTATATGAATACATGAAAGAAATACCATAAAACTGCATGTACAAGTCTTCCTGAGGACGAACACTTGGATGTTCGAAACGTGTCGAAGACAATATAATTGAAATAAATTGTTAATGTAAAAAGTGTGTATTTTGTTGGTTCTTACTACATAAGAATTCGCTGATGCATTCAGTCAGTACGCCTTTCTTTAGCTAGGATGTTACACGCGACGGGAACTGATTTTCTTACCGACCCTCGTACAACAAACCTGCAGAAGTGTGGAAGAAAGAGAGGGATGACTGAAGAAAGCAACCCCAAGTCTCAGGGACGATACGTGCGAATCGATTCCTTCCCTGAACACTGACAAAGCGACATTTGCTGCGCGGAATGGCAGAAGCAATATCACTGCAACCACGAACACTGCAGGTGACACAGCCGATGATGACAGCTGCGGTACACAATCACTGTATTTCGCAGTCATTACAAAGCCTCGTCAACGTACTAATCAAAGAATAATGTCGCAGACTAGAAAAAAGAGTTCACTGTCAATGCCTGTACATGGAAAGGCGTTCTAAAGGCCAGTTCCCACCTCACAGTAAACACATATATTCACAGACCAGACATTTACGGAAACAACAGATATACGCGATCTTCTGAGACGTTAAGCAGCGTAGAGTGGTAATACCTTACCAACGTTTCGGGGCAACCTAAAGGTCAAGAAATCCAAGAAGAAATGTCGGTAAGGAATTACCATTGTACGCTGCGTAATAACTCAGAAGAGCGCAAAGCACATCTGCATCCTGGTGGAAGCCTGAAATCACAAAATAACAGTTGCTTGTCACAATCAGACGAAATTATATGAACATACCGTGTGAGCAAAATGAGAAATGTTGATGTAAACTGCGATCAAGAGGGCAAAAATAACGTAGGTAGCAGGACTCTATATCTGTCCGCTTTCTGTGCTTCAATTAGACCGAACGCGACATGCAGCAGAGAATTCGAGGACAAAGGGTCTGTGAATGTTTACCAGAACCAATCAACCACCTCCATGCGGCAGAATCGTTCGTCCCTTCGCTAGGCAAAGGTAAATACCCGCCTATGATGAAACAAATATTTCGCATATTGCGTTCAGAACTTTCCACCAGTCGTGCCTATTATGTACCCATCCAAATCCTCACACACCCGATTCCATTACGAGATACTTTTGTATTATCGTTCCATCGACGCCTACGTCTCCTCCGTTCAGGTTTTCCAAGAAAATCTAAGAACGGTATCCTCACCGATCGCTTGCGCGTTACATGACCCACCCACAAAATATTTCCCGATTTTAGCACCACAAAAATATCTTGGGGTAAGTACAAATACTGAAGCTTCTCTTTATGTAATTTTTTGTAGCATCCTGCCACTTCCTCCTTATCGGGTCTCATTAATTCCCTCAGCACCCTATTATCGAAAATACTGGTTCTGTAGTCTTCGCTTCGTGTAAGACACCAGACAAAAAGGTAGCAATATAGTCTTGGAGGGTCTGTTTTACAAGAATGAATTCTGAAATGAATGATATTGACCAAATTCTCCAAATCTGATTAATATGCATTGGCCAAACGGTTCGCTCCATGTCCCGTTACAAAAGCTCTATGGACGAAAGGGAAAAGTTGTCTTACTTCAATGCAGGGAGGGCATTTAAAATGACTGTAACTCTGGCCTCGTAAGCTACATGAAGGGTTAAAGGTCGGAAGATAAGGGCTATCAGCCTTCACGTCACGATCAGTCAATAAAATTTATTAAACTACGACGCTGCTAGGAAACATGTCTTTGTACATAAGAGATATCAGTAGCCTAAAAAAAGGCTTACTTCGCAGACAGTACTGTTACAAAGGGAAGGAGCATAATAACCAGCACATTTTCCATGTAAACTAAAACATCCGCTACTCACAGTGTGGCGAGTTCTCACACATGGATGTAAATAATTCCGTGATTTCAAAGGAATTTAATTCAACGTAACGGTAATTGCAGACCGCAACTAGGCACTTCAAATGAGAATTCGTATTCCTCTCAATGCAGGTGCCACATTACTACATCCACGAGCTGATCAAGGGCAGAAATTCCCGATGGAAGATTCCAGGTACAAATTGCCATTCATTTCACCGTCATACTGCACAATACGAATACAATCATGATTTTGGAGATCTTACTGGTACTTGAAAAACGAGACCCCATACCATTATAATATACAGTTCATCCGTTGTTGGTACAGGCAGATAAACGGCTTAATGACTAGACCAAGAGAGGCTGACACTTCGGAAACCCTCGTAAGTAAAGGACCTAATTAAAAATTTAAATCGTTATCCATAGAAAATAAACGTTTCCATTAAACTCACCAACCGTCAAACGTTCTTTCGGGAAATAACCGCATTTACTGCAAGCGTCACACACACAAACACACCAGTCTGTACAAATAAGTTTAAGATGGTCAAGTACTGAAGATGAGGGCCCGGCTATCTACAAGAGGCAGCACACGCGACACTGCAAGATATTCCTCGCCCTTACCCACTGACTGTTCACAGGTAACGTCGCCCGTGAACCGAATTTGTCTGTGCTGCTGCAGAGATGCTGGTTGCTAAGCAACCATCCATCCGGCCGCACGAGCTGCCAGCAGTGTAAACAAACTGCAGCTACAGACAGTGACTTTGAAGTCTACAGCTGACCTTGGCAGTTGTTTGCGTTGGAGAAAGCGGAAAGCCACTTGCTTGTGACCAATAACCAATTCAAAGTAAATATTAGACTGAAGTAAAGTCGTGTTTCGTGGGTGTGTCATAATACAGTTGTGTGTCATTACAGCGGTGCATAATTTTGACTAAGCTTGTTAGAAATGAAACGACAAATGGCGACCAGTAAAAAAGAAAGGTCATGCAGTGACTGAGACTCATATTTTTGACTGGATCTATATGTCTTCCTCCGACCGTCGTAGCGAGTATTAAGGGATTCCCAAGCTGTGAAGGTCAATTGCATTCTCCCAAGTTAAACGCATTATTCTGTGCACTTAACTGCTTGTCGACATGGCTACGTTACAGTTATCGCTCTGATTAACCGGGTCTTCAATTCAATAAACTCATACGGGCCGGATGGGTACAAATCACAACTTTGCGATATTAGGTTTGTACCCTCGACGGTATGTTCACAAGGCTACCGAGTGAAGAGACTATTGGAACTGGTGTACAAAGGTGCACCCATGACAAGAGCCCGGAGAAAGCAGCTAACCACGTCCCTCCCACCTATCATGGAAAGTAAAGTCCCTTACACGTCACCCCATGCTAAGCTCTCCCTGTGCAAGTCATAAAGGCGTATGGGGGTGGAAGTGTGGCTCCAGTTATTCCCGCGCTACGAAAGGTTATAGTCACGCTTCCGGCCGCTTTATCCGTTCAGCAACAGTTCCCCGATATCCACTGAATGGAATACTGGGTTTTAAAGAACTTTTTTTTTTAATACGATGGGAATCGAATCAACACCTCGACCTATATCGGTAAATACTGTTTTGTATACAGGACAATCAACTGTGGAACCAACTGCCTGCAGAAGCACTAGCGACTTTCCCCTGTAAACCACGTATTTTTAGAAAGAGGGTTAGGAAAGTAATTACAAGTGAGAAGTAGTGAAGGGTTTTTGAATAGTGACGAAACTTTCGAAAGTGGAGGGAAGTGAAAAATGGGGAGTGAAGTGTAGTGAAGTGATAATCATGGGTGAAATGCGTGTATTATCATTGATTTACAGTTATGTAGGTTCCGTGCAGTACGTTGTGTCATTGTTATTTGCTTATCTTTGCTATTTTATGACTGGACTTAAGTTTTTAATATTCATTTTATGTTCGTTTTCTTGTTTTGTAAATTTGTTTTCTATTTTGTGTATTCTGTATTTTTGCGTTTTGTTTCTCCTTTTGTATGTGGCTGTCTCCTTTTTTTTGTACAAGTTTATCGACCGCTACCAACGGGTGGAAACCCAATTGCAGTAAATAAATATCGTATCATAAGCACGTATCAATTGCAACAGTCCAGGATTCATTATCTCAGCTCCACCCTAAACGAGACCCCCCAAAAAAATTATTCGGTGACTGGTGAAAATCCACCATTTTCCCTACATATTCCTCGCCGACTTTCCACTCCATATACCGTACAACACGCTGCACGTTACTTGATCAGTTCGAACTGTCCGCATGGATCGCCATGACGCTCACCGAACAAATGTTCGTGCGTCTTCGTACAGGGTTTTCACACAAATTCTTGGGCAAATTCCGATTTTCGTTAAGGTCACACACATACTGCACAATCACGTGTGTGGGCCCTTTATAACGGAGGCAGATTACGTTCTCTGTGAGGTACGAACTGAGACCTAAGAAACAACTATTATTTTAACTTTTGTTCACTGTACACAACTATCTAAACTAATCGCCATTCACCAGACAAGTACAGGGAGCACATAATTCGACGTTTACAAGGTATGTAAAAGAAGTAAGGCAGACCTAGACTGACTGACAAACAGTTGGTGATACAAATGTATTATTATTATTATCAGCATCATCATCCCACGTGAAAAAGAAAACCAATTAGTGACTGCGTTCAAAGTACGCTGAAAGCATTCACGGAAACCAGGTACGCGCCAAACGTACCGCAATCAGCCGATATTTCTCAACTCGTTAAGATCGCCTGTTAAGACATTTTGCTCTGCTGAGATGATTACACACCAGCTGCCTCCTCCTGCCCCAAAATTCTGTACACGCGATATTAACATCATTAATGTCCATCAAGCTTCTTTTGCGGTTAGTGCGACCAAAAATAAAAACGGGAACAATGACGTCACGCACACATCCAACACTAGAGCAGGGGTGTCCAACATTTTTGGGGGCAAAGACCCACAACTGTTACTTTGAGTTGAATCACGGGCCGCACGCGTAAAATTCACAATAAGTGGCACACACAAGCGGCTGAATTATTGTGTGGTATTTTATAGTACAATTTACAAAATGTGGCCGCGAGCCGCGGGTTGGATACACCCTGCACTATACAGCGTACAGTACGTTTATGAGCGCACGTAAAGTAGGCTCTGATGTAGATGAATATTCATTTCATATATCACCGCTCACATTTTCGCCGAAGTGTCCGAAGTCGATGTTTGGAGAGGGTCAAACTGTTTACCTGCCGATGCGAGGTTGCATAACACGGGCATGAGAGCCACTTACGGCGCTGCTGTCACCACCGTTCGCTAAGCATGTGCGAAAAGCGGCTGTTACGTCCGCTGTATCTGACTTCCTTGTGCCCTACGGGGCAGCTCGCCAAGGGTGTCAACACATTTGCGATTTTAACTAAAATTGGACAAGAAAACCATACTTTTCAAGAAGACCTGCGTACGCTGACGATAACACCTCGCCGTGATTGGTTTTGGTAACGGAGACGAATGTGCTGTTCAAGGTAGTTGCTGAGACCAAAGAAAAAGTTGACGTCCTGAAAAAGCGATCGAGATTTACATACCCCGTGCACGAGATACGTAAAATAACTACGAGATATCGATTACGATCGACCGTAAATCTGTTGCTCAGACACGGAGGCATCGGAAAATGTGTGCGTGTTCATGTGGAATGTCGAAAAGCATAGTTCAAATACCCTCGTGCTCAGCGGTTTAGGGGCATCTTTCACGAATCTGTCATCTATGGCCAAAGACGTGCCAAAAGAGCTTCAAATGCGGACTGTTACTCCGTAACGCACACCGGGAAATCCACGCACGCTATTTCAAAGCACGACCTCCCACCGCTTTACAACACGATCTAAAAGCCACCGAAATGGGGCGACCAAATATTACGGTTCGAACAGCCAGCAAGCAGTTCCTGTAAGGCTGCGTAGGTTTTCGACGCTGAAGGTCTTCTCTCTGTTAGTTTATTCAGAGATCTTTGTGAATATTTCGTTTGCAGACTTCAGAGGGTTCGGTTTTCTTCTTGTCGTGCCTCTAGCCTTCGATTCTTACGCCTATTAATGCTTTCATGTAACTACAACCGATACTTCCGGCTACCGTTACCAGCTTCCGTTATTTTCATTTGTCCGTAACAGCCGATCTAACAATGCAATATCTTGATATGATATGATAATAATATATTTGTTAAATGCAACTGGGTAGCCACCCGGTGGTAGTAGTAAGTGATTCCATTACAGAAACGGTGTGGCCCAGAGGGTGGGAAGAGGTATAGCTGTACTCTTCCATGACCGCGGCACTAGAAAGAGGTGAATGGTCTGCAGCACGCCCCGGCCGCACTTTACCCCCCAGGAAAGGGAAGGTACTTATTTTACAGGAGGCTGGGTGAGCCCCAAGGCCGGTCTGGCGGGCGGAAAATCTCGTCACTACCGGGATACGATCCCGGACCGTCCAGCCCGTAGTCAGGCGCTATACCGACTGAGCTACCCGGCCTACGCTGGTAGTAGTACAGTACACATTTACATACACACACACACACACGCACACACACAATGCACAGAACGACACAGTACAGTACACATTTACACAGACACACATTCAAACACACACACTCACACACACACACACACACACACACACTCACACACACATACACACACTCACAAACACACATACACACACACATACAATCACACACAAACACCACACACACACACACACACAAAATACACAGAACGACACCGTACAGTATACATTTACGCACACACAAACACACGCACAGAACGACACAGTAAGTACACATTTACACACACACACACACACACACACGCAGACTACACACACACACACTGACACACACATAAACACACACACACACACACACACACACAATCATACACACACAGACACACACACACAAACACCACACACACACACACACACACACACAAAAAAA
>Ga0131853_10021712_pt1 | contig 11645 bp, 6 predicted proteins | sample TergutLab28metaG_FD_92764 | JGI IMG/M metagenome (GOLD analysis project Ga0131853, IMG submission 92764) | Labiotermes labralis P1 segment gut microbial communities from Petit-Saut dam, French Guiana - Lab288 P1 (version 2) (version 2) | ecosystem: Host-associated > Arthropoda: Insects >...
ATTATTATTATTATTATTATTATTATTATTATTTACTGCAATTGGGTTGTCACCCGGTGGCAGTGGTTATTTTACATGTATACAAAATATGAAATTGGTTACCAATAAATTTAAGTCGGGAGGGCTACATGAGAAGCATGTAGTGGCAACTGGGAATGTTGGGAACCATCTGAGCATTTGCTTTTAGGCACAGGGAAACCAAGAAAAACCTGTGTCGAGGTGGTCGGTCGCAGGACCTTCCGAATACTGACTTCTAGTCAGCAGTCCGGCATCTAAAGTAAAAAAAAAGAGCAAATAGAAATAACGTATTCAAAATTTGAATGTTGGACCTATTAGAAAGTAGAGAAATTAAACAGTTAGCCAATTTGGAACAGTAAGTATATTTAAGGGGGGGAGGGGTGGATTTGAAACTGGGCGAGTTTGAAAACTTAACGTAAACGAGAAGTTTGTGTTTTTACCTAGGATGTGATAAACCGTGTTTAAGTTACAATGAGGCTGGCAGTGAGTAGAAGTTTAACGGCGCATCAATACATGCAAACATCTGTAAACTTTAATAATCTGGTGAAATAATACAAAGAATATTTTATGGTGTCCAGTTATTTATGAAATTACCGTCTTGCTACTTCGAACATCTAGATTCCCTGAGATTAGGACACGCGAAAAGACTGATTTGCTGAGGCGGGTTATATCCCTCATGTCCGTTTGTTTGTCTGTCTCTCCGTCCGCAGGTATCAACGCGGCTCTCACTTGACATATTTCCGTATAATTCTATACTGCGGAATTATATGAAAATCTGTCGAGAAAATCCAGATTTCATTGAAATCGGGCAAAAATACTCAACACTTTACTGAAGTACTAATTTTTTTTTTTGTTCCCGGCGACATCAAACCACCATAAAATCGATCTCTTCGAGTGAAAGGTATCAGACTGTTGCGACAGTCCAGAAGTTTAAACGTCACGCAAATACCTACGTTACATCTGCAGTTCAACGTAATGCAGTTTAAATTGCAAGTCACACCGGCAGTAAATTGTAATTCACCTGAATGTGTTTGCCAATTAAATTGAATGAGTATGTTCAGGAGTATCTGTACGTATTGGGGAGCCAGAATATCGTAGTCAGTACAGTGGCTACGCTAAGGGGTAGACATCTGAGAAACCTTGTTTCGATTCTCGTCTCCCTAGCCTTTTGAGCGGTGCTGGGTTTTCCTGTATCACCTGCGTTCTCTTCGTGGTAAAGCGGCCGGGTAAAGAAGCTGATCGCTCACGCCCTACATTGAGGAGGTTTAAAAGTCTGGAACTATAACTCGAGTCCTCCCCACACCTTCATGGTTTATATAGGGACACATTTACCCTTACAATTACTTAGTGTTGTTGATATTAGATGGTAATAGATGAGTTGATGAAAGTGTTGAGTGAATACAGATATACACATAAGAATATTAAAACAGATATAATTTAATAAAGAAGTTAGAAGCAAACGGATAGGTTTAAAGGTAACACAAGGCTTGTACTCCGGAGATCTTTGTTTCCATTCTCGGCCAGGTCATCTGCAAAACTGAATGAAATATTTCCTACTTTTCTTCACCCCTTTCTGTTAATGGACGGAATACATTCTCGATTAGTCCACAACATATTCCTTCCACATACTCACCAATATTTCACTCTTGAATCATCCTGCCAGTTGACGTTACTCGTAAATTAACCAAACACAGGTTATGAAAAGCGGGCATCGAGTTAAAACTTTGGTGTCTTAATACAATTTCAACGCCGGACCCTGTGCATTGTACGGACCTTTCAATGCTTAACAAACTGCCGGCATCGATGTACAATAAGGCCGTGCATGCAGTCAACGTCACCATAATTTTGAAACCCCTTTGTCTTTGATGGTAGTTAAAATTTAAGCCTCATCCTTATTGAAGATTTAATTATCGATACCAAATTTCATGAAATTAGGTCCAGCGGCTTGCAAGTTATTTGATACATGCGTACAGACAGACCTACTCCCATTTATTAACGTCACCATTGTTACATTTGTATAGGTGGACACATTTTGTGTCTACGAATATGTACTGTTGATATTAGACTCTACCGTTTTATGTCCTTGGACTCCCAATGAGAAAGTATTCCTTGTTACCCACAAAATATTTATGGTCTTGATCATTTTCAGGATGAGAAATAAATTAAGGTATTTCTCGGCGTCCTGTAAGTATTTCGAGACTGTGTATATAAATATGGTTTCGTCCTCTTTTTTACAATTAGTAGTCCACATTATTTTTCTCACTGTCATAGATATTATTTTTCCTTAATTGTATTCTTCTAATTACAAAACACCTGTATGACTGCAAAACGCTTATAATGAATCCAAAAGTATGTACGAGAATTCCCCTTTCTTGACCATTTACTGACGCTTGCTGCATGTCTAGATATACGAGTAAATTACTCAATTGTAAAAAAATTCATAACCACACGAGTAAATATTATTTTTGTCACATGGAAACTAATTACTGTTTCTTATGTATTTTTCCACGCCGAATTCAAATATGTTATTACAATCGATCTATCACGCACAGTTTTTGTGTGACACAAGTTTTAAAATGCATTTTTAGTGAATTTAGTTTTATTTTCACGCCATCAGTAGGCTTTAAATATGGCTGAGGCAATTAAGTACGTTGTAAACATAGTATGGGTATGAAAGTTAACCAAAACGAAGACAGTAGGCATGTGAGTCCAATCACAGAAAGCCAGACTGTAAAAGTTCAGACAATTACTGCCAAACACTAACAGGAATTTCTGCTTGAGGAACACCGCTTTGCTTGTGGTGATCAGGACTTCGTTGTGGTAAGTTTCAAGTGTTGTGTTTTCTTTTTAGTGAGGTTTTTGTGTAAAAGGATTGTGTGAATATTTTCATCATGTCAAGGAAGTGTTTAAATCGTACTCATAACTTCTGTTGCGTGTGTGATTAACTAACCAAATTTCAGAGGCATAATTTTATCCCGTTCGTAGAGAAATGTTATGAGCTCTGCTTTGAATGTGAAGCGGTGATGAAGATAAATTTGAGCTCGTCACATTTGTTGTGTAACATGTGTGAGGCTTCACATGGGATGGGCAAATGGTTCGCCCTAAATGCTCTTTGCCATTCCCATGGTTGACAGGGAACCAAAAGACCACTCATCCGATTATTATTTTGTTGAACAAACATAGCGAGGATCACCTCCAAATCCAATCACAGAGTCAAAAACCCAGATTTGTCAACTGCAAAGCGCTGTGTCCCACACACTGAAGAGTTGCCTGCACCAAACCCTTCGGAATATCTGACTTTTAGCGATAACAATTTGATGAAGATCTCGTAGAGCAAGAAGGGGGTAATGTTGAATGCGATCCGACATTTGAAGCAAGTTCTTCCTCATCTGACCACCATTTATTAACACAAAGACATCTTAACGACCTTCTCCTTGATTTAAATGTGTCTAAAAAAAAAAGCTGAATTCTCAGGTTCCAGACTAAACGGTGGAATCTTCTCACCAAATACTGAAATATGTTTCTTTCGCAATCGCCAAACTGAGTTCAAAAAATTCTTCTCTCAAGAAAACCATCAGATATTTTGAAAAGATGTTTGTTGATTTATAAAGACTCTTGGACAACAACACGATATCAGGGGCCTTTGTTAACTGACCCTTCAAAAGTTAGAACAAAAGCCGTTCTTCTACATAACAGGAATAAATTTCCATCTGTACGCCTAGCCCATGCCGCTAACATGAAAGAGTTCTACGAAAATATGACACTACTTTTGGAAAAATCCACGACGAAAAATATAAGTGGAACGTTTGTAAGGATTTAGAGGTCATTACTCTCTTGCTTGGATTGCAGCTTGGTTATACAAAGTTTGTTGCTTTCTGTGAGGCTGGAATAATAGGGACAGAACACACGATTACATCCAGAAAGAGTTGCCTAAACAGGAATCACTCATTCCAGAACACAAAAATGTGTTAAATACTCCATTAATGTACTCTGAAGTAGTTTATGTTCCCTCGTTGCACGTCACAATTGGACGAAAAAAAAATTTCGTCAAGGTACTGGATCAAAATGGCACTCGATTGACGTATTTAAAAAATTAGTTTCCCACGATGAGTGACGCTAAAACCAAAGAAGGATTATTTGTTGGGCCTCAAATTAGAGAGTTAAAACTAGACATAAAATTTGAAGGCCAGCTAAATGAAGTGGAAAGAGCAGAATGGAAATTAATTTTAAAAAAACGTCATTTTTAAGAAACCATGGGGCAAAAACTTTTGTGATATGGTGGAAGATCTTGGAAAATCCTACAAAGCTGTGGGGTGTAATATATCTTTACAGGTGGGCTTCTTAGACTACCATTTAGAATTCTTCCCATAAAATCTGGGGCACTGAGCGATGAGCACGGAGAGCCATTTCACCAGCCAATTTCCACCACAGAAAAGCGGTACGGAGTCTTGTATGCAGGCTGATTATGGCCGGACATTTAGAAATGGCATTCCACGGGCAAACTTTAGCAGAAAGTCATCCACTGTTACTTTGTAGGTTATGTATATACTCTCTATCATATAACGAAAATAGATTTTTTCTTAGAAATTCAATGGCGCCTCACTTTAAAACGTTGCCTGTTAGAAAACAACTAACAAAGTATTTGAATTCGGCGCAAAAAAATTCTATTCGGTTTACCTACTTTAGTTGGTGTGGCAAAAATTATTTTGTTATTCAGTGTTGTCATAAGTACGTTATTTGTAATCTGAAGCATTTATTGGTAAGAAAGACCTTATCTCTCTGTAGTATATTATTTTTTCGCTGTGTAAATTATAAAACCACATTTCTATATTTTTATATACGAAGATCATAAAGTAAGTTCTTGCTGGATGTTTCTTAACCTAATATGTGCATTTTATTCAACCGTCCACGTATTTTATCTCCAAATTTAATGTATTTATATATTTATTTCCATATTGGTTACTTCTCAGTAACTTAGAATATACGTAAAATAACTGAAAAATTTTTGAAACTTCTGGATGTTTTAGGTGGGTCAGTGGCGGGATTACGTGTTGTCAGAGAAGCTTCTTTCATACCATAATCGTAGTCGGTATTGCTTTCTTTGGAGTCATTTCAAAGAATCCGATTTAAAGGCCATCCTCAAAATAAGAAGCGGATTTAATAGCTAGAATTTAAGCCGCCTCTTATACTGTTCAGAACGAGTCACAGATCAATGTGTGGGTGCGCCAGAACAAGTTGCGTCACTGTAATTACTGAAATTAAGCTGGTGGCAGCCATTTCGACAAGCTCCACAGAATTAATTGACAATAATAGCATTAAAAATTCTACACACGGTGTAAAACTGATGAACATTTATTAAAACAAAGTAAAAAAATTTTAAATATTGCTAATCTCCGGAAAGAGCGCTCATATGTTGCTTACTTCCTCAGCCGCCGTATTGATACTAAATTGGTACAGAAGAAGGCGTCCTTTGTCTAAAATTTCCCACATTTTATCCCTCTGCAGCCTTTTAAAAGTTTGTAAATAATATTCGGTTATATTTTGTATACTGTCGAATAAATTAATGATATAGGAGAGAAGGAAAAGAGAGGTCACGGCTTAATTAATGTTGCATACTGACACTCTTCTTTAGGGATTGGACAAAAAAAAAGCGAACTGACAGAGGATATTCGGGGTTCTGATAAATATATGCAATTGAGATGAGTTAGAAACAGGAGCGTTAAAAACTTCATCCATCTTGTTTTCCACAAACCACTTAGTAATCTCTTACTATTTTGTTTAAGGTCTCCACTTTGGCCCTTCATCGATCTAATGCACATAAACAGTAGGCACTTCTGTGGGTAAAGCTCAAATCCAATTTACTACGTACTACAAACTGTACACGATATAAAAAGTTATTCCTCTAGATCTCATTAAATTCCATATGTTTTGTAATTAATTTTTCAATTGACAAAAACTTAAAGAAAAGAAGCTAAGGAAATTATATTATATATTTTTTTTTTTTACTTTTGCCCAGAAAAAGAATGTGTGATTATTTCATGCCTCTCTGTCTTTCAAATTACGGTCCCCGGACAAGTGTTACTTCACTGCAGTTTTCAGCTGGTTTTTTTTTTAGTGTTATTTTCCAGTGCTGTGAATGACTAAGAACAAAAAGAGTTCATTGTGGAGAAATAAAAGCGGCAATGTGCCATTGATGGAATTATAGCAATACCGAAAAACAGAAGCAACTATATAAAATTTTGTCACCATATCACTTTGCCAACCACAAATTTACAGGTCCGAAAACTTCTAATCATAAATATCAAATTATTCCCCTATATTTTCCCCTTCTTGTTGAATAAAAGCTTGAAATTCACGGCTTCTCTTTCCTCTTCTTTCAGCGGTATTTATTGGTAGCCAGTCAAGTTGTAAGAATTAGTGTACCGAGATTTGTTGCAGGTAGCTGCATTCCTAAAACCCTTGAACGACATACGTCTGAAAACATAAGTGATTTCACAAGCCCAAAACCCCTCCCCCACATAAATTTAATTCTAAAAAGCCCTCGCAAAGTAGCTGCTAATTTATGGGCCTTAATTTAGAAACAATAGAGGAATATAAACCTTCATACACTACGAGCTGATTACGGCGCAGAATATTGCTGCGAAATACTTTTCACCTGAAGGTCTGATTGCGGCCATAAATTCAAAAATATGTGCTATTAGGGTTTTGAAAAGAACGGCCCTTGTAACCATTCTGCCAATGAGCTCCAATATTGACCATGCTTCTTCCGGGAAATAATTCTGGAACTTCAAAGAGCCGTACATTTCACCCCTCTTTATTACACACGTTACAAAAGTACCAAATATTATTTGTAACGTTCTTAACCCAGGAACGCTCCAGTAATGGTTTATACGCTGCAGGACTCTGGAACATTTCACGTCATTTAAACCTTTCTGCGCCTTGTACTTCAGCTCTAATACAAAAATCATATTCTTGTGTGCTGAATTGTGGTTACGTTTTCCAGTTTCGTTACATCCAGTCATAATGAATACCAGTTACCCCCCGGACATTGAATCGTATCGCAGCCACGGAATCTGCTTCGCTTTTTGTGTGCAATACCGATTTCTGCATAAAGAATGTGACAGTTTACGTTTTCGTGATGAAAATGGCTTCTGTGTGAAGATTAATGCAATTGAGTGGGTTAAACTGTCGCAGATTTGTTTCGACTAAGAAGCTGGGAGTCGCTAAGCAGCCTAACAATTTCCCCGCCCTTCACCAAGTGTGGATGATCATTATCTGATTCATAGGAGTTCAAAAAGGACCCACATCTTGGTAGGTGTAAGAATAACACAAGTATTAATTTCCTGCAAAAGATTACCAATTCTGTATTTCCTATTCCGGAAGAGCAGAGCATGCATATACTGTACATGTTTGGACCTCCCGAATAGAAGAGACCACTTGGAATAAATCGAAAAAGTTAGAAATAAAACATGAAATTGCATTTTATGAAAATAAATTTTGGGGCTACTACCTGGATTCAGCAGTAATATGTAATAAATTCTACAATCTCCAAAAGAAACCGGAGTGTATCTTGATTAGCTGAGGTCTCAATAGCTTTTAAAGAAGACCGCTCCATTGACACTGTTGGTCAGTTTATGTACTGTGATTACATAAATCAAGATACTCTCGATCAGACTCTAATGACGAAATACGAAATATGACCTTGTGCTCTTTGCAGATACAGAAAAGTATTTAACAAATGTATCACTGTCTCGTCCATTGAAATAAACGCCGGACTGAAGTTCTTTTCATTTTATTCTTGGTCTCAGAAAAGCAATTTGCCCTATGTCACTGTCTCCAGTAAACGGTACGGAAGTTATGTCACTGGCACGCCATACACGTGAAGAACACTGAAAAATATTACCGTTGTATATTTTCTTCCAGTCGGAATTTCCCTGTGTTGGAATAATGTTCTGTCGCTTCCTTTGAATGTATTATCAGTCATTGTCAGCTTGCTGTCTACGAAGAAATTTGTAACCCTATTTAACTAGTTGTTTCTACTTGTACTTCCAGGTTGAACGATAAAATTTCTGCATTTTTCCTAAGATACACACAACAAGTGTCCACTACTTACTTCTGCACGAATAACAGAATAGATTTTAGGCGCGTTTGCAAAATTGCTAAACGTGACATTTCTGTCATATCTGTCAGTCTGACCGTCTGTCTACTTGGAACAACTAGGCTACCACAGCACGGATTCTCGTGTGAAATTCGATATTTTCGGATTTTTTAAAAATATGTCCAGAAATTTGAAGTTTCATTAATATATGACAAGTAAATTACCCACTGTACACGAAAAGCTATGAGCATTTATGATAATATTTCCCTGGATTCTTCTTAAAATAGAAACTTTTCAGAAAAACATTTTGTAAAGAAAATCAAAACACATTTTTTTGTTCAGTAGCTTTTTCCAAAAATCCTGTTGTTTTTTTAGATAATGTGAATAGAATGGTAGAACCAGACAGGACACGTACGGCAATATAAGAAGTCGCATGCCATTTGCACGCCGGAGAACTAAGATAAGAACACAGGCACACATACTCATAATATTTAATATTTATTGCTTCTCACGGCAAAAATGGTTGCAAGGCGGCACCACATAGCTACGCCATTCGTACATTGCCTGTATTGTTCTAACTGCGGTACAAACCCAACACATATACAGGCATAATATACATTAAATGCAGTACTTAACGGGTCAGAACTTTGTGGCACGTGCATTTACTTATAATGTAACCGTCATAAACTTTCAACACCTTCCACTGGATACAGTTTATTGGAAATGAGATGTCTTTGGTTCTTCTGTCATACGCTCCTACCTCCCTGATACTTCTTAAAGGTGGACCACTAAACAAGACCTAGTTAAAGCATGTGAAAGGTAATGTGATCCCGTTACAGGCCCGGTGTGGCCCAGAGGGTGGGTAGAGATATAACTCTACTCTTCCATGACCGCGGCACTGGAAGGGGGTGAGTGGTCAGCAGCACGCCCCGGCCGCACTCTACTCCCGGGAAAGACCCGGTACCCATTTTACAGGAGACTGTGTGGACCCCAGGGCCGGTCCGGACGGGCGGAAAACCTCGTCCCCACCGGGATTCGATCCCGGACCGTCCAGCCCGTAGTCAGTCGCTACACCGACTGAGCTACCGGGCCCACAGTTAAAGCATGTACTTATTATTTATTCAGTAATAGACTAAATTTCAGAGAAGGTCTAAGTTGCTGTCTAAGCTTCTGTCGTCGAGACAGTAGCCGAAGACTGTGTCTTGCTACCAGGTACAAAGTATATTCGGTTTTGTTCATTTGCTACGTCTGTTTAGTGGATTCAGAAGATTCAGTGAACATAATTTTCTTCCGCAGTAACTCTGTGGTATACAATTACTTCTTATGGACATCTTTAAGTTGTTGTGAGGTCAGAAAATTTTAAAATGTAAAACAATACGACAATTTTCACATTGTAGCAAACGGTTGTATTAAGCGTGTAGTGAAAAACTGTTGTCATTTTTTAACATACATATTATGATAGTTAACCGTTTAAAGACCAGACATAACTAAAGAATCTATCCGCTAAAACATTATGAAATTCTTCCTTTTACACGTCACCTGCATTTTTGTGCTTAAGATTCTCAATTAAAAAGAGAGATTAATTTCTCTAAACAAAGTTAACAAATCTGTCTTTGTAACTAAGACGGGGGTTTTCTGTGAGGCAGGTACTAAATCTTTATACAAAGCTTAGATGAACGTCAACCTGCAAAATACTGCGTGATTTTATGATGATTTTTGGAGAAGTTAGAGTTAAGTGATATGTGTACGGGTTGATTAAGTCATCTGTAAACTATTTCTCTCTTCCAGGCTACTAAAAATTGCAGTAATCTGGAGAAATTAAAGCTTTGTCATTTTCACCACACGCTATATTTTTGTGCGATAAAATCAATAACATAATTTTCGGCACGTGCAACACGAATAGTGGGCCTGGACAGCGCAGTCGATATAGCGACTGGCTACATGCTAGACGGTCCGGGGATCGAATCCCGGTGGGGAGTGAGATTTTCCGCACCTGTCCAGACCGGCCCTGGGGCCCACTCAGCTTCCTATACAATGGGTACCGGGTCTTTCTCGTGGGTAAAGAGAATAAAGATACAGAATATTGTGAATTTATGTCACAGATATCGGATTCATGAACACACATACAATTTAGTCTTGGGTTAAAAAATCTCTTTCATTTCCCCTTCAGATGATTAAGTATTGTCGTAAATAGGGAGCAGGTAAGGATTTTGAAAGCAGAAGTTTTAATATATTTTAGATGTTTTCATATCATTAATAAGAAGTTACTGAAGAAAACCACAAGCTTACATCAGGACAGAAAGTAAATCACTGCAGAAGAGTACCTTATTTATCACGAATATTCTGTATAATAAATAAATTATGATGAAACCGAAGATATCTTGGAGAAAATATTTTCATAAATTTCAGAACCTTAAGAAGCTAAAGTCTGAAAATTTATATTCTTTATTTCTCATTTTGGGTATCTCAGACAAAATAAATATCAAAAGAAGCTTACGTACACCATCAAAGGAAGCTAATCTAACGTAGCATAACATAACATAATATTACCTACCCTAGCCTAGCCTACTCTAATCAACCCAATATGTCGATGGAAATACGTATACAATTTCGTAACACGGAGAATATTCTTTCTTAGCCTTTATGGTGGTGTTGGTGTGATAGGAATAGTGGTGGTTGAGGTTGTGGTCATTGTGGTGGTGAGTATAATTATTAGCGTTATTATTATTATTGTTGTTATTATTATTAAAACACTGACAAAGACGAGACATTTTCTTGTTGCTTAAAATATCAGTTTGTCATTATTTGGCGCAACATGGCGATTTGAAAATCTGATACCAACACAACACAGAGTGACTAATGGAATGGGTGTCAAAGTTGTATATTACATTAATATTCATTCAAAAACCCACTTTAGATAATATGATACATAAATATAATAACATACCAGGGTGACTCGGGACACAGGCGTTATACAATCTAATTCTCGTTTATTAAAGTGATATTTCTAAAGCAAAATTGCCAATTACGAAACTTAGCATAGAGTAAACAAAAGTACATTACAAACCAAAAGAAAACGCACAAAAACGCAACGTAACAATCATCAAAATTTACACCTCTACATATTTCAATACGCAAACCAAAAGTTAAAATAGTCTTGTTCTAAGATTTCTTTACCTAAAACACTAATGTAAATAGTAGAAAACTTAATTTAATTAACAAGTTATCCACCTGTGACTCTCATAAATTTCAATGGAGGAAACACAAGCCTATAACTTCTTTAAAGGTTCTGATTTGTTTAGAAAAAAATTATGCATTATCGATTATTAAATTCTCAGCTGTTGTCCATCCAGCGGAAAGGTAATTGTTTCATGATAAATGCAAAAATTAGTGACGACGATGATGATTAAAATAATAATAATAATGTCAATCTAAAATATGCTGTGGCCCGGATCCGCAAGGCCTTGCCAGGGTTCGCAACATTATTGAGTCTTCTTCAAAAATTTTGGAAGAATAAATAATGAATTCA
>Ga0131853_10021713_pt1 | contig 11645 bp, 4 predicted proteins | sample TergutLab28metaG_FD_92764 | JGI IMG/M metagenome (GOLD analysis project Ga0131853, IMG submission 92764) | Labiotermes labralis P1 segment gut microbial communities from Petit-Saut dam, French Guiana - Lab288 P1 (version 2) (version 2) | ecosystem: Host-associated > Arthropoda: Insects >...
GTCAACTATAGTGGTCGTACCGCACCGCTAACCTCTAAAGTTGCATTTTATATATTTATTCAACAAATATAGGTACTGAATATTTTAAACATGGTATAAACTCTCCGTTTTTTTCTCTTCAAATGCAGTTTGTTTCATAATTCTAACGTATTTGGTTCCAGTATTTTTCACATTTTATATACAGGATGTGCTCAAATTAAAAAAATAATTCCGGCGCCAAAAGGTTAATCAGGCAACAAAATAGGCTAATTGAAGTGACCCACATGTAAACATCAACCTCTATCGTCTCCGAAGCAGTCCTCTTAACCTTCATACTGTAAAAATAAAAAAATATAAAGCAAGTCATAGGCTTAACCTTTTGAAGTTTAAAGTTCATTCTATAACACGTAAAAGTATGGTTCTTACTTTGCAAACAAACACGCACCACCATTATCAAGACCAACTGAACAGTACAACAATACAATGTGTAAATGTTTGCTATTTATTTTCAGAATGAAATGAAATTCATATATTAGCATAGCGTAAGCAAAATTCAGATGACTAACGTTAAAACATATCCCACGTACGCCAGTGATTAGTACGCTCTAATACATTAAGCACCATACCGTAAACTGCTGTGTGGAAGCGGTGATAAATCTCTTAATTCTGCATCGTTGAAGATACGGTTTTAAATATTGGGTTGTTGAGGTGCCTTCAAAACTTCTATCTGCATCTTGAGGCTCCCTTGAAGTTGCAGTAGTAGTTTCCTCCGAAATGTCGCTAAATATCAAACAACCCAGACGGCGTCACATCCCACAATTCAGTAAGCTTCGTAGTCATTGCAGTGAAAATCAGATACCTCAAAAGTTTAAAACCACTCTTAATTTCTTCGTGAGTTGAAAGTCACATGGTCGACGCCTGAGCGGTATTTAACACCACCTTTTGGGACGAACTGTAAGTTTTCCATTGGTTTTGTGTCGAAATTAATACAATGATTGGTATGATTTAGGATCGAAACTGGTCATTAAATAGGGAATTCCCTAACCAAGTAGGAATTTCTCCTCTGCCATGCATAAGCGTGATAACAGATGAGTAATAATTGCCTCTCGACCACGTGATAGCTACCATACTTATGCTTAGAAGTTTACGAACTGTACTAAAAGTATTAGGAGACTCCTGCGTCTCTTCTACCGTACACTTTTGGAACTAAGTTTTCACTTCGATATTCCACGGCAATCCCTGAGAAGTGGTATCGGATTCGAGACCGGTCGCTTTAAGTTTTCACACACACATCTTCTCACACCAGCCCCAGCATTGAGCTGTAGGTCTTACCTGTCAGCCACAAAACTTCATGTTTACTGTCATTATACTGTGGAGGCCAGATTTGAATCCCGACCTATCGGAACACCAGCCCAAAAGAATAATTTGCTCGCCCTTGTAAGGCCTGTTTAGGGCATTGGCCTATCAAAGTGTTCTTTCAGCCTAATGGATGAGAAATACGGAAACAGCTGTTGAATATTCAAAGGAAACATTCATTAAATCTCATTTCCGAGATCGTCGCTCTTGTGGGATGTTACGCAGCGTAATCTTCGCTCATATTGGATGTTACGTAACGTAGATTGGTAGTTAGTTACTGACGTTTCGGCACGACCTATTGATCCCGTTTTCAAAAGCCAAGAAGTACAAGCAGATTCTTCGTGGACGCAACTGGAACCATCTTAAAATCTCTCAGAAAATACCAGACCAACATAAAGGAAAAGCATGAAATCAAGGAACTGCAGAAAACGGCCATGTTGTGCACTACACAAATACTTGGGGAAGTTACTAACGTAAAAGTACAAAACATTCAACATGTGAAGTAACATAAATGTGCCTTTTTTTAAAATGGTAGCTATAGAATAGATAAAAAAATGTATATCATCGCGACATGATATGTTTCAGGCATATAATTTTAAAGATCCTGCAAAAATGGGCTACTACTACTACTACTACTACTACTATTTATTATTATTATTATTATTATTATTATTATTATTATTATTATTATTATTAAAACATATTGACAGAGAACGGAGTGCTGCTGTGTTCTGGAGGTAACAAACGAGACAACACTAACAACTAGATCGTGTATTATAATGCTTCAATTTCTGCAGTCTAGTCATGATATAAATAATTGAGATGTTCGTTTAATTGCCGTAGGTACGAATTTCAAACGTACAAATATCCTAAAAGATAAACATTAACCTGCTTCGACTAATGACAGTATGATCTGAACGGCTCGGATAAAGAATCCACCGGAGCGTGTGTCATGCACTCATCCATTCATTCGTTCCTTGTCTGACCTCTTCTACCTACTCATCGCAGGTGTAAGTCGATTGTTGCATTTGATCACGATAGTGACATACTCTCGCTAGGACTCCTCTGGACGAGATATCGGCCCTTCGCAGACCTCTACTTGAAACAACAGAAAGCATCCATGCCCCCGGCGGGATTCGAACACTCAATCCCAGCAAGTGAACGAGCGTAGACCCACGCCTTATACCATGTGACCTCCGGGATCGGCCAGTAGCGTGTTTAAGGTACTAATATCGAGTAAATGAATAAAATCACACTGAGTGATTCTGCCTAGTACTCGTAACGAAATCGTTCCAGTCCCACTCATGCGCGGTGTTTATTGATTTGACCATAATAAAGACGGAATAATGATTGATTCCTTCTTTATTCTTGAGATAAATGTCAGATTATTATCCTTATATCAGTACACGTGTCTATATTGTTCGACTGTCAAAGACCTTTTCACCTCTTTGATAGATTACAAACTAACCTAATATTCAAGTACGTGAATATCAAGTTCCACAAGTGTACTGGTGTAAGATGTGTAGTAAGTCTCTCCGGCAGCCATTACTATTGCTCTTTCAATCCTGCTAATCACTGACTTTGAAATAGAGATTAAATTATTCAGCCCTGTTTTATGAGATCATAAGCTTGGAAATTCCAACTGCTGAATCATGTCCACGGTAGGGTTGAGGGACCGTAGCAGAACGAAGTTCCACTCTTCCACACCGCAGCAATTACAGTAAATGTTATGGCTTGCCATATACAGGAGCAGATGCATACCAAGAAAATTTATTGCTTCTCTTCTGCTGGTAAGGTGGTAACGGATTGAAACACGTGAATATTCAATTAGTAGATGTTGGAGAGAATATAGTAAAGTGACTGGACTTGTTTAGAGTCAACCGATGCCTATAACACATGGTAAATTATGTGATACTACAGGGTGTACAGATTAAAGCAAACCCCTCTCTACAAACCTGCCGATACCCGCTAGTCCGACATTAACTGCGCGCCATAGATCGAAAGAAATGAACTGTGGCATAGCGACCGATCAGGCCATCTGTTCTGCAGTACTTATTTTCGCGTTAACAACTCTCTGTAATATATTCCAAGTGCACATTTTAACGGTACAATTTGTCATTACATCTCTGGCTATGATTGACATGTAGTATCTCAAGGTTTCTCAGCTCTTATACATTACAGCCCCTGATGGTGTAAACCAACAGTCCTCGATAGTCCTGTTAAATTCCAGGTTTTAGAAAGTAGAAGAGGAAAAAAAAAGCCATATGGTGGGCAAATGGGATTCGGTGAGGTTTCAGCTCCTTCACACGACGGTCGTTCGTTTAACAACGGCAAGGCTTACAGCGTGATGCTACACGTCTTATAGCTTCGAAAACAGACACTGACAGATCGAAGCCATTAAGAAAGGCTGCTCGAATATTTTGCAAAATCTGGCAATACCGAGTGCAGATATTTCAAGAGAACGTATGTAGGAGTTCTCAAAGCCACCTATATTAGAAGTATGAGCCATTGTTAGAAAGAATAATTTTCCCATAAACGCCAAGAACATCGAACCCAGGGATTATGGGTGTGCCCACTGAGAGGCTTCACTCCCACTCTTACTTACAAATTACAGGAAATGGACTGCCCCTATTCGGAAGCAGCCATTCAGATTCTTTAGATCTGTAAAATTTTCGGTGTGAATTTTTATCGGAAATCCATTGAGGAACTTGTCTAAGAACTTCTCGGAAGTATCACAGATTCTCGTAGTTACACTACAGTTTTTATATAAATAAATTTTAGAAATTTCAGCCAAACGTAATACTAACAGTTGTGAGAATTGTTTCCAACATAAAACCCTCTGTATCGTGATTGGAACTCATATAAAGTATTTCTAATAAATGGAAGAAAAATGTCATGTTGAATCAACGTAAGTTAGGTTGTTGTTCTCTTATTAAACTGATTAAAAATTATTCCGATCCAGTAAACGCAACCATTCATCCCTAACGGTCATACTTAAAAAGCTTACGTTCCGTGAGAAGAGACCTTCATCTCCCTTGCAAGTGATAGAAGAGACCTTCATCTCCCTTGCAAGGGATAGAAGAGACCTTCATCTCCCTTGCAAGGGATATTACGCAGCCACAGATTCCCTGCATATACAAGGAAGCTTGGGATAATAAGGAGTGCTACTTACAAGCAACAACTTTTTTTTATCAATCCAAGTTTGAGGCTGCAGACAAGTCGAACCACAGACACAGACACTTTCGATTACTTCATACCTTTAGAATGTTTTTGGCCGTCATCGCCACATAGTCTAGGTATCTGTAAATAAGAGAGTAGCTCACAAGACTGGGGTGGATAATGACAGAATTTCAACAGATGTCGATATAATAGAGGAAGACGGCGTAAACTGGGCCAGTTTCTAAATTGAACCAGTGCCCTACAAGTCGACAGACAGGTATGCTCAAAACTCTTGTGGCCAAAATTTGAAGTTCTTATTTGTTCTGAGTACTGGAGGAAGCTGAGCAGTGATGAGGAAGTGTTGCTCTTTGTGGCATGCTTTCTTAAGTTTTGTACGCTCTTCACCTCATTTTTCACTTCTGCTTTTGCGAAGAGCGTACCGATTAACGGAGGAAGTTGCATCTACACGTGCACAAACACAGCTTCCTTGAGATAAAATTAGAACCGTAATATTTTTGTTGCCCTATAGAGTCTCCGAAAGTCTTTGGTGAGAATAAAATTGGCGTGATGCTGTAAAATAGACAGGCAGCGGTTTCCTTCACTGGGGCGTTAGTGCATGTGGTTTATTGAGGAAAATAAAGAGAATCCCTTAGTTGTAAGTTTTCAAATCAATTGGATTTATAAAACAGCAGGTAAACACGTGATCTGAATTCAGTGCGCCAATATACAAGTTAAATTGTGCATCGTTTTCCTCGTTCTCAGTTTCTGTCCTACTTATAGTACGGAATCGTGGAATATATGGAATAGGAAAGAAAAATGACGAAGAGAGTACTGGTTGCACATAGGAATTGGGATTTAGTAGATATCGCTCGTTTGCGACAAATTTCACAGCTCAAAATTTGGCATTTTTTAATTACTGGAATAGAAAGAAACGTTGGCAGATGCACTTTTAACAGGTATAGTGCCATAACGCAGTTTGTAGAACTGGTCGCTGCAGAGCAGTTCTGTCGTCGTTGCACTCATAGAAAAGTACAGCACTTCAAAACCTTTAAAAGTTTCTCCTGAAAAATTAGTAATTTTGAGTTGCGACACTCACTGTTGCCGTAAACGAGCGATATGAACAGTTTGGGCACTATGAAGTATTGTAGTGTTCTGTGGTACAGTTCAGCAATGCATATGCTTAAACTGACCCGATGATGACTCTTCAAGAATCTTTTTTTAATGTAATTTTTTGTATAGTGAGAAAAAATAATAAGTATGTTCTGCAGTACCTAATGGATACAGTTGGAAAAAAATATATATTTTATCTTCTTTCTTTCAACGTTTGTGTAAAAACGCTTCTGTCCTTAAGGGGACCAATATAGGCGGTTTTTCCTTATGTTGGCAGAAAGGTTTATATTCATATTTCTGCAAGTTCACATGCACGAGTTCATAAAGTTAAATATGTTTATGAATATCTCAATAGACTTCGTCTGAAAAACAGAAACTTTCTCCAAACTCGTGTTCCGATATCTGTCATGCTGGTCATAAAAATAACGGCCAGATTGTGTAATAAGCGCTGTAATTTTACTCCATCATTTGTACTTGTAGCAAGACATGGCAGTATGTACATAGCACTTGTCACACAACTGGATACAGTGGTGTTATATAAAATAAAATAAATTTTAACTACTAATAACACACCACATTCTGACATTCTCACACGATATATAATCATTGCCTTCTCATTGCACAAACATTTACTATGCAATCCTTATTCTTGGAATGGATTAATGTAACATCGTGAGAAATTTTTGAATCCATTTTCGGAATTAGCACTTCGTATTTGGTTTAAAATTAGCATTCTTTTGTTGTAATTAGTTTGTTGGCCTGTGTTATAAACTCTTGGAAAACAGTACATGATTGTGTTATTGTTATGTGGCATTTTACATTTGCCTTACCGTTTAACCCCCAAGAAACGACTGCTTTTATAGAAACAAATCACTATATACGAGCTCTGTATCGAATCTCCAGTCTCTGATGTTTGTAATATTGCTGGTTTTCTTTATGTTTATAAATGTACAGAGTGGACAGTACTTTACAAGTTTGACGGAACTACGTAGTTATAGTTAGATATGACGTACGCTCCGGTGTGTCTACGAGCGAAAGTTTCTTTCTAGACGTACAGGTCTTCACTTATAGGCTTGACCTGAAGAAAAAGGCTTATTTGTCACAAAGTAGAAAGCTTATCTACCATAAAATTAGAGTTTCAGTTTTAAAGAAGGTGGCTACTTGACACATCTACTGTTGTCAACTTGGGATACTGACTTATACCTTGCAAGTTTTGGCCACGGAGAAGCCAGAACATTACGTATTTGTGAACAGTAACTGATGTACTCCAGTTCCAAATAAAAAACCTAGATTGTTGTTGATTTTTCTGCGTGCGAATTAATGGTAGTATTTGCTGCTGTGGTCTATCTCGTTGGAGCTGTATACAAATTTGAGTTTGGTCTTTTAAAATGAAAACCTAACCAGTAGCGATATGAAAACCAATAGAATTAGTGATAAAGATTAGAATGTTACAGGCACAATATATCTTCTCCATAAGATTATCCCACGGATAAGGGGCCGTACATACACTATCAAGATACAAGTTGTTTTCCTGAGTCGACAGAGAATGTTATGAATGCAGGCTTTGGATAAATACTTTTGAAGACATACTGGACTGATGTGGCTCACGACAGTTCAGTGGCAAGCCACTTCACACAAAGAAAACGATTAGGGCTCTACGACAGAAATCACTTTCTAATAAAAACACCAACTGCCCAAAGAAGTCGCTGTAACGCGAAATGTTCTATTTTTTGCTGTAGGAGTGGTGTGAGACGACCAGTTAGTTACTACTGCGACCTCCAGTGACCTACGGTTTTAGTCTCTGGCCCCTAACCACAGAAGGGTATAAAGTGCTGGTGCAATGATAATTATTGGCAAGGGAAGCCAAAGGTCTCAAATAAAATCTACCGCAGTGCCAAATTGTATCACATGGAATATCCTGGAACTGAACTCGTGCCATCGCTGTGGGACGCCGGCGAATAACAGCTTCACACATAGCAGTGCTAACCGAGTTTTTTTTAAACATATAATCAGCTAAATAAACAGATCGGCACTTAAGAGCTGGAAATTCTTGTACTCATGTAGTCAGTCCTTTCTGTATTCAAAGACGCATGCAGTATGTCACAGCAGTCTTTAGGTAGTTTAATCAGTCCGTTTGTTGTTACAATTGTAAACCGTTGCGCCATCCTCTAACGTTTGTGCTACTTTCAGCTGGCCCAGATGTTGAGAAAGTTCTGAAGATTGTATGTGTGTGTGTGTGTGCGTGTGCGCGCGCGCTGCTGTAGTAGTGATCTGCCCGCCCGAGTGCCCTCACCGTCACGGATAGCTATCACCGTTCACAATGGTGATAATTACACAGCGTCACCACATACAAGCAATCACATTACTTCCGCCCACAGGAGATATGAAACGCCTCCTGTGGTAGGATTCAGGGATATCCAAGGCAGCAGAACTGAGAGTCACATGTTTTATCCTCCACAATTGTAGACATGTTGGCCACACGTGTGGTTGACAAATAACTGTGGGGAGCGTAACAGGAATTCGATTTCATGCAAGGGCTGAATTTCTTCTCCTGTTTGAGACCGAAACAAACTTAAAAAATTCTGTGCTACTGCCCGGATATTCTTTGAGGCGCAAAATTCTCACTTGTTATTATCTGAAATTGAACAATATACAGTTTTTCTAGCAGCCGGCTGGTTTTTCTGACCTGACAGCCTGTTTTTGCAGACCTACCATAACCTCTGTAGCAACTCTATGCTACTGTTTCAGAACTGGTACCTTTATGATTTCTGTGATAACTTCCTGCGAATCTTGCTTCCATGACCACTTGGAACTTCGTGATGGCACCGGTCTACTGTTTAAGATCTGACCACATTTTTGGATTTCTGTGTAATACTCATCTACTGTTAAGAACCTGGCCATAATTTAGAACATGCTAAGACACGAATACACTTTTACACCATTTCTCTGTTCAGTATACTTGTGCTAGTACCTACCATCTGCCGCCTCAGATCCGACAACTATTTGCTATATCTCTGCTCTAGACCATTTAATTTTTAATAGGCGCTACTGTTTTACCAGCAAGACTCAACACGTGCATTATATAAATAACGCCTTCCCTTCTCAATACTCATGGCCATCTATAGAGTTGTTCAGACCAGGATCTGAGTTTTTAGGTTATCACTACGTCGAAGGGACAAGGGGAGGAGAGATAATTACTTGGCTGTAGCAAATAGGTTACTTACATTACTGACATCGCAACCTTCAACGTAGCTTTCTATTGGTGTGCAACGTATCGAAACATTAATATGTAGGATATATGCGTCATATGTAGAAATATGTGGGTGTTTTACTATTGGTCAATTTGATGTGGTCATGCAATGATGATTGGCTAATTCCTCACACATGGGTGTAACTTGTGGTTGGTGGTGGTACTTACCTAGTTAAATGAACCCTTGACTTACATGCTGTGATGCTAATCACGACATTGCCCAGCACGGCCACTACAACCTGTCTCTTTCTTTCCACCTAGCCTCAGTCCATTAGTGTATAGAAAGTGTTCATAAATTCTATTATATCCCATTCAATATGCAGCATCAAAGGTCAGTGTAAGTGCTGTAAGTTTCCGCTGCGCGATTTTAACATTTATAATTTCATCATATCACTATGGGTCCAACAGTTTCTTTGCAATTTGTTCTGTAATTAATTGTAACAATCTAAGAATTTAATCATGACTGAAACTGGTGTTGCCAGATTCAGCATACATGGTGTAAAAACTCTTGCAGGGACTTGAAAACATACTTCTAATGTCGTTGGCAAAAACGAAAAATTCAGGACAGTATGTTCTCTAAGACTTGTCTTAAGAAATAATGGCCGTTTCCTTGCGCTGAGTGGTGTAAGATCTGCGTTGAGTTTAAGAGTAATTAAAATATTGGTAGGAATTTTGAACTCGCATTTTTCATATAAATTTCAGGCATTAGAGCGATTATTCCATCTGTTTGTAAGGCAACCTGGCGCCCTGCACATCAACTAAATTTACGTACCTTAAGTCACAGGTATTTATTTCAATCAGTGGGTTTGGAATTTTAAACAGTAATGAAAACATATGGAGGAAATAAGAAATGCTTACACAAAAGGAATCGGAATTAATTAAGGGAAGGATAGACCTAGACACCTAGCCATCTGAATTATGTAGGAGGATAATATTAAAGTAGAAAAGTAATATGGGTGGAGATATACTTGTTGCTTGCAGGAGTGTTGCCGATTCCAAAGGGATGTTGTGTCTCGCTTTATGTAATGATGTTTTTTGATCTGTGTTAATACGTATCGGAAAAATTGAGGTAAGAGGCAAATTTGTCTCCGACCACGCGACGAAGGTACATAAGGGGAGTAGATATATAGTTCCACCATTCTTAACCTGGGCAGTAGATGGTGACCGGTGGTCAACTACATGCTCCAGGAAAATTGTGAAGAGAACCGTGAATATGAATTAATATGAGAAATTAATTAGTCGTCTGTTGCGAGGTTCAATTTAATCACTTTTTCTGATGTAACTGAATTACATGACAACGAACCTCAATCAGGATGACCACCTTTGGCATAAAAATCGGAACAATTCTCCCTTTACTGCAAGTGACCGACTAATTAACAGCAGCATTTGTTAAGACAAGGGTAAGTAGGTAGATTGTGGGTTCGTGGATGGGAAAGGAGAAAAGTATTGTATAAGTTATCTTGCTTAAAATGAGTGACGAGGGCGAGAGAAATTTAGATTTTAATTACGAGGCGTGTTAATGGTGAACAAGTTGATCTTTGCCAGGAAACAAGCGTATCAGTTTCCAAACTCTTGTGCTCCACTACACTGAAACTAGTCTAGTTCACAAACACATAACGCATCCGAAAACAAACCAAGACTGGTAATCAACCACCAGTATGTAAGTTACTAAATACGGATCTGGTAATCCGGGGATGAAAATCTTTCGGTTTGTAATTCATGTAAAGGGGAAATTTTATTTTGGTACAGTGAGTAGTTTTGAAGTCCCGCCCACTTTGCCCCCTGCTGGTAATTTGTATGACAGTGCTGAGTGATCGCCACCGATCATTGTCGTGGTCCGTCACGTCCTGTGCAGCTGATGAGATATGATACGGTGTTCCGCCTGAATGAGCAGTGGCGGAATGGCCTGCCTTGTCAAACTGAAGCTTGTTGCATTAAATACGGTGAATCGTTTCATAGCTACTTCCTGTAGCTGCTGATTCCTTAATCTAAATATATATAGTTCTAGATTTTCGGAAACTTTGTTCAATATTCCCAAAATTACGTATATATAGGGAAAAGAAATTAACCATGCCTTCAAAGACCAAGAGAGGAAGAGAGAGGGGAAGAACCATGGCGTTGCATTGAGAGACACTATATTTATTATTATTATTGCAGGGGAAGTAAGGACAGTTTACGGCACTCAATGGTACCAGGCAGTGCCCGCTTGTCCTTGTGCTAACTACAGGCTAGAAACAAGGAACCATGGGGAAGTGCAGAAGGTAGCGTAATGGGATGTAGAATGTCGGTAGCGTGAGGCCGAAGAAAGAAGATGGGCATTTGGGCTGATTTTCGTGCATGCAAGACTGCATTGTGAAGAAACTGTGATCATTTTGAGAGGACTGCTTATGGGAAGAAGTATGAAGTGAACGTTGGGAAGGTCCGAATAGCAACATACTGTGCAACGTGGATACTGTGGACCTACACAGCGTTTGCTCTAGAACCGAGGCAAGCTACGGAAAAACTTGATCGCTTTGGCCGGTCACAGGACCATCCGGATGGAAACTAATTCCAACCAGTAATCCGGCAATCAAATGCACGAAACCTAACGGCAGTCCTTACGTGTGCAGTTTCTTTACTTTTAAAAACACACTAATTAATGTCTTACAATGATTTTCGTATTTCCTTTGGAAGAGTAACAAACGCTCTAATTAACGCACGTAACAATATACAAAAATACATATATGCATGCATACACGCACATACATACTACATATATATATATATATATATATATATATATATATATATA
>Ga0131853_10021715_pt1 | contig 11644 bp, 9 predicted proteins | sample TergutLab28metaG_FD_92764 | JGI IMG/M metagenome (GOLD analysis project Ga0131853, IMG submission 92764) | Labiotermes labralis P1 segment gut microbial communities from Petit-Saut dam, French Guiana - Lab288 P1 (version 2) (version 2) | ecosystem: Host-associated > Arthropoda: Insects >...
ATAACACCACTCTTCTAGACATAACACCACTCTTCTAGATATAACACCACTCTTCTACGGTGTTTGAAATTCGGAGAACGAACTGCAGAATTTGTATTTCAGCATCGTGTAAGTGACCTTGTTCGCTGTTTTACATGTGATAACTTCACCTGCCAGACAGAAGTATAGTTAGTTCCTTCTTGGCACGAATAAAACGCTACAAAACAGAGCCTGTGTCAAGGAAACATTAACAAATTATAAACAAGTCATACTAACCTATGAAAACAAAACATGTAATTGTGCCTTCGAAAGCGACAGGAATGACTTCACCACCAGTCACGTAATTCTTCTAAGCTGTGTGATGTAAACACGCAGTATCTGAGCAAAGAAGACGTTAGGCATGTTATTGTAACACAATAACCAGCGGAAATGTGCCAAGAATTTTAGGGCCTACTAAAAGAGCTCCAAAAATAGAAATCTTGCTCATCTTGTCCTACATTCGTTTGAAGTTGTGAACGTGACTTAGTCCTTGGCTGGACCAGGACAGTCAATTAGGAAATGAAATTTACATTACTGCTTCCCGTAGTCGCTTTGAAAGGCTAATTTTTTCCTACTTTTCCGCATTTAATTAGATTAAAATCACGATTGCTTCTTAATAGCATTTTATTACAATGATATGATACACATTTCTGTGTTCCCATGACTTCTCAAAATAGAAGCTGTCCTACAACAACAAAAATACCTTACGGTTTTCACTTTTACAAAACAAAACAAATTAAGTTCATTCATAGCTTATCCTGTACCCTAACGCTGGAAATTTGGAGGCACACAGACACACCGTATTATTATTATTATTATTATTATTAACTGCATTTGGGTTGTCACCCGGTGGCAGTGGTTATTTGACATATATACAAAATATGAAATTGGTTACTACCGAATTTAAGTCGGGAGGGCCACATGAGAAGCATGTAGTGGCAACTAGGAATTTTGGGAACCATCTCAGCATTTATTTATACGCACAGGGAAACCATGAAAAACCTGTGTCGAGGTGGCCGGTCGCAGGACCTTCCGAATACTATTTTCTAGCCAGCAGTCCGGCATCTAAAGTAAAAACAGCAATACACAAATAGTACAACAATACACACAAGACAACTACAATTTACTCAAGACAATCAACAACAACACACACAAGACATCTTAAGATACAACATGTACAAAAGGTCAACAACACCAAGGTAAGAAAATACTGTATATAGTTCCTAGTAATTTTTCCCACACATATTGTACTCACGCTTTCACCTGCTCTTCACTTCTCACCACTTTACTACTCATATAAACCTTTCCCCTAAAGTCTCCTTTTTTTCCTCTTCCCTACAACGAACTTCACTTCATTTCACTTCACTACACTTTTGGATGATTTTCACATTACTTTACTTCGCTTCTCTACACTTTTAGATGATTTCCAACACACTTTATCTTCCTTTAACTCACTTCGATTATCACTTTCTTTACCCTCTTTTTAAAAATAATTGGTTTGCAGGGGAGAGTGCCTAACACTTCTTAAGGTAACTGTTTCCAGTACTGGATGGTCCTATTCACAAAGGAATATTTCCCTATATCCGTCCTTTGCTCCTACTCCTAATTTTCCGTTCATGATCTACCCTGCTCAGATAGTGTGGCCGTTGTAGCCTGTCACCTATACCCTTTCACGCCCGTTCTCCCGGGTACGCTTTGTAGAGCGTGATAACTTTCTACGCGACGCCAAAGTTTCCCAGTTCGGACAGTTCGTATGATGTGTCATTTTGGCCACTTTCTTTTGCACCCCGTCTAACGCACTTGTTTGTCGCTCCCTCTACGGATCCCAGCACGTGGCCTCATATTCCAGAATCGGACGTACAGTACAGGTGACTTGTAGGCTAAACTTTTGGTATTACTATTTCTCTTTTTGTGTATTCGCATCGTGAAATGTAGTGCCTTCCAGGCCTTTTTCATCGTGTAGTTGAATTGATTCCACCAACCCAAGTCGCTGCCTAAGATTATTCCTAAGTATGTACAACTGCTCCCTTCCGCTAATAATGCGTCCATTAACGAGTAATTTAGTGGATCCTTTACCCCGGCTCTCGTGAAGCGAACTACCTTACTTTTACTTGCATTTATTTTCATCGCATTTTCAACCGCCCACTCCCCCAGCCTGTCCAGAATTTTCTGCAATTTTTCCATGTCTTCATTATGTATAATTTTTCTGTAAATTACACAGTCATCAACAGAAGCCTAATAGTTGATTCAGTATGCCTCCAAATACCATTTACGTGGGCTAGGAGCAGAAGAGGACCTAATAGGCTTCCTTTCGGTACACCTGACGTTACTCTATCTTCTTCTGATCATTGTCCTCCTACCCTGACTCTGCGTGCGACCTAACATGAATTCCCTTAACCATACCACTACCCTAGAATCCACTCCCGAGTTCACAGTTTTCGTAAGCAGCCGACCATGAGGAATTAAATAAAAAGTTTTCGAAAAGTCAATTATAATAGCGTCAGTCTTTTCTCCGTTATCCAGAGCGTCCGCAGTGTCCTTCGCACGAATATCCCGGCCTGAATCCATTTTTTCCACCGTACAACCAATCATTCTTATCCCACACTTGCCTTAGATATGCAGTTATAACGCGTTCCATTTGCTTGCAAACTACCGATATTAAGCTAACAGGTCTATAATTCGTAACTAATGATCGATCACGCCCCCTATGAACAGGAATCGCTGTGGCTCTCTTCCAGTCACCTGGCAGAGTACCATTATTCATTGTTATGTCTAGTAGTCGCGCAAGATATGGAATCATGGCTTTCCCGCCCAGTTTTTTAATTTCTCCAGAGACACGGTCTGGCCCTACTGATTTCTTTTTCACGATCGCTCCAATCCTTCTCCTAATGATTTTAATATCGATATTGAATAGTTTCACTGTGTTTTCGACCTGTATATGCGGAATATTGTCCTCGCTGCTGAATACTGACGAATAATATAATAATAATAATAATAATAATATATTTATTTACTGCAATTAAATTAAACGAATTGACCTTTTCTATCGAATCTGTGATGATACATCAATTAGATTCTTTGATGGCAGGAATACTTTCCCTATTTCCTTTAAGCCCTATAACGTATTTGTAGAACTCAGACCAGCATTTACCCTCTTTGCTTAATACTGATTTTAAGAACGCTTCTTATGCAAATTCTTGGCTGCAAGTAGCTGCTTGATAGTTGTTTCAGTTCCTCTACATGCTTTTCTGTCCTTTGATTTTAATCCTTTAATTTCCTTGTAATATTCAGGGTCCGAATTTTTTCTAAGTATTTTGTGTGGTCAAACCTTCTATACTCTCGTATACTAAATTCTTGAAATTATTCCATATCTCCTCCACGCTGCTACCGTTACTTGCCCATACTGCGAATTTATCGCGGAGGAAGGTTTGAAAGCTTAAGATTTCTATAGTGTCAGATTCCGTCAGGTTTAAAAAATTTCTTAATAAAAGTAGAAAAGTAAGTTTAAAACTAGTCTGGAAAGTTCCTTGACCCATTTTCTCTAATCGAACTGTTACACAGCAAATTGAAATGTGAACTGAAAATCGGGACTTCAATTAAATTCCCAACTACCTTTGCCTACGCGAAAGCAGTGTACGGGGAATACACATTCACAGTAAGGTATGACGAAAACTTATTATGACTTGAAAGCGTCCGGGGTATATTTTAACTCGAAAGTATTAGGAAAATGAAAGTTCATCTGTAATCAAATCCAGGCCTAAAACAAGTCATAACGAAATATTGAAGCACATAGAAGCAAGCAGCTGAAGACGTTACGAAATTACAGGGTGAATTTCACTAAAGTGGAATTAACCCGTCAGTGTATATAAAACACAATAATGAAATAACATGCGTAACACACGAGAAGTGAGAACAAAAACTTCCGTTGTGGTATGTTTTAAGGTGAAATCGCAACAACTACAAAAATTTGTACATTTTTAACTATACATATGATGCACTCTGATTTCTACTTAGAACAAGTAGTTACATAAACATTACTTTAATAATGAATGGTCGAAAATAAATAAATACAGGTAAATCCAATTAAGAGGAATTATTGATTTCACTTGTGACACCTTGTGAAGGAATAAATCTGTAACTGTCTTATTGACATACAGAATGCAGTAATTCTGTTTGATAAAGCAAGCCGCGTGTGTAGAGTTGTATCTTGTAAACAGGTGGTAAAGTATTACATATATACTACTATTCTGGAGAAATTCTTGTTGTTACAGCAGATTCATAACAGGTTTTAGATAAAATATCGGAAATTATTGGTTTATGTAGTAGTATATTTTAAATAATAATAATAACAACAAACACAAAGACATCTTTAAATACGTATGAGTCAGTCTCCATTATTTATTACGTTCCGGGGATTAGAACTAAAGTATAAAACATTCAAATTTAAATTACTAGGAGTAAAATATGAACCGTATATGTGCAAATAATGTTTAAAAAAATTCAAAGGTTACATTATTAAAAATATTAAATAATTCTGTGAATTTATCAATTTCTTCTAAATTTGAGAGAATAAAATCTAAAAAATGAAGTACTGAATTCATCTCCTTCCATACACAAAATTTCAGTTCCTCCCTTACAAATAACCGACCATGTCTCCATTACAAAGTCAAAAGAAGTGATGTTTTGAACGGAAGTATTTGCATATGTTTCTTAGAATAAAAAAAACACATTACGTGGAGTAAATGCAGTTTTTTTAATGTGGTGTGCAGAGTTTAAGTAGGAGCACGTCAACTTAGGCCACTGTCGTAGTATATGCAACGTAATTTCTGGTACTTTTTGCCAACAAATTTTATGCCCAAACTTACCAGACAAAGCAACTAAAACTCTGAGTTCCATCTCTAAGCATCATAGCCTAGCGTGAGCCATGATCATGGGGCGGTCGACCAGCCTAACCCTAACCAATCCTCTACCGTATCCTCAACCCTGAAAGGGAGAACCGAAACAGCCAATGAAGTGACAAGCGCTTTGCCAGCTGAGCAAGGTGCTATCTGGCGAGGAAAGTGAGCATTACGGTCGCCATCTTTGGAAGGGATATGTTGTAAACAATCATGTAAGTACACCTGTCCTTTCCAAAGTACACATAACTAGTTTGAAATATTATGTACTCTAAAATTACAGCAATTGCAAAAACGGAACAAGAATTAAAACCCTAAAAGTAAACTATATTGTAGTGTATATACTTGTCTAACACAGATATATGATGGTAGAGATATGTATATAATTTAATACATAAAGAACAGCTACATGTTTCGGCAATTCTTCATTGGCCATCTTCAGGTTGATAAATGAACAACCTGAAGATGGCCAATGAAAAGTGCCGAAACATGTAGTTGTTCTTTATGTAATAAATTACATACATATCTCTACCATCATATAGTTGTATTAGACAAGTATACACACTCCAATCTAGTTTATTATAAACACAACGGGGATGACGAACCTTATCACCCTAAAAATATGTGTCAACACCTCTTGCAACTATCCTTAATTTTGCGCAGTTGCATTTAATGCGCAGGCAAGACAGTTTTATATTAAGGATCGTTAGTGCAAGTGTTGTGATTACGGATATACAAGTATAAACTAACAAGTATGTGACCGAAAAATAAATGTGAGGAAAGAATTTATTACAGTTGTCAAATAAGACAGCTATTCAGAGCAGATTGTAAGCGGGGCTATTTATTTTTTGTCATTTTATAACACGAATTAATGACAGCAAAATCTGTGCAATTACTATTTTTTTCTTGTTTAGAAAATTTTAATATGAGTGACTGGATATTATGTCCCTATTATCGAAACACATTCACTAGCAGGTCATTAGTAATTTTCATCCATAACTGAATGGAATTTAGGGGGTAAAACCCAAGTTCCTTAAAACATAAAAAATTGCAGTTAATCTGCATCACATGTAAAAATTCAACATGTAAAAAAACATACACTGTGGTGGCAAAGTGTATATTTTCTTTAATAATAAAACTGGCCATGTATCCTATAAAACCACTATGTTTTGTATGGTTAAAAATGACGATGCATACTCCAAGGCTCCCTTCGTACCGGGTATACAACCCCCCTCTGGAAACAAGTTTAGACACTGCGTACACACTCACCGTACACATCCGATGACTAATAAAAAAAATACTACCCATGTGACATTTTAAGTTCCTACTCCGGCGTTGCTAAAGATGTTAAGTCCTCTGCAATGAGGCACGGTGTCGACCAGTAATGTAAATAGTTACAATATTTCACAGCAACAGACATTCTACAGAATTATACACTTTTCGAAACGTATTCTTTTTTTTTGACGTTCTGCTGACCGTGCATCTCAGTATATTTATCTCAGTATTTAACCAACTCGATGCACAAAATTTGTTTCACAATAAGTTTTATTTCATGCCTCTACATGTTTCGATCACATGTGCTCATCATCAGGAGGTCAAAATTGCATTACACAGCCTCTGGTATCATCAAACCTATAGGTGGCAATCTCGTGCACACGGTTAAATGGAATAGGATGGTGTGGAAAAGGATGATTGAATTCGGGACATGCAGGAGTAGCGGGCTTCGCAAACACAGTAATGGAATATATTCACTTTATTATAACCAACTTATGCACTTATATGTTTGTTTAAATTATGTTGATATTTTAAAACACTAAAATATAACACACTAAAGCCATTAATCACTCCTACATGTTCCGGTTATCACATATAACCATCCTCAGGGAGGTCCTTGTACATACTAAAGTGCTGTCCTTCTGCCTCCATGCTTGTAACTTACAAGGATGGAGGCAGAAGGACTGCACTGACGAGCACACAGCAGACAATCCAGATCCATCATACACGTAATAAGACATGCTTCCACCATACCATAAGGGCAACATATGTAGTAACTTTAGTATGTACAAGGACCTCCCTGAGGATGGTTATATGTGATAACCGAAACATGTAGGAGTGATTAATGGCTTTAGTGTTTTATATTTTAGTATTTTAAAATATCAACATAATTTAAACAAACATATAACTGCATAAGTTGGTTATAATAAAGTGAATATATTCTAAAATGCACGGTGAAATGGTGAAAACAGTAATGGAAGTTCGGGCTGCATAAAATGTGGGAATTTCTTGCACAGTAGCACTGCTACGTGGAGTGACTTGACTATTTATTCAGTTCCAAGTGCCATAATAATATTATGAATTTACCAGAGCATGCATGCCTAAGTTAAAAATTATGGTGTTGGTTTTAATACTTTTCGTATAATTACAAACGAATATATATTATTATTTTCTATCAGACACTTCACGTTGCTTTATTTTCGTAGTTTACTGTGCCAGGCAGAACATGATCATAAAGCAGAGTGTTGTGTGTGACTGACACACCAACGGAGTTGTTTTATATGCAGCTTATAGTTGTAGATTACATTCATTTTGCTTTTGGTTAAGCAGTTCTCATTTCACATTTTCTTATTCCAAGCGCATCCGTTGGTTTTAAATGCAATTAAATTAAATCGAGGTCAGAAATTTCGAACTGCAATCTACACTTTCAAATCGAAAAATATATTATTGTTAAGTCACAGAATTGAAAAGTTTCAGAATTTCGTGACTCGTAATGAATGATAGACATGATTTCAAACATTCCATTCTATACTAGTCTATTCTATACTATCACCAAACATCATTTCAACTTCCAGTTTCGGTTTCATGTTACGTGTTGTTTCTAGGTGTCGAGAAAATAATCCACAAATTATTAACTCCGGAAACAAACACACTCAATTAAGAGAAAATGTGCATCAAAATTCCAAATACACACCGGTACACATCAAGTGTGAATCATTTTGTCTAGTGCAGATAAGCTATTTTATCAAAGACAGAGCTTTACGTTAAGTTAATGTTAAGTATGTAGGCCTACATGACCAATGATTATGAGGTGTAAGAAATATGAATAAGAATAATGATCTAAAAGACAAAGAGAGTAGGAAAGAAGACTCCAAATACATAATGGTGCATTATAAGCATACAAGAAGACAGAGGATGAAAAACAGGAAAGGATCAAGACGAAGTTGAAAGAGAAGAACTCCAAACAATCAGGCCGTCACCTCCCACCACTTTCGTTGAAAATCACGGGCCTTCGTCTTTTTTTCTAAAGCATGCTTTTGTGAAAGGTAAAGTGATGCGATATGTATATACGTATATTCAAAGGCGGAAAAGGACATAGATAACAAGTAAAATGAAAGGAGTCCATAGCCAATGCTGGGTCTCCCCATAACTCATGAGTGGAAAGCATGTTATTACATCCTGTGGCAGGCCAATTTGCCCTGTGTTTCTCTATTAATTCCTTGCCACAAGAGAACCTTCCCTCTCCTCTACTATCAGTCACCTACTAAATTTTACCTGAGGGTTCTCAGAACATGTACGTCGAGCTTTTCTTCTGTTTCATCTTCGAATGTCGGAGGGCCTTAAGCTAAGTTCAAGGTTAAGCAAGTGACGCTCACCTGTGTTGAAGTAACATTGGCGATATTACACGTCACTCTTATCGAAGGTACAAAGTTAATTACAAGAAGAACTTCGTGAAGTTTGTCGGACATTAAGAATAATTTACACTACATAGCTTACGTTTTTTTCAGAATATTTACGTTTCCTCGTTCAGGAGCAGATGGGAACATATATTAAAACAGTTCTCAAATAATTGGAACGGAGCGGCGTGGGTCTAGCTCAGGTCGAAGTTGCTGATTTTTACAAATATTGTAATAAGCCTTCGGTTTCCGTGCGACTGAATATCGAATATACTGGGGAAATATGGAACAGAATCTTGCGCTTTCGGAAGTAAATATTTGGCAACCACCTTTAAAAAATGCAGTGTACTTTTCGGTACCGTAAATGGAGGAAAAGTTTTGATCAGCCGAACCTTTCCTAGTTTCTTATGAAGACTCTGTTGCAAGAAGATACTTTCCTATGTAGTAACCTTTCTGTTGGTGCAAGAAACAGAGAGCTAGATTAACCGCCTAGAGCACATGTACTATAACTGATATTCTTATTCAAGTCGTTACATTATATCCTACCAGGTTTGACATCCAAAAATTCTTCAGTCTGCACGTTGAGTTTAGGCGCCTTGTGTTTCACAGATTATACGGAGCACAGTTCCTTGTAGAGTATTAGCTGATTGTTTTTTTATAACCACGATGGAATGTGTTTACTGCTCGGTGATTTTATTAACCCTACGCTTTCAAAGGTTATTAGGACGAATTTGTTATTTTGACAGCACAACAAGACTCTGAAACTGAACGACAGCAGTATTACTTCTCTATGTGCTGCTGAAATTCACTGAATTCAAAATTGTGTTTTCTTAAGCCAGTTGTGAACAATTTTAAATTAAGAAGTGTTTCTGGACTGAACATTTTCTACCAGCATCACTCAGAGACAGTTCGGTGCACTTATTCAATGTCACATCAAAGACATTGCATCAAGTGATGGCTGATTTGACCCTACTCATTTCGAATAAAGCCCTTTTACCTCACTATATTAACATAATTCTCTACCTTACTGACGTTCACAAGTTACGAAGGGAAGTGCGTATAGGATCTTTTGTATGGTATCTTTTGCTGCCATGTAAGAGTATTGAATTTTTGTTTTCTACTTGCTTGGTTCTTTAGCGGGGAACCTTTGCTTCCCTTTTTCCTTTTTCTGTCTGTGTCCTGATTTTCTTTTCATTTCTCACCCTCAATTCTTGCTGAGAACCCACCCTAATTCTCTTTTCTTCCATCTAAATTCTTCACTGCACAGTACCCCACTCCAAAAAAGTCCTGCACCCTCAAACATTCTAGACTTATACATCATACCTCGACCTCTAAAAAAATCCTTAACCAACGGGGTTTAGAATACAAAGCATTCAACACACAGTTCCTTGTAACTAGCATATTAAGTTTATATCTTGTACAGTACAAGGGGCTTCATTCTTCAGCTATGACACCGAATTCGAAATATCAAACACCTTAGACTGGCAAGTGCACAAGGCTAGTTTTAGAACACAGTAGCATTTCCTTGTTTGCAAAGAAATGTGGAAAATTTCATAAGAACTGCAGCTGTCTGGTCTGTTGTTTCCTGTCTGCTCGCACCACATCGAAACCACTTTAAGACGGATAGCCTAGTAAACTGTTCACAATATTACAGCTATCACTTTTTTAATGTCAGCGTTATTACGGGTTTTGTATTATTTTTGATAATCAGTGTTATCAATATTATTGTACATCTTACCTTCATCGTTATCACAATTCGTGGTATGTTTACAACGAATGGACTTCATTCTAACGTCACTTATGCGCCCTCATATTCTCAATTTTGTCCTGCTTTAACCTGTAACCTGTTTTATAATACATTATTTTCATAATGATAATTTGCTGTGTAAGGTACCATACCCAAATGTATTTCGAATCTCTAAAAGCTTAGTGCTTCGAGTATTCTTATAATAAAACTAACGAGGTGAACTAATTTCTCAAATTTATTTTTGGAATAGAATACATGTTTCGGACAGGTTTTCTGTCCATCATCAGGAGTCTAGTACTGTATAACGTATACTTATTGCTGCGTATAAATTACTAGACTCCTGATGATGGACAGAAAACTTGTCCGAAATATGTATTCTATTCCAAAAATAAATTAGAGAAATTAGTGCATCTCGTTAAGAATATATCACGACGCACGGTCCTCTGAATGTCAAACGCTTCGAGTATGTCTCTTTATTTTATATGTGTTGTTAAATTTCGCAGTCTTTAACCACACACTACCTCTCTGAGAAATATATGAGACAGAAAAAGCTTACAGTCAAGATCTGTTTATCTTAAGAGTTATACACATACAGTACGTAAAACCTACTTTGAAACATTCGTTCTTTTAACTTTCCATACTTACTTACTCCATGGTGCAGAGTCCTTCTTGAGAAGCTAACTTGTTTGCAGCTAGTCAAGAAACTCCCCGCATTTCATGGAACCCGAAGGTTCATTACCGTACTCACAAGCGTCCGCCACCTGTCCCTATCCTGGGCCAACCCAATCCAGTCCACATACCCACATCCGACCTCCTGGAGATCCATCCAAATATTATCCATCCATCTACACCTAGGTCTCCCCAGTGGTCTCTTTCCTTCCGGTTTCCCCACCAAGACCCTATACGCCCCCCTCTCCTCCCCCATACGCGCCATATGCCCAGCCCATCTCATTCTTCTCGATTTTATCACCCCACAATATTGGGTGAGGAGTACAGATCACTTAGCTCCTCGTTATGCAGTCTCCTCCATCCCCCCGTTACCTCGACCCTCCTAGGTCCAAATATTCTCCTCAACACCATATTCTCAAACACCCTCAGCCTCCTTTCCTCCCTCAATGTCAGCGACAAAGCTTCACACCCATACAAAACAACCGGCAAGATTATAGCTCTATATATCTTAATCTTTAATGTCCTGGACAGCAACCTGGAAGACAAAAGATTCTGCACCGAATGATAGCAAGCATTTCCTGACCTCAGTCTACTCTTTATTTCTTCCCGAATAGAATTTTGGATTGTTAAAGTTGTTCCCAAAT
>Ga0131853_10021718_pt1 | contig 11643 bp, 8 predicted proteins | sample TergutLab28metaG_FD_92764 | JGI IMG/M metagenome (GOLD analysis project Ga0131853, IMG submission 92764) | Labiotermes labralis P1 segment gut microbial communities from Petit-Saut dam, French Guiana - Lab288 P1 (version 2) (version 2) | ecosystem: Host-associated > Arthropoda: Insects >...
CAGATGTACCTACGGTACGGACTGAACTGCTGGCTTGGTTGGTGCTGTTACCGGACAGATGTACCGTACGGTACGGAGTGAACTGCTGGCTTGGTTGGCGCTGTTACCGGACAGATGTACCGTACGGTACGGAGTGAATTGCTGGCTTGGTTGGCGCTGTTACCGGACAGATGTACCGTACGGTACGGACTGAACTGCTGGCTTGGTTGGTGCTGTTACCGGACAGATGTACCGTACGGTACGGAGTGAACTGCTGGCTTGGTTGGCGCTGTTACCGGACAGATGTACCGTATGGTACGGACTTAATTCACAGCTTTCCTTTGCTCTCCTAACTTTCGCGTAGATTTCCATTTCCGCAGTGTGACAAAGCAAGTATTGTCAACGTTTCGGTGACAATCACGTACGAACGCCCAGACAATAGTAGCGGCGTAATGGTCGATAATGGGGCAAATGTCGATACAGCAATGAAACTCGAAAAGACTCACAACAGTAACACCCCGACGTTTCGCACACTATGCCCAACACCACGCACAGGTTGCCACATACCCAACAAAACAACTTTACGTTACACTCTGCTCCACACACGTTACACACACCACATTAAACTGGACTGCGTGATTTAATATGCTAGATGATTCAATGTAACTCTACGCGCGACGATAATACTGGAGGTCTGCGTGTCATTCATCTGCCCTTAAACATGTCGCGTAGTATCGGCAATTTCTTGACAGCAACTTCGAACAATATATAATAATGTGCTCACGAGAGGTCAAACATGTGTCATGGTGCACAAGGTCACTTCCAATACTCCTTCAACACGCGACAAGTTACATCACACGCCATAAATATTATAACAGGAAATGTAAGGCCGTGTGTCTGCGTTCGGATTGCAACCGATCTCCCTGCCGTATTAATGACCGGTTTTTTAAATCGAGTTGGGGTGCGTTTACTGCGCAGTACGCGAAGAAACCTTTACACGGGTAGATCTCTGACTTCAAATAAAATCTGGTAACGAGCCACACAAGGGAATCGACAGGGACAGGGACCGGCTGATCGATAGGGACCGGGACCGGCTGATCAACGGTCAGCCGCAACGTAACTTTGTACTTTGACACGTCACTAATCACCGCATCGTCTTCACATCACAGTCTGACCTTTCCGCCAGCCTTGAACCTGCACAGCAGTACATTTTCCGCTTTCCCGTGTAATAGTAGTAGTAGTAGCAGCAGCAGCAGCAGCAGTAGTAGTAGGAGTACTAGTAGTAGCAGTAGTAGTAGTAGTAGTAGCAGCAGTAGCAATAAACCTACGGCTTATCGCTTCTCCCATTTCCCGTCCCTGTCTTCGCCTTCAAATTGCTGAGGCCCCTTGAAAGCGAACAAGACAGCCGACCCTCAAAAGGGCTGCAAATGAGGTAACAGGAATGGGGCACCAGATAATCTCAAAAGTGCAAGGTACAACAAATCCTGCAGCAATTGGCCGGCTGCGCCCAGCCATTCTACAGTCACGACCGCTTTTATTCACGGTTTTTTCCACTTTCTCCGTATTTATTTACACTGCATGTGTAAACATCCGATTTGTACAAATCTCTGGGTCCAGCACGGAGTATGATAATGAATGTTCATAATAAGCATATATTTGCTGGTCTGTTGCTTTTAACATTTACATAAGGCTGTGAAATGAAAAGTTAGGATTCGGCACGAACAGTAATCTGGTAAACCGACTATACTGCTACAGGGCGAACAAAAACACAGCCCGACAGATCGTCGGCAAATCGTCGCAGTGGAGTGGACACGACGACACATTGTGCCTGAAGCCACCTATCTGATGACTCCCTGGTCCTATTATCTGCTGACTCACTGGTCCTATTATCCGCTGATTCACTGTTCCTATTATGTGCTGACTCACTGGTCCTATCTGCTAACTCACTGGTCCTATCTGCTGACTCACTCGTCCTATTATCTGCTGACTCAATAGTCCTACTATCCGCTGATTAACTGTTCTTATTATGTGCTAACTCACTGGTCCTATCTGTTGACTCACTGGTCCTATTATCCGCTGACTCACCGCTATTATGTGCTGACTCACTGGTCCTATCTGCTGACTCACTGATCCTATTATCTGATGACTCAATGGTCCTACTATCCGCTGACTCACTGATCCAATCTGCTGACTCAATGGTCCTATTATCCGCTGACTCACTGTTCCTATTATGTGATGACTCACTGGTTCTATTATCTGCTGACTCAATGGTCCTACTATCCGCTAATTGTTCCTATTATGTGCAGACTCAATGGTCCTATCTGCTGACTCACTGGTCCTATTACCTGCTGACTCAATGGTACTATCCGCTGACTCACTGTTCCTATTATGTGCTGACTCACTAGTCCTATCTGCTGACTCATTGGTCCTATTATCTGCTGACTTAATCGTCCTATTATCCGCTGACTCACTGTTCCTATTCTGTGCTGACCCACTGGTCCTAGGCTATCTGCTGACTCTGCTAAATATCTACTGACTGATCCGACGGACCTGCTGACTCAATGGTGCCACTCTCCGCTCCCTCACTGATCCCACGTATCTCCTGGCTCAATGGTCCTACACACATGTCTACCGTTAATTGAACTGAAACTTAACGAAATTCAAAACAATTCTTGGGTATCAACGTGCTGCCTCAACAGCCCAATGGCTAATCACAAATCAGCGCCAATACACATATGCAACATACGTACAGGAACAAAAGGCGAGAAAAAATACAGAACACAGTACATTACGTTACCTAACAAACAAAAGGTAACATAATTATGTACTTACTGGCTGAACAGCCTCATTCTACAGTTTAAATGATTTCAGCGTTTATTTACTTACGTGCTGGCTTAACATCACACACAAATGTCAGTTATGAAGCCTACACAAATAGCAATACAGGAATGGCGTGAGTCTGAGTCAGTGTACTGGGACACATGTGTAAGGAGTACCGAAAAGCGTGGCTGCGAACAGGGGAAAATCGAAGTGGGTCTACTCTCTGACAAAATAATACCAGCGTCACTTCGACTAATCTGAACACTTACTGAACACCCAGGCCCTTAAGTGAAAAAAGGGTTATGAACCTGTAAGAATGGTTTCATGAGAGAGGCCTATGGGAGGTGCGACGGTGAGCCAGCTGTGTCTGTCTGCAGAAGGCATACTGCTGAGCACTGACGGCGACACGCACCCACTGGCCTCCATATGCCTCACAGCAACGGGCTTCGTGCCCATGAAATGCAGCACAATCTGAAAATGGTCTCGCTATGTCGCACAGTACGAAGCGTGTGGACCGGCTGTACGTACAGTGGCATTTAGAAAATATGTAGTTACGTCTAGCACAGCTGAAGGGTAACACTCATAAGGTCAGGCTGGTCATAGCACTATGCATCACATTCAGGCTGTTCATATCACTTCACAAGCAGACACTATGCGCCACACCCAGGCTGTTCATACCCACAGCCCTCGCAATGAGCAGTGCGTGACGTCTTACTATCGTTAACAGTTCCATTCGTGTCAGTAGTAGTGCTGTTGGTGGGGCGGGGGGGGGGTGACAGTTGCAGTAACACACCGTGGAGGTACAACAGGACACAAAATGTGTTACTGTCTTTATGGCCCAGATGTTTGGTGTGGTTGGCAACTCCTCACAGTATGGCGTCGCTGTGACATCAGTGACCGTAGTCTGTGCCACATTACAGTGTGGCCGTGTGTCTGCATGCAACGTGTTGACATACAAACACCTCAAGTGTCGCCTCACCCAGTGCCAAAGCACCACCAACGAGCTATGTCCCTACTCAACGATACGCTTTCATGGCGTTGTGCCCGATTAAGCCCGGGGATTACTTCTAGCCAACTCTGACGATTCCCGGGAACAGACACAGTGCGACTTGTTTACATTACGTCATACTGTTGCATGATGGCTGATGGTTCCTGCAAAATACGTCCATAAGGTCTCCAGCCATTGGTTTTCAACGAAACTGATCGGAACAGCAAATCACAAACAGCCTTGCAAATCAGCTGATTTGTGCCACGTGTTTACTGACAATTGCTGACATGAGAAAAACAGGAAGTGAGCAAAACGCAAGCTGCTTTGATGGCCATTTGTACCAGCGTTCTAACATCAATACTCAGACCAATCACAGGGCCCACATGCAACATTAAGACGACCATCTACAGATCTAATACCCTGTCCATGTTCCTTGAGACCAGCAATTGGTCTGGCTTGCTTCTTGTAAGCGCAGACTGTGTGACGAGTATGGTCCATTAACGGCAACTGTTCACCCCTCAAACAAATTCACGCGTAGACTATCAACAGGCATACATCGTCCCTATCTCACAACGATTTTCGAATACCAAATGTTTAACATAAACTATTGTCAATATATACTGTATATATCTAAACAGAAAATCCACTAAGCAAGGACAGTAAAAATAATTATATCACAAAACAAGCGTATCCATCATTAAGTTAACAGTAAACGAACAAGCAAACAAGGGAACAAAAATCAGGAAAACACGTCGTCGTGCTGCATGCGTCTTTGTGTGAACATCGGATTCTTGCCTAAATCACATTTTGTTAAAACATTTGGTTGTACTCTGTCCCTTTAAATACGCACACATCTGCCTGCACTCTGTCCCTTTAAATACGCACACATCTGCCTGCACGCTGTCCCTTTAAATACGCACACATCTGCCTGTACGCTGTCCCTTTAAATACGCACATCTGCCTGCACTCTGTCCCTTTAAATACGCACACATCTGCCTGCATTGTCCCTTTAAATACGCACACATCTGCCCGCACTCTGTCCCTTTAAATACGCACACATCTGCCTGCACTCTGTCCGTTTAAATACGCACAAATCTGCATGCACGCTGCCCCTTTAAATACGCACATCTGCCTACACTCTGTCCCTTTAAATACGCACACATCTGCCAGTACTCTGCCCCTTTAAATACACACACATCTGCATCCACTCTGTCCATTTAAATACGCACAAATCTGCCTACACGTTGTCCCTTTAAATACGCACATATCTGCCTACACTCTGTCCCTTTAAATACGCACACATCTGCCAGTACTCTGTCCCTTTAAATACCCACACATCTGCCTGCACTCTTTCCCTTTAAATACGCACACATCTGCCAGTACTCTGCCCCTTTAAATACGCACACATCTGCCTAAGCTGTCCCTTTAAATACGCACATAACGTGTGCCTCTACTCCGTCCCTTCAAACCCTACACAAATCGTCTTAACAATACGCCAATTCGCAGTACCACTGCAGTGTTCAGACGACGTGGATACGAAATTGACGGACTGCGATCGATCTCTGGCAGGTGGAATGCGATTCTCCTCACAATCACTCCACATCACTTACTACAGGACACGCATAAGACCGTTGTAGTCGAAAACCCGGCCGTGGCGTGAAGCTGATCACTCGCCCCGCATAAAATCTGCGTTCCACTACTGCACATCTGCGCATGCCTAACCACAAGTTCCCACAGTTCGCATCTGCACCTACATTACTCCTTCCGTCAGCCTAACAAGTGTAACTACACTTCCCAGGGCAGGCGTGTCTAGAGTGCGCGCCCCTCACCGGCCAGTCCACACAGTACCGTCAGCCACGCCCGCCTACAGCTCACGACCTCTCTACCTCGCAACAATATTTACAAGTAGTCGTAACAACTGACGTTGTAACCAGCTGTGACGTAAGAGCGCCTCGCTCAGTTACCTGTTCTTGCAGCTTCAGGGGTCCGCAAATTTTGTTCCTCTTCGCTCCAAATCAGACTTCCTGCTTCAGGACTAATTTTGATTAATTTTACGCCACACGGCTCACTCAGCGGATGGCGAAGACGAATCCAACGATTTTCAACTTTCATCATAAGAAAAAAAGAAATAAATAAATAAACGTCTATTCACACGCCCTGCACATTTTTGGTCCCAAGGCGTGCAAAATGCAGCCCCCGTGACTCCGCGGTTACACTCGCCGGAGATTTTTAGAAAGAAAGAGATAGACAGAAGGAGACAGAGACCTAGTTATCTTGTGCACGTGAGCCAGTCGGCCAGTGTGTCCCTACTGGTGTTCTGACTGCAGCAGCACAGCGCATACGCGTAACTATGCACGGAAAAAGGGAAAGTACTTTTCTAACCAAAGTTGCATAATTCGAAAAGAGAATCCTTTTTGGACGGTTTCCAGACTTCGCCCGTTTGCCCTTCTGGTAAAAGCAACGTGCTCCTGAACACGAGTAAAGAGCACTGGTGAAATGATACTGACAGGGGAAACTGCAGTGCTGGGAGAGAAACATGTCGCAGTGCCACATGGTCCATCACAGTCTGACATGGGACTGTCCTGGAATCGAAACCGGGCCTCCGCGGTGACAGGCCGGCAACCAACCGCTTGAGCGATTGCACGACCAACACAAGAGAACCGGTCTGAATTACATTCAAAGATCCAGTCCGTACCGCGCAGCAAACACATTTCTTTTCGGTTATAAAAACCAGTCAGTTAATGCTGTATGGGGAAATAATCGCTGTTTGTTCTGAGATCCACACAAAACACATAAATGCACTGCGTGGGCAGAACGTAGGATTTGTGAATGTTAAACCTGGTGGTACATAGATTGACCATAGGGTAAAACAGTCTTCTGGACAGTTTTTGTATCCCTCCTACCCAGAAATGTAGACAACCAGCCAGGGGGCCAGCACAACTCCACAACTGGGCCCCAAATACAATTACTGGCCAAGTTACTCGCAGACATATCGCAATTCCGTCGCACGGAACCCACAATACGTTCAGGTATTCCGTACGTTGGGCGCCCCCGCTGCAATGTCACAAAATGCTATTCTTCTCCGCTGTTATCCGTGGAAGCATTCAAGCAACCGGCACCCTCCCGGATTTCTGAGCACGTGGCCGGCCCACTGCTGCCAACACTGAAGTCCGCTCGCGCTACAGTGCAAGCACTGGCGACACTGTCTGCATTCTGTCGGTCGTTACAGCCACGGTGATATGAATCATACTGTAATTGCTTCGCATGACATTAATATCATTCGACATTATTAACACGTGCTTTGTTTGCAAACTGAAACAGACCTGCAGTAGCAAAATATATATATATACTGCTGGTCGCAAAAGCATGTTGAAATTCTGCTCAACCATAACAACCAATCACGTAGGAAGTTGTCGCTGCATGCGTATGAAGCGCGGCGTGGGAATGGCACAATTTAAGCGACAAATGGCAAGTAAGAGTCGCTATTCTGTAACCAAATGGTACGTGATGAGCCACATAAAGAGCAAGATGAGCCTGAATTCATTATACACCCAGTCCTTACCGAGCAGTAAACTCTTCCTCTCGGTTATACAAACCAGTCAGTTAATGCTGTATAGCGAAATAATCGCTGTTTGTTCTGAGATCCACACAAAACACACAAATACAGCTGTGTGGGCAGAACGTTGAGTTGTTAAATATTAAACTGGCGGTACGTATAGTGACCGCTGGGCTTTAACCCTACATTAACCTGCTCGGTCCGAGCCCTGCGAACACAACTTATGGACCTCACAATGAAATTAACACACTGCCCGCGTCTAATGCATTCACGATTCGCAGGAAAGTGAAATGGATGAAATGATGGAACAGAAATGAAGACACGTGAGACAGACAGGTCTACACTCAATCACTCACTCACTCACATTCAGAACTTCACTTCACAGCACGCAGACAAACGCTCACTCCCGGCCACAAGCCACACAGCTCAACACAATGCGCCGCTCTAAAAATATTTAAGAAGTTCGAAATTTACAGGGCCCCAGAAATGTGCAGTTTAGCTGAGCTGACGAGCAGGGAATTGCAACAGCAACTGCAGCTGTGCTGCACATGAAGCGTGCAGAATCTGGCGTCTGCTGGAGTGCTTTGGGACTCCATAAAAGGGACACCAATATGTGACATTGGAGCTATTATTTATATATCCATTTACTACCACTACCACTACTACTACTACTACTACTACTACTACTATCACCACCACCACCATCGAAAAGCCCGCTCAAATTTCTTGCAATTACAAAATTTACTGCTGCATTTGGTGCACAAACTGTATGAACTAACAATTTCTCTGCATGTCTGACATCTTTTGCACATAAAATGAAAGTTCGTTAGAAATACCAAAGTCACAAACAGCCCGACTGAACAGAACATAAAGATACGAACTCGGTATATTGTGAATACAAAACACGGACAGAGAATCGCATCGGAAACTGTCAACCTGTTACCACAGCTACTAATACTTTCAATAAGGCTCAGTTTCTCAAATGCATGTAATATCGCGAAAAAGAGGTCACAAGCATGCGAATGGAATGTCGTATTATTTACACATGGGCTATATACACGGATGCTTTATATCAATATTCTGATACTTATGTTCGGCTGTGATGTCACTCAGAAACTATGCCCTGTCGTAACCATGGAAACTGATGCGTGACTCACACACAGCAAGTTTATTACATAACGTATATTGGCCGTTAAGTCACCATGTAAACAGACAAGAACCGATAGCATATATTTTATTGTGTTATGTTATGTTGTAATGTAATATAATACTGCATTATACATCTGTCTGCCCAACGTCCCTCTCCGGCCCACAACGCATGCGGCGTTGCCCTCCGTCTATCGCACTAACCTGCAACTGCCTCACCGCCGTCGTAACTGCCCACTGCCAACATAATTCGTTATTCTCTCAAAATTCTACAACAAAATGGACCGAACAAACCTACGGTCCGTCACACCAACTGCTAAATGCAGCTACGTCACTCCCACCTAACTCCCCCCCCCAAACAAACCCCGTTATCACCGACTGCCACACAACTCACAAGTACGGGATTCGGAATGACCCCAAAGACATAACGCTGATACTAAATTTCGTCAAACCACGGTAATTGTGACGCACACACAGACAGCATGGCCTGTCCACAGGGAGGTAACAACCAACTGCAGCCAAAATTGGTCATCAGGCCAGACAAGAAACTGACGGTGACGAGGAGTCAAAATATTTATACAAACAGGTCAGGGGAAATGAGGTGTTGGTTGGTGGTGCGAGACGACGCAGGTAACAGGGGTCTCCGAAAACAGCAACACAGGAAGCGCTCAGCACTCCACTGATGCGTGTCTCCGGAGTAACAGCAACACACGAAGCAATCAGCACTCCACTGCTGCGTGTCTCCGAACGGAATGACAGCAACATAAGAACCAATCAGCACTCCACTGCTGCGCGTATCCGAACGGAATAACAGCAACACACGAAGCAATCAGCACTCCACTGCTGCGTGTCTCCGAACGGAATAACAGCAACACAAGAACCAATCAGCACTCCACTGCTGCGTGTCTCCGAACAGAATAACAGCAACACAAGAACCAATCAGCATACCACTGCTGCGCGTATCCGAACGGAATAACAGCAACACAAGAGCAACCAATCAGCACTCCACTGCTGCGCGTATCCGAACGGAATAACAGCAACACAAGAGCAACCAATCAGCACTCCACTGCTGCGTGTCTCCGAACGGAATAACGACACAAGAAAAACCAATCAGCCCTCCACTGCTGCGTGTCTCCGAACGGAGTAACAGCAACACAAGAACAACCATCAGCACTCCACTGCTGCTCCGATAGGCAACCGAGCGCCACCACAGCACACTGCGCCTGTTTATTCACCACCCTCACATCCGTCGGTTCATCACTTCACTGTGATGTGGGAGGCAGAAATAATGAAGTGATCACCACAAACACGTCAGAGTGGAGAATGTCAATGTATTGTATAGGCCCATCGTGCTTTGGTGGTGGTGGTGTTGATTTTATACTGCTCACCAAGAGCACGGTATTACGAGTACATTCAAGTTCAGCATTTAATTTAAATTTGCCAATTGGTTGGCGTTTACGTAAACCAGCTGGCATTCACAACTAGCCGCAGAAGCTGCGCTTTCTAACTTTGTGTTGAAGAACAGAAGTCTGTTTGGGGATGTGGGCTAAGGGCGTAATTAGCGGACTGCCGATGGCCGAGGCCCTGGACTGATCATGACTCTGCGCGTACTTCGGCACTGGACGGATCACGACTCTGCGGGCACTTCCAACACTTCCGTCTCAATTACCCCTCCAACTTCCACATACACTCACCATCATCCAGGGTGGTTGGGGTGGGGGTACAGTGGGTCCCATGCAAGCCGCAATTCCAAGAAACACCCTCACCCCACCGTAACAATAAACGAAATGACGTTGCGAACGTCTGTTCCTTCACCTCCTTCCACTACGAAGTGTACTGTAACCGTCCGTCCGACTCCCTTCAGTGCCATGCACAGGTGTCCGTCCGTCAAACTACCTCCACTGCCATGTTTGTCTGTCCGTTTTCCAACCCCCTCCCCTGATGTGTGGTTGTCCAACTCCCTCCACTGCCATGTGAATCTCTATGTACGTCTCTCCATCCGTCCGACTCCCTCCAGTGCCAAGTGTAGCTGTCTGTCCGTCTGTCCAACTCCCTCCACTGCCACGTGTAGCTCTATGCTCGTACTCCTCTAGCCCGCGACAAAGATCTGTATCTCACGAGCTACCCTACGTGACACGCAACACTCCAACTTCGGTCTTTACAAAAACGTCATCAATAGGCCATTTACGTAACGCTGCAGCAAAACTAGCGACAACGATGGTCAGTGAACAAGTGGCAACCGCCGGTCGGCATTCCCGTGGAGGGAGTCAGAAAAATTATAGGGGCAGGTTGGAAGCAAACTGCAGCTACAGAAATATCAGGGGTTTGTGCAACGGACGTAATGACGCATAGGGGGCCTGGTCATGGTTCGGGCTGTTAGTCACCGACCATTCACCACAGAGGCCGGGTTCGATTCCAGACCAGTCCATGCTGGGTTTGTGGTGGTGGACAGTGGCAGTGGGGCAGGGTCTTCTATGAGTACTGGGGTGTTACCCGTCACTTTCATTCCACCAACGCTCCACAACCATTCATCATGGACAATATGTAATCTTAGCACCCGACGGCGTTGCTAAACAACACGGTGCAGAACAGCGACCCTGCACCGGTCTCCCACTGCACTGCAACCAGAATGAGAAATGCACCGGACATCGGTCAGCTATCAAACTGCACTGGCATCCGGTCATGCAGTTGCAGCCAGAACCGAAATGACAAGACGAAGCGCTATAAACACAGCAATCAATTTACTTCCAGCAAGAATAATTCAACGACGCAGCAAAGAGTGCTGTCAAAGTAACATTCACAATAGAGCAAAACTGCTACCAGACGGTGAAAACAAACAGTTATTGATTGCATTCATAGAGAGAGAAAACTGTTGAAACTTCCGCGGAATTTCTCTTTTGTCATCCTCATACAAAAGCGACATTTGTCTGGCGCGGTACGAACTTGGGAGTGCAATTACCGACCGATAAACATGAAATGTTCCGAGTTTCGTAATAAGCTGCAAACGTATGACGAAACACGTCGCATTCGACAAACTGTGGCCACTCAACGTCACATTACATCACCTGTTCAAATGAAGATAAAATAACGCATCATCTGACGCAATCCGCATACGGAAATATTTGAATTCACAGCGAGATATCATATCATATCA
>Ga0131853_10021720_pt1 | contig 11642 bp, 12 predicted proteins | sample TergutLab28metaG_FD_92764 | JGI IMG/M metagenome (GOLD analysis project Ga0131853, IMG submission 92764) | Labiotermes labralis P1 segment gut microbial communities from Petit-Saut dam, French Guiana - Lab288 P1 (version 2) (version 2) | ecosystem: Host-associated > Arthropoda: Insects >...
TGATTCAAAACATCAACACTTCTCAAGTTGCAAGTGACAAATTTTAATGTGTTATCAACTTACGTAATGTATCCGTGCTTTACAAGTTCCAAATTCTTAATTAGCAGAAATGCAAAGTGAACTGTACAAAATGCATGCCTCCAGTTGTGGTATGGAGTATCTCGATAACCCTTTTTCACAAACAAAATGAACCTGCAATATAAAGTAAATAATTAGACACTGATTATTTAAAAATGGCACTTAAACTAAACGCCAAACCAGGTTAAAGATAATCTTCAGCCTAAATGCTTCTGATACTGAAATTCTACATTAAATATTTTCACCAATATGGATGCAGGCTGCAGTTATGTTAAATTGACACATATACAGCACAGGAATATAACAGCTGACTGATTGTAGACTAAAAATACAGTACACACTAAGACCTATGGTATTTTACTCATTTCATTTCAATATGGTTGCATAATAAAATAAAGTGACTAAACCAAATTAAATAAACAAATAACAATCAAAGTAGCTAACAAAATAAATAACTCACCAAGAGAGTTATCAACTTACATAACTGAATTAAACTCACCCATACACAACCACCACCACAAAATCCTGCCTTCTGGTGGTCTTGCATTAACTATTCAACAATATGGACCCAGGAGAACTATATTTTCTGAAAATGTGTATGAATTTTTGAAAAGTTTAAGATATGTTCAGTCACCATACTTTGAAGAAATAAACTTTTTTATTCCATCATATTCTAGTATTTCCATCCAAACTGAAGGTGAATGAGAAGCATATCACACTTTTGAGTCACACTCACCTTGCCAATGTTTCATGTTTTATGTCAAACAAATCATGAAGTCCCAGATCCTCGAACATCATGAGAGTATAACAGGCCATTTCTTCCCATGGCAGTGAGCGAGGTGAGAATGTGAAATCACTGAAGTTTGATACTTTGTGACTACTGGTGCAAGCCAGCAGCAGCTCCACATCATCGTCGCTAACCTGTAGAGTAACAGACAGCAGATGACTAACATACTAAGGTGGGCTTTCAACCATAGTCAGCTTTAGTATTCCTCCAGTACAGACCTTCATATGATATATCATAAGCTCATTAATCAGCTGATTCCTAGCCTGTGCTTCCTCCATCTTCCTGTAGACAAGACTGTGCATGATGCTGATGCCACAGTAAATACTAAATGCCATGGCAACCTCCTCATCAAACACATCAAAATAAAGGCTATTCTTCTTATTGCAGAGTTGTGCTACACCAATTATGTCTTTATCCTTCCGAATTGGGAAGCACAGGATGTTCCTTCAAAACAAACAAGCAGAAATACATTTACTTCTTAGTTGTTATTGCATCCTACTTACAGTACATTTTGCAGGCAATTAAAATTGATATCTTCAATCAACGTGAGTAAAAACATGTCAAATACTGTAAAAACTGCATGTCATAAACACAAATACACATCTGTATGCAACACCACAACTGTATCTTAATCTTTAATTCATGCAATGAAATTTATCACTGCAAACTTAAGGGGGGGGGAAAAAAAATCATATATTTCACAAGTTCATGGTGCAGTCTGAACAGGAAGACATGGGAGGGAGAACTGGTCTGTCACATGCTTCACACGTGTGACCTTGCAGTCAGGCCAGTGCAGTTCACAAGACATTGTCCTGCACCACAGACATAATGGCATGACATGAAGACTGAAATCAGAGATAAAATATATTTCTGTGGATATGATAATTGATATTCTGCTTTGCTGCCATATAATTATCTGTGAAAATGTGTAAAAAATATAAAAAACTTTAATACAAGACTTCACATGATATAAAATACCATCTTCTGTTAACATCTGGTTAAAACACATGAAGAAGAAAAGAAGAATTTAAAACTTCCAATACACATCAGCATTTAAGAACACTAAGTCATTAATACAAGGTTTTCAGCCTAGGATAAAATAATGTACAGGTAGGTATGGGAATATTATTGGGGACATACAAAAAGATAGAAAGAAATGAGCATGGAGGCAGGAAGTGAACTAACTACAAGGGAGGAAGGCCCATAGAGGGTAAAGGATAATAGATGAGGAATAGAATGAGGCAAACTACAATATGTATTAACAGAAAAAGACCTGCTCACATAAATAAAAGCCAAGTCAGTATCAGTCAGGTGTACCTTGTCTTGAAACCGGTTATGTCATCAATACCCTTGTAAAACAGTGGGTGTGAGTAAGCATTACGAATATTCAGCACCTCTCCTGTAGTTGCCACATGTCCTGCAATACCCTGGTTCTTGGCAATACGCATTTCTTTCAGTTTCTAGAACAAACAAAATTACAACTTAAAATGTGTTTAATACAATAATGAATGACAACATTCATAACTGGAGATATAAGAATGCTGTGGTTTATGCTTCCTCATATGGTCTTTCATTGGAGGTGCATGAATATGAACTGAAAAGGAGACAGAAATTCACAACCAGCAGGAGACTTGGTTACATGAACTTACTTCAGTGAAACTTCTCCAAGGTACCACTTATAGCATCTCTTGTTGCTGCTAACACAGTCTCACACAGCATAACACATACATGAACACAATAATGTGATGTCCTCAAGAATGTAGTCAATATCTTACTTCACACACTTGTTTTTCTTAGTGGCAGTGTTACAGGAATGCACATCTGAGAAAGTACACTCAGAGGAGATATCTCCATTTCATCTATTACAGGATGATTTATATAAAACTTTCTTGGTCTAATGGCATGGATGGTTCTAGAAACATTGGTTCACTCATCATTCATCCATCTGATGCAGCTGCTAGCCCAAAAAGTTTCAGTGAACTGAGATGTGAAAGCCTTACATTATATACAGGTTGATTTGCAGGAAGGATGATGTAAGAAAGCATTTTATATTACATAACATGCAAATCTGTGACTTTTACAGATCACCATAAATTGTAAGTAGAGTAAAATCAAGGAGGCTGTAATGTGCTGGGCATGTAGCATGCATGATTAGAATATTGAATTCTGGTAGGGAATTGCCTTGGAAAATGACCATCTGGAAGAATGAGGTGGTTATGCCAAGAAAAAATTTTGGCAGATCTTAGGAAGATAGACTGTAAAGAAGGAACTAACTACAAGCCATATGTCTTTATAGTCATTTGTACCATTATGTGAGAGCCACAGTATCTATGTAGAATGTAAACAGGGGATCATAACATACACCACTCTACAAATGTCCTTACAATTATTCTCTGCAGTTCCCATGTGAACTGGTCTAATGTAACTAAGCATACAATTTTTTCTTGTAGAAACATGCATAGTATTTCTACAGTTGTAATAAATTCCCCAGAACTCAAGGTGGCATAGTGTATATAAATCTCATACTTAGTGTTTACACTGAGGCCTGAAACACTTCAGAATTACAGTTTCTTTATCTCAAGAGGTGAGGGGTAAATAATACATAGACAAATCTTAATCTGATATGACCCATTTTGAACTTCAGACATTTCTGCACAAAAGGCCAGCCACCTCTTCCCTGGACCACAATGTCTGATGTAATATGATGTCAAGTACAACAATTTTACAAAGAGGTATTTTAAACCCATACAGAAAGTCACACAGTTCCTGTTGTATGCGACAACTTGCATAAATGCCACCATTTTACTGAGTAATGTTGAAATTATTAAGCCTCACAAAACTCACCATTGTTGATGTTTCACCATCAAAAATTTTGGCCACCAAATAATCATGTTCAGAATCTAACAGAAATAATGAGCATCTCTCAGCATTGGTAAGTTTACGTGCCTCCACCATTATTTCTCGTAACAAATCTGTTAGGTCACCTAGAAACATCATCAGTAGTATTTAATTACCATGATATCCTAATTAATCAAGGCACAGATGGCGGCAGAATGTATGAAGAAGGATCGGATTGGCTTTACTAGTGGATATTTGGATACCGGATACAACCCAGAAAAATGTTTTGCACAGAACCTTGAGATTCAAGCAAAACCACATGATGTTAGTTTATTAATTACACTAAAACTAATTGTACAGTACTAGAACATCAAAGATTCAAAACTGCCAATATCAAACCATGCCACTGGGCAAAATTTCACTACTTCCAACCAGCATCCACACTCACATTTCAGGTCCTATGACACAACTTAATGTTTATCCCTCCACTTCTCTTCCGGTATTCCAAATGACTACTCTCAAAGCTCTGCATGCATTTTGTTGCAACACAATCCATGCCATGTGCCAACCCGCTGCAACCTTTGCATTTTCATTACACAAATTAAATACACCCTGCCCTTGATATATGCTCTAGTTGCACTACTGAGAAAGTCAGCAGCATAAACCGAAAGGATATTCCCATCAGAAATAAGGGGTTAACATAATAAAACACAGCCAACCAATTAGCATTAAACCAAAAATGAGACAGAGAAAATTAAGAAGTGGTGTAAATTGTAAGGGATGTTAAAGTAAAAAGGCATAACTTAAACAGGCGTAAAACAAGAAATAGGTGTATTACAATTTCAAGTAGGATACTGAATATATCACAGAGTTCGTTAAATTACAAAATAACTTAAAAAGAAAAACAATTTCAAAACAATGTTATTTTATATCTGATTCTTACTTCCATAACTTACCAATGTAACCCGGTTTACTGTTTCAAAATGAATATGTTCTGAGGTCCAACTCACAGAAAGTCACATATAAGATATCAGTTGTGACTCACCCAAGTGAGAGAAGATGTTTTTTGCAACAGCCAACATAGACTGGCATTGCAACCTCATTTGTTTCTCTTCTTCATAAGCAAATGTGTTCAGCACTGTACCCAGACAGTACCTGCAAGCATGTCATCCCACACAAAAAGAAAAAGGTCAAACAACTTCAATGATTCAGCATCAGAAATGTGAAAAAGTTATTTACACATGGAAAACAGCAGTTACCAAATTAAAGATAATCCCCCAAATATTGTTTACTTGGAGGTGAAAATGTGCAGTCTGGTAGAAATATACTGATTTTGCAAGGAAACTTCCACCATCTTCAGGGTGGAAAAGTACACCACATGTGATAAACAGGGTAAGCTACAGGGAGAGGAGGATAGACACAGTTCCATTAGTGAACCAATGAGACACCAGAGGGACCAGGGGAGGAGAGATTCCAAAAACAAGTGAAGAAAAGGAAGAAGAAAAGTGTTTCAGAACAAAACAGAATCAGAAAAACATGTTACAAGAACAAAAAAGGGGAAGACAAGAATGGTGCGTCATTTTGGCAGAAATGTCACAGCATTCAGCACAGCACCCAGTGGGCCAAACCTGCACATCCTGCAACATGACATCTATGTTGAACATAGTTAAATCTGTGCTTAACTAACAAAACACAGTGATGAAAGGAGTGAGAAAGATGACTGAAGATGGAGACACTAAGGTGTATGGTTGCAGGGGAAATGTCACAACATCAAGCACAGTAACAAGCATATTAATTCACCAGGTCATGTGAAAGGGAAATAGGCAAAACAAGGATGCACCTGTCAATCAACACCAGGACAGCTGGCCGCAATGGCAGGAATCAGTCCACATGGAGCGTGAAACAAAGAAATGACACAGAACAATGGTACACTGTAGTGAAAGCCATAAGCACACCCAGAATTGTTCTTTGGTAGTGGGAATGACCCTGAGGTTATATATATTTGATGTTTGATTTTAATGAAAATCATGTCAAAATCTCTGAGCTGACATCTGGTTAGGTTACAGGGAAAATTACAACTGAAAAAGAAAAAAAATCTATATATATTCATAGGTTTTATCATATTTTTCAGAATTCCAGTGTACTAGTCATCAGCCATTTTCAGTGGCTGATTTAGGCTGAATCATGAATTACGTAAAACCCTGGATATCATCATTCCTAAAAAATCTCTCTTCTCTAAATTTTGCTTTGGTGACAGCATGTGGTGTCTGTAAGTAGTCAAGCATCCAAGTATTAACTACATTTGGTGTACAAAACCATGGAGATGGAATGAACTGAATAACTGGCAGTCACACGAAAAGAAGGTAAAAGGGGAAACAGGAGAGGAGGAAATGAAGGCAAGGCAGAAAGGACATTTTCGTTTGACATCCGGTCACTACATTCTCTTCTGTTTCCACATATGTAATACTAGGAATGGTTAGCACCTAGATAACTGACATGTTCAAAAACACCATGTTCCACTGACATACACTTTAGTACACCAGCATTCTACATGGTTACCCTTTTGCATTGTCCTGGTGGACCAATTCCTGCCTTTCCTTCTCACCATCCCATTGGCGGCAAATGGATGCATCTGCCTTCTGCCCAGAGCAGCCCTTTTGCAGGACCAACTGGATCAACCGGCTGGGTAATCTTCACCTCGACACTCTAGGGTGAAACTTTACCACTATAGCTCCCTCCACCCCCACATATTATATTCATCTCTTTACCTTCCCAGTTGTCCAAGCTGATGATGTCCCACAGGGCACTCTACAGGACTTGCTGCTTTTACAGCCATCTGCACGTAAGCATGCATGCATGCATGCGCACACATGCACACACACACCAATACTATGTCCCATTTTTCCACTTCACACTAAAAAGCAATATATTTTTTTTGCCTTCTTCACTTCTCACACACATTATTTCCCACAAGTGGCCTTGTCCCATCTTTGTCCCAACGGTTTCCCATTGTTCACTGGCACATCTATGTCCTGTCACCCCAGCCCCATATATTATTGTTTTCCCATGCAGCTTACCCTTTTAATCTGAAGATGTGGGGCAAAAGATTCCTCTGAAAAGTAGGAAAATTTCTACCAGACTACATGGCATCATGTCCTGGGTTATGAAGTTCTGTATAGTCACCAGTGTGAGACATTCAAATCTCACATGCTCTAAACATGTTTCTTGGAATTTTATTTTTTTGTTTCAGTGTTAGTCTGATTGTTTAATTTCAGCCACTATATAATAGACCTGAAATAAAATAAATGCAATCCAAAATAACACACCGGCACAGGGTTGTAGACTCATGTGCTATGTGAGACCATGTTGTGTGTGTGTGAGCACGCGCGCGATGCATCTCTCTAGTAAAATCATGCACATTGACATAAATGAACTCACCGAAATAATTCTGTCACCAAATGAGTACATGTAGCTTCTGTCATTCCTTTTTCATCATAGTTGACAAGACAGACAACCAGAACTGCACAGTCTTCTTCAGGATGAAGCACTGGCACATTAAGAAAGGTTCTAGGTTCAGGTTCAATGGTTGCACTTAGATTCTTTAACAGCTCTGCATCCAACTCAGACGGAACACCCTCAACAGAATGTCGATGTTTTACTGCCGTATTAAGCATACTGTCAGACAACTGTAATATAACCAAGGTTTGGTCAAGATCTATCCTGCCTCTACACATCAAACCAATTCATCACGTATTCTCAAATGAGGTAACAAATATCTTCATTTTTTGATACAGTTATAGAGGTGACTGGAAAGGTTACATTTTATAACTATGCAACTTGGCACAAACAGTAGTTCTTCGGACTTCTAGTCAGGAGGCACAAAGTTTAACTCTCAGAGATGTCACCCTCAAGATTTAGGCTTTTCATGGTCTTCTTCAGTCTCACCAAGCAAATTCCAAGATACAAACTTAAATCATGACTACTTCCTTTCACATCATTCTCCATTCATTATCCACACATTCAACGCTATGTAAACTGAGTTCCTGAAACCATAACTATTTTATGCGTGCCTTATGATTCTAGATACCTCACTGGTCTTGTTCTTAATTATTACACTACAAACACATGTTCCTAGGGAGTGAGAAATTTTGCTTTAACTTCTAATGGTCTAGGTTCTCTTTAATAGTTTCACAAGGCCTGTCAATATCTACATTTGTATCTATGTTTTCCAAAGACACAACCCCATTTCAGATTTAAACCCCCTACTGTTCCTTAATTTCCAAAGCACTGTGATTTTTCAGATTAAACCTCTCCATATCAAGCTTCTGCTTTGCTGGTTTGCTTACTGATAGTCTCTCCCTAAATATGTAAGCAAAATATAGTGTGGTCCATAGTAGAGCCACTTTTATTAAAAGACAAGAAAGCAAACATATGTGTGACAAAATCTCTCTAAAAAGACCAATAACTTCTTCATTAGTGCCCTTCCAAAAATCTTGAATCTTAAATAGACATTAGCAGGGTATTTATGAATTACACAATATGGGATATTGCACTCTTTGATAGTTATTATATTGTATAAAGAGGTCCGAAATTCTAGGAATGCTGGTGATCTAGAAACGAAATTTGAGCCCAGAAGCATATGCCACATCAACCAAAACCTAAAGTCTTCTCATGACAGTAGTCACATCTCTTTCCATAAATATGACTCAGGCACTTGTGCTTTCATGCATGTATTTATGCAGACACATATCTTTCTTGAGTACACTACCATGTCTTGAACTTACTGGAAATCTCATTTCTTGCTGCAGAACTTTCTCACCAATTACTTGGACTACAGCTTCTTCAGTCTTCCTTAGCAATGGGACCAAAAAAACTGTTGATGATCCAGTCTGTTTTTTTAGCTGTGGAATCAATGCATAACAAGCATATATAACTGCATTACACTCCTTGTTTTCTGTATAACATAAAATGTACTTTACAGAAAACATTATGCTATATTAGACATACAATCCTACAACTGGTATTACTTGCTAGTCATTACAACTCATCCCATACACAATTCAGCAAATAAAATACAGTTTTCTTAAAGTATAGAACAGGATGTTATTCCTTAAATATTTAGACACATGACCGTGAATATGACCAGACGATTAAAGTAACAGCACATGTTGGAACTCTTTCAGTCACCTACAACATTTACATGTTGATGTCATGCAGCAAAGTAAGGAACCAATACCCTGTTCCACAATATCAAAATGTGTTAAAAAAAACTGATGAGAACTGCATTCTTCTGAGTTATTTCGCTGTGAGTGGTGGTAATCCCTTGCCGACATTTCGGGACAACCTATCGATCCCATCTTCAAGGGCTTCACTTGAAGATGGGACCGACTGGTTTTCGCGAAACGTCGGCGAGGATTTACCACACCTCGCTGCGTAATAACCCAAAAGAACGCATTTCTTATCTACTTCGCGACGGAAGCCTGAAATCAGCCATACTGACACCTATAAATCATTTTAAATCATAAACTTACATAGTTGTTTATCTTTATTTGTATTTCTGCAGCATTTCTGTCATACAGAGTTGAGCACAAATCAAGTATGCATGCTGGATCACTTCCAACAAGTTTGAGTGTTGAGCAGGCCATTGTGTGTAACTTAGGTTATGTAGCATTAACAATTCGTCACACTTATTTCATACATTCCGTCACATTTTACAGTTTTGTTCATCTGCTTCATTTCCTTCTTTCCAACATGTGTAGTGAAATTACCTGAAAATAACGAATGTTATGAAGGGTAACTTACAACTACTGATTATTATGTTCGAAAGTCCTGCTTCACTTTGCTATCCTTACATTTTGCAACGTATTTCAGTTTACCTACATATTCGGTTACAGATATGTGGTAATCCATGGGATATCTCGTCTGAACCGTTTTATTATCAGCAGTGTATTCATAAACACAAGATAACATTGCTACTGTGCTTTTTTTTTTATACGCAACAGAACCCAATCGAATGAAAACTATCGAATGATTCGAATCGTTACAATCGATCACACACAAATTTGCCGCCCTCGATGCATTGTTTAATACTTTGACAAGATTTGAAAATCCGTGGAAGCGTACAGTTACAGGGTCCAAGCGGCTGCGACGTCCTTATGTAGCCGGCGTGACTGAGTGGCATGCTCATGATGGTAATTTATTGAAACACGATATTGGTAAAACAGCCTCCTACTACATCATACCCACCCCTCACCTCATGGCTATTCAAAATTGCACTAAGAAAACAACGAAGTTCAAAATTATTACAAACTAACAATATACACTTATTATTTAACATTACATCTCCTTCGACATATTTCTGCTCAGTTCAAAATATAATGTAAAACAATAATGTACATTTATTTCCAAATACATGTTATGTCTTTGGTTTGTAATAAACAGACATACAGTCCATGGAAAAGATTCGAAAGTAGTGTTTCGGGTTATGGGACCGTGTAATCTGACTGGGGTGTAACGACTTTTTAGTCAGGTCATTCTCCCTCTATCATCCCTGTGAAAAAGGACCCAGAATGCTCCTCCAGAACATTCATAACCATATACTAGACTATGTGGTGTCCTAACCCAGACCTCATTATGAATGTTCAGCAGTATGAGCACCTCAGATCCTGTACCAAAAAATATTAAGAACAACTGAAGTGTTGAAGGAAATTAGACATTCAGAAAACTGAATTATAGAAGAAGAGTATGTTTTTAAAGAAGGCTTTTAATATCACATAGTTTTTGCACCGATTCTGCATACTGCGTTTCATATCTTGTCTCAAACAAACTGAGGAAATGAACCATTATCAGTATAGTATAAATACGCATTTTAAGGTCAGGAATACATATGAAGAATTTCAAAGTTCTATAAAATTGTATCACAAGAAAATTTAAATTTGAATGGTAAAATTTTCTTCACAGTACACGAGATTAACACAGCAAATATGCAATCTCAGTGTCATACAACAGTCAACAAACAAAACACCACAAACAACAATTAAAAAAACAAATTCCAGCAGGACATTTATATAAAGCAGCATTTATGACAATGCAAACGTACTGCAGCTGTTCAAGAACTGAGATTTCCAATGACATATTCACAATCTGAATGAGAGTCATGACAACATAAAATGAAATCTAATCATTTCAGTGAGATATCATTATTTTTTGACATAATCCCACAGCAACCTGAAGCACTTGTCTTATCTTCACACAGCTGATACACTCATCACAAACAGCAGCAGCAGCACATGACAGCACTGCTGATAAACCTATGTGTCATTCAAACTCATGGTGCAGTTGTCCTTACTTACTGTGACCAGTATTGATAGCTGCTATCAATGCACTGCTTACAACTTGCACACACAAGCTAACCTTCATTGCACTCTGGGTGCAAGGCCTCATGTGTCTCTCAGGTCACTTTCAGCAGCAGGTAATACACAATATGTTTGTCAACTTCATACACCTTCATCTTCCCACTTGGTAGTACCAGTAAGTTGCTCACCATTCACAGTAATCTCACACTCCACATTTGTTACATCATGTTTTACAACAAAGTTGTAGGTACATTTAAGGAGATGGGGAAGATCAAATGTAGGTGCTAATTCTTGACTCTGAAACATGAAGAAAATTATCTTTTCAGAAACACCCTAATGTTTCAATGCTTGGGCCTTTTTGGAACCCACATCGCACATGGTAGCAACAACTTCCACTCCTGCATTATGATATGCATCAAAAACCTCCACAAAGAAATTAACAAGCATTTAACCCTTGGCAGTTCCTTGAATCAAGTACTAAGCTACAGGTTGCTTCCACTTTTTATGGAGACCACGAAGCATGAAGACCAAGGCATGATTTACAACATGGCTTTTCCTGCCGTGTCACTAGAAGATGGGACCAA
>Ga0131853_10021721_pt1 | contig 11642 bp, 9 predicted proteins | sample TergutLab28metaG_FD_92764 | JGI IMG/M metagenome (GOLD analysis project Ga0131853, IMG submission 92764) | Labiotermes labralis P1 segment gut microbial communities from Petit-Saut dam, French Guiana - Lab288 P1 (version 2) (version 2) | ecosystem: Host-associated > Arthropoda: Insects >...
ATAATAATAATAATAATAATAATAAAAAACAAGAAACTAGTTATGTAATGGTGTTGTTAGTGATTAAGTCAAGAAGGATGAGATGGGTGGGCTGTGTAACACGCAAGGCAGAAACATTAGGTGCATACAAATTTTCGATGTTCAGACCCTTAATTAATGTGAAAATTTATTAAGCACAATCATGATAGGAGGGTGAAATGACATTCACTGATCAAGCTGGTTCAGTGGCAGGCTCTGTGTCTAGAGGTGAACTTTTAGGTTGCAAGATGAGATTCAAAGTTCTTGCATTGGTGTTGATGAAGATTCAAGTCTTCTGGGTATGACTGCTTGTTGATTGGTAAATAATTAACTGCTGTTTCAGAGGAGCTTGCTGCCACCATCTTCAAGGTCTGTGCAATCCAAGAAGGTTCCTTTTAAAAAAAGTTGGTATCGACACCTCATCATTTACCAAAAGACTTGAATCTTCAACCTTAAGTTACATAAAAGTAGGCAAATGACTGATGGAAAGCTATACCATGCAGTTTTTTTTAAGCTTGTTATTTAATGATGCTGTCATTTGTGCAGACTGTATATTGTCACTGACAGATGAATGAATGAGTATGGCATGCTAGTGGAATGATATGGGGCAAAGTTGAAGTACTTGGACAAGATGCTATTCCAGTGCTATTTTGTCTACCACAAAGCCCACATGGGCTTACCTGGTATCAAACCTGAGTGTGTGCTGTGACAGGTGAACAATGAAGTCTGAGCTGTGGTATGGTCCATACCATGGAGTTCAGTAGTTTGTTTCTTTTGTAGGGGTGACAGCAATCCGACCTGAAGACTTGGATTTTCCAAGCACCATGACTGACATCAATCATGATACATGGATGCTGTCAGGATCAGCTGTCATGCAGAATGGCATTACATTACGGAATGGCTATGGCTGTGATCTTGATACACTGACAACTGGCACACGTATTGGTAAGGGTTTGAGACCTGACGTTTGTGATAACAGATGGTATGACTTGCTTGTTGTACAGTACAGAAAACATCATTGTGGCTTCACACTGGCTTAGCAAATGCTCCTAATCTTCCCTCCTTCTCCTTGATGATCTTGGTCAGTGTTGTGATGAGGTACCAGTGTAATAGTAATACTGCAGTGATTGTTAGGGTGGTCTGTTGACAAATTTTTCTTGCTCATTCAGTAACAGAGCTGAGCATCATTTGCTTGAATTTTGATTTGTATTCACAGAAATATGTCAGTAGGTGGAAAGACATTTTTGGTGGTAATAAATAAGTGGTTTAAATTACGTCTTTTATATTTTTTACTGCATGAATTTGGTAACTTGAGCAAGCAGATCATGCTGTAGTAAGTATTATAATTAGTATATGCAGCATTGATAGCTTGCACCTGAGTGTGGTCAAATTTATTATTAACACTATCTGTTCCATAGTTCAATCACACCTAAATTGTGACAGTTAATGAACCTGCAGTTAAGTACTTAATTAGGTATTCACTTCTTATATACATACAATCTCTTATTCACTAGCAGTTAATTTTGGAAAAGACTATAAATGATGATATGTCAGTTTCTGATTAAAATAAGCTCTTATATGACAGTTTATCAGCAGATGTAGCAAATATGTGTCTCATTACATTCTCAAATCAAGAGTATTTCTGTAACAAAACTGCACAAGCTCCATGACAGTAATCCTGCTTCTGACAAGTTTCAGATCAGAACACTGATTGGCTGTCTTCACATGGATTTTCTGCTCCCTGAGTGCTCTGTGAAGGGCTGTTTAATATATTTAGATCTGACTTAGGTTGAGCATGCACTGACCTTCCAAGTCACTTGTGTTCTGACCATCAGGTGTTAAGGTTTACACTGTTGTAGGATATGATGCTACAGCCTAGTAGATAGGCTCCAAAGTTTAAGGGATTTAGTCCCTCCATTTTGAGGATAGAAAAATGTAAGCATTCTCTCATTAATACATGTATGAAGCGGTATGTTCCTCCGAAACATAAGTAGTCTGTCTACCAGACTGTGTGGCATCACATACAAAAAATGTACAGTGGTGAATCCTCTATCCATCATTGCCATTCATGTTGTTGTACCACAATTATTGTTCATTTTTTCTGGTCTTCAAAAGTCACCTGTGTAATCATTGCATAACTACATCAGGTGCAGTGTTCCAGGAAGCATAGTTTCACTGCATCAGTTACTCATGATTTTTTATCGTGACCCAGTGTATGCCCAGAATGATAATTTCTGAGAAAAAATTGCAAAAATAACTTGAAGTTTTTGGAATGTAAGTAGTGGTTATCTGCCTATACTTGTAATTACTGTTGCAGCAGTAACAATGCTTAGAAATTTCACCACACCATTGCCAAGTGAGGAATGTTGGTGGATTGGTGGGGATGAAGGACAGGCATGAGAAGGTTGTTAATATACACATAAATGTAATTTTGTTTATGTCTGTAAGAAAAGTATGATGTATCCTCTGCTGAATTTTGTAAAACTAACAAATGCTCAACAGCATTATGTTGAGATCCCTTTGTGCTGAATTTTTACCCCCTGGAAAGAAATGGGTATAATTTAATTTATGCTCATAAGTAAAGGGTGGCTTTTGCTGTGCAGATTTTTGTGAAACTCACAATCATGCATTAAATTTTTGTGGACATCTCTTGGTCTGAATTTTATCTAAGTTGGATAAATATTTAGAAAATAATGGCAAATTTTATTGGTGTCCTTCAGCAAAATATGCCTCTCCTTTCATGTATTTTTACAAAACTCTTTTTGTAAAGAACACTTATATGGACTGTCATAAAAATCTGACAGATATTTCATTTGTTATGGGGTCCCAGATGGATGGACAGATGTGGTCTTCACATGAGGCATTAGTTTTTACTTTGTGAAAAGCACGTAAAGAGTGATTTGTGCATAGGTATTATAGTTACCTATTTTGTTGGTGGAATATGCATAGTTGTCATTTTTTATTTCCCCCCCCCCCTCATATTTGTGATACATTTCATGCTTACTGATAAGTCATTCTCCCACATTTATCTTTTTCCCTTCAGTCCCTTCTGAAACAATGGATATTTCACTGTATTTTCTTATTGTCTTCCACTGTGACCATTTTGTATATTTCCTAGTTTGTCTTTTATTTGTAACCTTTATTCACTAAAGCTAACCCACTACTTTTGGCTCAGGTATGATGCGGCATGAGGATGAATCCCTTCACTACTATGTGGATGGGGTTGATCAGGGTGCAGCTTGTGATGGGGTCCCTCCACACGTGTATGCTGTTGTAGACCTGTACGGGCAATGTGCACAGGTTTCAATCATCCAACCAGATCGTGGACGTGACAACACAGCACACATAGTTGGTGCACTCAGTGAAAACAGCTCTCAGCCAGTCAGTTTGCAGCAAGCCAATATGAACAGTCATCCCAACTCGGAAACTACCCACAGGTACAATGGCATCCCATGTTGGTCTTGTAGTTCACTGTAACTGACTGACTGACTAACAAATTAACTAACTAAACTACACATGAAGGGAAGTGATCTGGGTGGGAAAGACACCATTATGGTGGGTTTAAGAAATAGACTGAGATGATGTGGACTGGGTTTGTCAGCCTCAGGGTAAGGTCTGGTGGTAGGCTGTTGTGAAATTAGTGATGAACATTTGGATGTCATAAATGGCAATTAATTTTTTGAGTAGCTGAGTGACATCAGTTTTTCAAGGAGGACTGTGTTCCCCAGAGTTAGTATGTTTGCTGTGTGACATATAAACCTCCCCTTTTCTTTGATTGATGCACATCATACGTTGAAGCCAGCAAACTTTCTACAGGCTTATTGTCCAAACTTGCAGGTTTAGTATGTCTTGTGGCAAGAATGTGATAATGCGCTCTGGCAACACGGTTGCTACTCGAGTGCGCGACTATGCCCACGGTTTGGTGTTTAGCAACAGTGCTGTGGAACTTGATGAAACATTCGAAGTCTGCATCCAGGAGATGACTCCACAATGGGCTGGCACTCTGCGTATTGGAGTAACATCATTACAGATCTCTGACAGTTATGCTGCTGGCAATCTGCCTTCTACAATCTTTAGCCTCATGGCTGACACATGGTACATCACGGGTATGTAAAGTGCAGATCCCAGTTGTTAAGGACTTCAATGCATATTGATACAGTTATGACTGAGGAAGAGCAGTGTAATATTGTAATGCATGAGATAGTTCCAGTGGTGTGAAATGGGTGGACAAGTACGCTAATGTGGTGGTAGAATTTCTTGAATATCCTAAGGCATGGTGTTGTGTTTTGAGAGCTTCTGTAATTTATGTAATTGTATGACATTTGTTCATTAAATTTCCTCTCTACTACTAGGCAATGAAGTGCGCCGGAATTCAGCGGTTCTAAAAGTTAACTACTGTCCAAGTCTGGAATGGCTGGTGACAGGGAATCGTGTTGGAGTGCGGCTGGATGGAGATGGCAATCTGCACTTCCTCCTCAATGGGGAAGACATGGGAGTAGCAGCCACTAACTTGCCCAAGGTGGGGGTCTGTAACATGGCTTTGATTGGATTAGTGTATTTCCACACCATGCTGTGAGTTGTAGTCTTATAGTTTGTTCTTTGCAGCGAGTGTTTGCAGTTGTGGACTTGTATGGGAGCACACAGAGTGTGGCTGTGACGAGTGTGCGATCTATCCAGGGCCCCACTGAGGTGGAGGGAAGTGACGGTGTTATGGCTGCAGCTATGGCTGAGTCACTTCGTTCCAGCAAGCTGCATGATTCACTGGAAATGCTCTTGGATACAGCAACTCCTACTCTGCAGTCTGCTCGACTCCCGTATGTGATATTCATATCCCCATACTTGTTTAAGGGATTTAAAGAATTTGTACATGTGAAATGTCTGGAATGACTTAAAAACATTAGTAATGGAAATAGGAATGAATATGTGATGAGCTGAATTGATGTGTGTATGTAATGAATTGCTGTATCTGACTTGGTTTGTTACTGGATCTTATGTTAATTAGGGAGGTCAGCACCATAGAACTGAGCAGTGCAGGGATAAGCCATTCAAAGTCTTGTGATGGTAAACTAGACGACTACTCGTCTTTCCAATCTCTGGCTGCCACAACGAGTCAGTGTACAATTGGGCCCAACCATTTGCCAGCTGAAGCTGCTGTTCATCCTATCATCTTTGAGTTCCATGAGAACCACGGTCGCAATGTACAGCTGGGGGAGGGACGCAGGGCAGCCAAGCGAGCAGCAAGCTATAACCAGGGTGTTGTTATTTCTAGTAAACCTCTGCCCAGGGACCAGCTGTTCCAGGTGATTCTGACAGGCATAGGTTGGCTTGTGTTTTGGGTACTGCCTATCTGACTTTGTTCCGTGTTTATCATGCATGGCATGTCTCAGCAGTTTGTACATTTTTGTCGTATCATTAAGTCATTCGGTCAGTCAATTACTGTAATTTGAATATCAACACACTGACTCTAAATTTGAATTTGTTTTCTATAGTAATGGAAAGTAACATTCAAGATAATGTATTTCTTTTCAAGCTTTCCTGTACATATTTTTTATAAAATCTGAACAATTAGTTATTGCTTTGACTTTCAGGTGCAAATAGACTCATTGAATCCTCGCTGGGTGTCGTCACTGATGTGTGGCATCACATGTCAGTCACCTGAAAAGTTGCATTTTCCTCTGACTGCTCTTGGCTTCAAGAAAAGCTCATGGATTTTCTGCAGTGACTGTCTGTTTCATAATGGTGTAAAGGTAAGTATTATGCATATATCAGGATTTTGCTCTGAAAATGGAAATACTACATACAACCTGTTCTAATAAGATGTGTAGAATACTCATTCCAATTTAATTGTAGCTGTAGATTGAAGCTGAGTCCCCTGGTACTGTGAGCTCAAATGAGCCTTTCAGGTGAGACATCCCCCATTGTGTTGTATAGAATCACAAAATATATGGGTCAATTATAGTCAAACACAACTTGTTTAATGTCTTTATTACTAAGATGTTCTTACATAGCTTCTCTCAATGACATGTTTCGGCCCTTCCACAGGCCATCTTCAGGCTGATTACTTTTTTCTTTGCAAACCAAACCATACAATTATTAATGTTGTCTTATTGTTATCAACCAATAACAATAACATAGCTTTACTAATTGTATGGTTTGCTATGCAAAAAAAAAAAGTGATCAACGTGAAGATGGCCCGTGGAAGGGCCGAAACATGTCGTTGAGAGAAGCTATGTAAGAACATTTAGTAATAAAGAAATTAAACAAGTTGTGTTTGACTATAATTTACCTATATATTTTGTGATTCGAATGAGCCTTCTATACCAGCAACTGATGATGGATGAGAATGGAGTATTGGGGGAATAATAGCTGGCAAGGAAAACCAAAGTGCTTGGAGAAAAACTTGCCCCAGTGCCACTTTGTCCACCACAAATCCCACATGGTCTACCGTGGAGCTGAAGCATGGCCTCACATTGAGAAGCAAATACACTAATTGGAGGGTTTCTGGAGGGGCACGTGTATTCTGGTGAGATAATTTAGACCTAAGAAGAGTGAAGTAGAGGATCAATGCAAAAAACTGCATAGTGAACAGTTTCACAGTGTGTATTTTTGATGTAATATTGTTAGTGGTATCAAATACGGACATGACATGGACTGGACAAACAGCAGAAATCACTGTAAACAGATTTTATTTCAATACCAAAGGGAGCTGCAGTTGTAGATGTAAATGAAAGGGTACTATTCAAGCGGAACTTGAGTTAGCTCTGTTTTGGAGATTTGAACTGCTTTGAGCTGGTTCCAGTTGATGCCTGTTACATAAACTGTCTGCTTTGTGTATTCAGGTGACTTCTGTAGGTCTATTAACCTCTGTGCCATCTGAAGTTAAGAACTGGTGACTGGTGACTGTATTACTGTTAGTGCTAATGGATAGTATTAATCACTTGAACCAGGAGTGCACAAATCCTGGGTGATTAGTTTTGATACAATGGCATTTAATACTCTTGGGTCCTCAGTATGGAACTTGCTTCATATCACCCTTTATTCACCTACAATTTTGAGGTGGCGTCTAGATTTTTGGTAAATTTGTGGTTCCCAGACCCCATCTGCGAAGTGGGTGCAGGTTTGTGCTCATCAGTTGTTTAGGCCTTTCAAGCCTTCCGTAATTAGCATCTTGCCAAACCTTGCAGATGCATTTAAATGGCAGAAAGTTAACTTCTGTTCACCAGTTACCAGTGTAATGCAATACCTCAGTTTAAATCTCTTTTGGTATATGTCAATAAATAAGATTCATTATGTGGTCATGGAAGGGCAGTGATCAGTGAAGACTACAGACAGGCACAAAGCTGCCAGCTGTTGACATCAGGATGAAGTACTGCCATAATTCAAGCTTGTACTTCAGAGCATTTTAGACGTTTTATGTGGCTGTTGGTACACACTGGCTGACAGTGGCTGACAGTGTCTTGGAAACATGTGTTTACAACAAGTTGAAGGCTATCAGAAGATATGTACTGCTGGTTCCCCGTAGCTAAATATACCACTGGCAATTGCTCACATACATTCAACACAACATGACCTAACAGGGCATAAGAGCAAACATAATTTATTTTTATTTTTATTTATTTATTTTCTCATTGTGATTGCTATGCAGGTGAAGGGTTGCTATGGTGTGAACCTTGATAGTCTGCAGTCGTCTCATCTGGTGGGTATACTGGTGGACAGTGAATCACAACTTCACCTTTTTGTCAATGGAGTGGACCAGGGTGTAGCTGTTTGTGATATCCCAGCTGTGTGCTATGCAGTTGTGGACTTGTATGGACAGTGTGAAGAGGTGAGAGCTTGTGTGAGTTGGGTCCAAAGAAGAACTGGCTGCTCTTACTATGTTCTGTGACAGAAGGGCTACCCTGACTGTGTTCACTAAAGAAATGGCTGGCATGAAAATTTAGTGATGAATTTGCTGTCCTAACTGTGGTCACTGACCGACTGGCTATCCTTGCTGTACATTGAGGAACTGGCTGTTGTGACTGCTAATTGACATGCTGACTGTTCTGACTTTTCACGTATAAACTGATGATCATGAGTGTTTACTGATGAACTGTTTACTGACACTGACTGTTCTGACTGTTTTGACTTTCACATATAAACTGGTTATCCTGACTTGGGTAGTGCCTTCAGTTAAGATATGTCAACTTCCTTCCAGCTTCTGTCACTTCACTATTTGTAGCCATCCTCAATGTTTCAAATATTCTGTCTTGTAAAATATGATGTTACGTAGTCTAGTAGAAGTTTACTGACCTATAAAGTAAACTTTCATGAAGATTTAAGTTACATCTTTTATTCTGAGACTGGACAAGTGCTGGGTCATAAATGTAACCCAGTACTGGTTTGAGAATTTTGTCTTCTCCACAGCACTTCTCTTGTAATTTCCCTCACTTTCTCCGCACATTTATTGGGTTGCCCAGTGAAGCTGATATGGTCAATTTTGTATTGTGATAATGTGTGTTAAAAAAGTACTCCATCATATATTACTAAAAAAATACCATTGGCATATATGTTAAGTGTATTAAGCTTGCTTAAAGATAGGAATGATGAAATTAAATTTAGTGAAAGTCTTCCATGTTCAATTTCAGAACAATCTGTGAAAGCATTATGGGACACAGAAAAGTAAATTTAGAAATTTGTGAATGGTTTGTGGGATACACGGGAAAATTTGTGCATGGCCATATGTAAACTAGGCTTTAGTATGAATCAGTATAGCTGAAAACTGCAGTTGGAAAACAAATTCCACTCAGGGAAGGGTGTTGGGTTTTATAAGATTGTGTTTGGCAGTTTACGCACTAATTCTAGGTCACAGACAGACATAGATTACCTCTATTTAAGGTATTTTTAGTTCCTTTTTAACTTGTAAACAGAAATATTGCTGCTTTGCAGTATACTGTATGTACTTGTATGCAAGGTGAGGTTTTTTCCCTTAAATTTGGCACTTAAATATATGAAGTCATCTGAAATTCACCTATGAAGCGCTGAACTGAACCACCCAAATTGGATCGCATGAAACTGGACAGCATAGAGCCAAAACAAGGCCTGCATTACCAAATTGTCATGTGAGATCTGTACTCTTCTGAGATATAGTACACAATGTTGAGTGGTGATTCTTTAGGAAGTCAGGACAGCCTATCGGTACCATCTTCAAGGGTCAGGAAATCCAAAAGAGACAACATTGGACAACTGAAGATAACTGACTCAGTCTTTCTGTCTGTAACTTTGTCCATAATCTAATTTTTGAAGAATCACAATGTTTCAGAAGCCAACTATTTTACCATTTTGTCAGGCAAAGAAGCACCTAACCTGGTTGGCCCTCTAGAGTGAGACATTCTCAGTAAATGGGCACCATAGATGTAGTAACTTGTTAAGATATGTACCTGAGAACAGATCTAGTCCAAAGGTAGTAACAGGAAAATGACTATTAAAAAATTAAAAATTGACTACAAGGCTCAGAAATAAAACCTGGAACAATCCACAAATTTAAAAAAAAAAAACATAAAAGGAGCCATGAACTCAGCCTGACTAGACCATAGATATACCACATTTAACCAGAACACATGTATTTAAAGTTGTTAACGCCATCTGTGGAGAGATTTTGAATCTTCATGGGTTCATATAAGTTTAGAAACAAAGAAGTGTAAATGTAGTATTTAGTCGATGTGAATCGTAAGGGCTTGGCAGTGCAGCTCACCAGAAATGACTGTGAAGGATTTTAAGAAGTGCAGCTGATGGGACTGATGATGATATGTTGTGGGTTGGCAGTGAAGAGGATGGGAATGTGAGGAGTGAGTGTCATGAAGAGGAAGGCACTGACTGTGAAGATGAAGACAGTGACACTCTTTGGTAAAGGTAGATATTATCTGACATGCTGTGTGTATTAAGAGTATGAAATTCATAGTAAAATATAGTTTCTTAACAGAATTTTATTCTGGAGGAATTATCTTAGATTTTTATAAGTACATTTTCCCTTGGCAAACTTTTTTCCCCTTTCTCTCCCCCCCCCCCCCCCCCCCCCCAGATTAGTCATCTTGCATTCGGGTAAATATGATATTTTGGTTTCCAGCACCTACTTCTTTGTATGGTACCAGTGTTTGAATGTTTCATGTCCATCAGTTTCACTTTGCTAGTTGTTCAGTCTCTATATTCGTGATTGTAACAGGTTGGCTACATTACAGAATGGTAAAATCTTCCATGTTAACAGGTGACAATTGTCAGTTCGTCAGTCAACGTGAATCAGAATTCTGTCCAGGCATCTTTGTTGCCAGCCATGATTGAGCCAGCATCTTCCATGGAATTGCCTCAGGATCAGCTGCAGCTTGAATCTGAGTCACTAAGTGAGAAAGCAGATCTTGAGTGTGATGAGAAGGAGAAGTTTTCGGAGCTGTTTGCAAGTTGTGGCAGTGGTGAGAATCGTGGGACCAGTAGTGGAGGGGAGTTCAGCCCACCAGCTGTTACCAGCAAGTCTCTAAACATTCCAGTCTCAAGCTCTATAGTTGTTACCCCAGCATCTCTACCTCTCTCCGTTGTTTCAAATGCAACAAGCATAATTCCTAGTGTTATGGCAAGTGTAGCATCAGACACAAATCTTACAGTCTCTAATGTGGATGCAGTTTCATTTATTAACACTCCATCAGCACACATTCCAACACCTGGTGCTGTGTCCACTCAGTTTATGTCTGGTGGAACTATACCAGCATCCCCGGTATCTACTACACCAGTTGTAGCAGCTGTGAAGAACTGTGAATATCTTAATGCTTGTGTGCGGTTCAAGAGTGTGCTTGGATTGCCAGGTAAGCATATGGTTTTACTGTGGTTGAAAGTCATGAACAGAAGAAACAGTGGGGACATTTAAATTATTCCCCAAAGTTCTATTGGATGGATTTAATTTCCAACCTTTATAATATAAGTTTTTATTATGCACATAATATTAATTTCTCTGGAATTCTTTATTGCAATGTAACAAAACAAGAAATGTATCACATCAAAAAGACTGAAGAATATTACAAGGCAAGTCGTATTATTTAGGCTTAATATCTTGTACTTTAGATTATATTTCTTGTCATGTTTGTTATAATAATTGTCAGTTTTTTATGAACATTGCTTCTGCTCTGGAACAGTTAACAGTGCAAATTCAGTGTGGTATTCTTGGAGCCATGGAACACATGGTCCCACTTAAAATTTCACACATTTACAGGTAGTTTGTGAATATACACCCTGAGCAGAACATGTAGAACATCTCAGGCTGTAGCTGTATACAAGCTAAATGTCATTATTTGTCAATGCAAGACAATCTACAGTTTGTCCCACATAGCTTGGGCTTCCTTTGGTAAGGCAAGCCAGTGATCATTACTTGTCTATGCAGACTTTTATTTTTTTTTTTTATTTTTTGGCGTAACATGGTGTTCCTTTGGTAAGCATTTGCAGGTGTCCCGGTTTTCTTATTCTTATGTGTGTCCTCTCACCCAGTGTAAGTTGAAAGGTCTAAGAAACTCTTGGCCCCCGCAAGGTGACAACAGAAACCAGTTATTCAGAATGGTCTGGTGAACCAGGTGAAGAAACTGCCTCCTTCCCCCCCCCCTTCCAAT
>Ga0131853_10021722_pt1 | contig 11642 bp, 12 predicted proteins | sample TergutLab28metaG_FD_92764 | JGI IMG/M metagenome (GOLD analysis project Ga0131853, IMG submission 92764) | Labiotermes labralis P1 segment gut microbial communities from Petit-Saut dam, French Guiana - Lab288 P1 (version 2) (version 2) | ecosystem: Host-associated > Arthropoda: Insects >...
ATTACTTTGCTTTTGGGGGGGCCCGGCCCTTTGAAGGTCTTACAATTTTTTCCCCCCCCCTGCCGCAACGGCCCCCCCCCCCCCCCCCCAGTGGGTCAGAGCCTCCTCACTGTCGAAGCTTCGCGATCACGCTCAGACACACCACACTGGGTAGGACTCCTCTGGACGAGTGATCAGCCCGACGCAGAGACCTCTACCTGACAACACAACACTCACAAGAGACAAACATCCATGCCGCAGCGGGATTCGAACCAGCATCCCAGCAGACACAGACCCACGTCTTAGAGCGCGCGGCTACTGGGATCGGCACAGTTCTGCGAGTACGTGAAATCTACACATCTGATGGTCGGAATGACACCAGCTGGTACCGAAATTTCGCATTCTGCGTTATACCACGTCTACCGAGTGCACGCCTACAGTCTTCCTACCAAAATGTTGCGTGGATTTATCACGTCCATCATGTGTGCTGCGTGTCTCACCCATCTCATTCCCCCGAAGTTAAATTTCCCTAACAATATCAGGTGAAACTCAGAACGCAGTCCCTTGCGTAGAAGAACGGAAAAGACAGTGAGAGGAACGGCGGCCGGTAGCTCCCATAAAACAGTTACCTTTAATGGTGCAGACGGCAGGACCTCACCCTTCGCAAATGACGAATAGGTGAACGTGTCCTTCTCTTGCTGAGCCAGTACAAGGACGTCTGCAGCACTGTGTTGCGAGGTGTGAGGTTTGTGGTTCTCACAGCGGTCTTGCCGAGTATTCGAGCCTTCTGGGATGTTGCGACGTTTCAAAGGACAGGAGTGACTCTGAGTACTTGAATCTGAAGATGAAGCCACTACGATCATTCGAAACGTCCAGTTCATGCCCCTCACACCACCAGATTAAGATCAATTTTAATATTATCCTCCCACCTACGCCTGTTTTTCAAATGGCTTCGTTCCGTCAGATTTCCCCAGCAAAACTCTGCACAAAACTTTCCTATCCCCCTGCGTGCCAGAGGCACCGCACATCTCATTCGTGTTTATTTCATCACCGGAATAATAACACTTGGTGAGGACTACAGAGCCTGAAGCTCCTACCCACTATGCAGTCTCCTTCAGTCCCCTGTCACCTCGTCTCCCTTAGGCCCCAAGTATAAACCTCACCACCCTGTATGTCATATCATTAGACAGCACGATAAATGAACCGACATCTCCAAATCAGGTTCCTTCATGCTCTGAATAACATAAAATCCTAATGCGCTGTTAACTACATGACGACAGGCTCGGGGAAACCCTGGGGGTGGGGGAGATGCTGACGTCAGTTAATATGATCGTATGATCGTTCCGGGCAGTCATTTTTGTTCCCAGTAAGCAACAAGTGGCGGTGAGATCCGATCGCTGTAGCAGCGGCAACCTTGACAGAGTGGAGTGTGCACGAGGAATGCGGCGAGTCGTGGAGCCTCTGCCAATTAGAAGGCGCCGCGCGGAATTAACATTCCTTGCCAAGTTCGGAACACAGCAGTACTGTCGGAAGAACGGATTACGCGAGGCTAAACTGGACGCAGTTCTCGGTACAGCTTGACGTTAGCAGGTTTGTAGCAGGGGACTTGATGGAAATGTGCCAACCGATTGGATATTGCCGAAGAACATTGTTGCAGCCGTCCTCCAGGAGGTCGCTTGAAATATTAGCGCGCCCATTTCGATTTGTCACCTTGTACAAATGCACTGTGGTTTGATGCGGTAACCACCATGTTTATGAGTGCCCATCAATTATATGAACCTGCACACACGTTAACCTCAGCGTCACCTTTTAATACCTCAAGTGATCTCCTTGAGGATGAACAAGTTGTCCGCAACATACTACAGCAGGATTGTCCAATCCGCGACCACATCTGTAAGTTATACACACACGCACGCACAAGCAGGATTGTCCAATCCGCGACCACATCTGTAAGTTATACACACACGCACGCACAAGCAGGATTGTCCAATCCGCGACCACATCTGTAAGTTATACACACACGCACGCACAAAGTGTGCACAACAGAAATTACACAATAGTTAAGGTACCGCGTGTTCTGATTTTTTACACGAGCAACCCGCGAATCAGACCACTGTAACAGGCGTGGCCCTTTGGTCAAAACAAAGTTGGACACCCCTATGTTAGAGGGGTAATAAAATATAAATGCGACTTACAGTCTCTGTGTACTTTGTGGGCTATACTGTCGTTTAGTGCCCATTTGTGCAAGGTCGGAAATGCACCAGCTTCAATTTTTGAATTGATTTTTTAAATTATTGTGGTGGGGGGTCAGTCCGTATATCCAGGAACTGCAGCCCCCCCCCCCTCTAACGGGTACATACGTTAATCCATCAGGTGACCGATGGAAGAACATGAAGCGCTTTGTAAACGGTACATGGGAAATGAGATGGACGGAAGCAGTCGCGGCCCATTACAGCAGCTGGAAGGACTGAGGATATATATATATATATATAGTAAACCTCCCAGCTGAGACCCACTCCGTGTCTTCGGAATTCAGAGTAAAAGGAGAAACTGCTCGACAGTGACTTTATTTTTACGAAGGTGAATGCAACAGTCACTGAGCTGTGATGACAGCGTATTGGGGGCCTTGAAGCAAGGTTCCACGTGTTCTACACTTGAGTAATGTCAGCTTTGTCATTGGGTAGTATCAAAGCTTCATGCAATGTGGTGTTATACTGGGCCAATGGAAGCGAAATAAATTCACTCAATCACGACGACTTTTAAATGTGTGTACCATTCAAAACCAAATTCCATCGAAATCATCATCATAAACATCAAGGATTGGGCCCTTTGATCCGTTCCGTCTCCAAAGTTACAACTGCTCTCTCCAAAGTTTCTTCGGTCTTCCAATTGTTCTCCTTCCTTGTGGTCTGCAGTAGTATGATTTCAAAGGGATTCGGTTTTGTGGCATTCTTTGCAAGTGTTGAAACCAGTTCCGTCTGTATTCATCTTCCATCGACATTATCCGAACGATTTCGGAGTTCAAACACATCGACGGGGTAATGCAGCCTCCTGAGTTACGCGTCAACTTGCTCTTCGAAAAGCAAACTTAGAAGGTCCCAGTACCACAGGGTACACGCAAGCGAAGTTGAAAATCAGATTACACGTTACACCTTGCTGAAGAATGCACAGCCATGACGCATCGTGACAGTCAACAGTTCCCACCGCCTATAATGTCCTGACCAAGATACGAGATTCCTTGAACCCAGAACAACTGAGAACAGCTCGGCGCAAAAAGGGAATAACTCCCCATGGGGGATGCATTTGCAACGATACATTTACAGTACAAATATTGTGTATGTGCATCCTCTAATAACGTCTGCACACGTGGACTGATCAACTTCATGCGTGAAGTTCTGATGTCTGAACGACATTCAATACAGCAGGCCGACATTTTTTATAGTGATGATCTCCACATCAATTGAGATGCGAATGTTGACCATCTGAACACCAGTGGTCACTATATGTACCGCCAGTTTAACATTCAGCAATTCTACGTTCTGCACACACAGTGTACTTGTGTGTTTTGTGTGGATCTCAGAACAAACAGCTTTATTTCCCTATACAGCACGGTGGTCACTATATGTACCACTAGTTTAACATTCAGTAATTCTACTTTCTGCCCACACAGTGTATTTATGTGTTTTGTGTGGATCTGAGAACATACAGCGATTATTTCCATATACAGCATTAACTGATTGGTTTTTATAACCGAGATATAGCCCTCTAAAGCCCAGTGGTCACTATATGTACCGCCAGTTTAACACTCAGCAATTCTACGTTCTGTCCACACAGTGTATTTATGTGTTTTGTGTGGATCTGAGAACATACAGCGATTATTTCCATATACAGCATTAACTGATTGGTTTTTATAACCGTGACCGGACAGTGTTTACTGCGCGGTACGGGCTGACTTTAAATACAATGAAGTTTGGTTTTCGTAATCAAAGGGTCAGCGGGTCTAGGTGCCTGGCCACACAACGCACACTGGGCGTGGCGGTGACACTCCACAAATTGTATTCAGGAGACACGTTGTACGAATACCGGCCGTAAAGTGGCTATCCACACGTTTTCCGTGGGTTTTCTCCACTCGTCGCTGCAAATACAGGCATTACGCCACGACGATTTCGTTCCAAATCCTTTCCAATTTACAGTTTGTTAACAATTTGAAAACGGAATCTAACATGAGTTCTGTGTAAAATCCGGTTCGTACCGCGCAGTAAATACAATGTGGTATAAAAAGCGATCACTCAATGCTACACTGTCAGCAGATACTGGATTTCCGTATGTGAAAACTGGTGGTGCACACAGTAACTGGTGGTGCATACAGTAACTGGTGGTGCACACAGTAACTGGTGGTGCATACAGTAACTGGTGGTGCATACAGTAACCACTAGCCTCTACAGCCACACACGACGGCGTCGTAAAATAAACCCCAGATAACCAGAAATTAATTAAAGCGACGTCACTTCTCATTAACAACTAGTGCACACTCTTTTTTAAGCTAATCATTTTTTAACTTCGACGTGTTTCGGCATTTGTTTCCGACATCTTCAGGGACTTCCTGGCTGTTTCTTGCAACACGTCAAAACAACATAAGCACTTGTTGTGCAAAAACTGTGATCTTGGAATCAGTAAGTGCTCAGGCCATTTTGATGTGTAACAAAACACAGTCAAGAACTCCCTGAAGATGGCGTAGACAAACGCCGAAACACGTCGTAGGTAAGAAGTGATTAGCTAACAAGAAACTGCGCACTGTTGGTTAATACAAAGTGATGTGAAACATGGTGCGCGGTGCACACAGCGTCAAAAAAACGTCAAAAATCATAAAGGGGAGTTATATCCTTCTTGCAGTAAACCCTTGTTAGGTCGCAAGGTCTCTGCACAGCACGTTCTGCGAGTGGTATGTCTCATTTTGTTGCAGTATAACGGGCATTCGCGCCGTCTAATGCCTGGGTCTGCGGCCGCTCGCTTGCTGGGATTGCAGATTCGAACCCCACCGGAGGCATGGACGTCTGTATGTTGTGAGTGTTGTGTGTTGTCAGGTAGAGGTCTCTGCGACGAGCTGATCACTTGTCCAGAGGAGTCTTACCGAGTGTGTTGCGTCGTTGAGTGTGATCTAGAAACCTCGTGAATGAGGAGGCCCTGGCTCACTTGGGGCTGTTGCGCTAAATAAAGAATAAAAAAAAAAATAAAGGGTATTAGTCATTAGCCGACTAATGCTTTCAGAGAATGGGACGTACAATTACTTTATTTTATTTCTGTAACCACAATCAATTCGTCAGCGGGAGAAGATTCATACTGGGAAGACAGAGATAATTCAGTAACTGCGGCGTGCCCTGAACAAACATTGCGCAAGGCATTACTCACGCAGCGCGCCACGCCTCCAGTTCTGCGTTTGTAAGGTGCAACACGTGGTCACGCACTTATGGCAACTAAGGCTAAGGGTTCGTTAATCAGCCAGTCATGAAAGCCTGGTGTTTATACAACCACAAAGTTGATTACAATATTTACACCCCACCTGCCGCTGGATATTGTCACGAGATAATCCGCACTTTCACATCCTCTTTCTCGGAGATTCACTTTAATATTATCCTACCATATACACCTACCTTTCGTATGTCTTCCTGATATTTAACGTACATTTTCGTTATACATCTCTCATTTTCTCCATGTCCACTCTGAATCTTGTACGGAAGTGAATCACGCTACAATGGCGACAGCACTAACATTCCCCAGGGGGTGGGCGGTTCGAAGAACAAGATGTAGATGGCGTTGCTGGGAGTTACAACCCACACTTCCCATAATGATAATGGTACATCGGCTAGTCAAGCAACCTACATACATAGAAATAATGTGAAATGCCAACTTGATGCAACAAGGTAAATTTATTGATGTATTCTTAGCTCGACACGTTTCGGGTACATACGCCCATCATCAGGACCATTAGATGTGAAGTTGCAGCATAAGGCTTTCTGCACCGAGTACATACGCAGCGGCTCTCAAGACCACCACTCATCCAAAAAATTCGGTGCAGAAAACCATGTGCTGCAACTTAACATCTAATGCTGCTGATGGTGGGCGTATGTACCCGAAACATGTCGAGCTAAGAATACATCGATAAATTTACCTTGTTGCATCAAGTTTGCATTTCACATTATTTCATGAGGAAGATGCATGGCCAAACAACCCTCAAGTCTACATACATAGCTGTGACCTATTTCAGCTTTAGAAAGAAGTTGAGCGTCTGCTTTTAGGAATTTCGCTACGGCGGATTTGAACTCGCTTCTCACCGTGTGTACTGGAGCGCCCACACATTTATACGCAACCGGCTAAGTAAATAATTTTGACATTTTAATAAAAACATCTAAACTTGATCGCTGACATTGAGGGAGGAACGTGGGCTGAGGGTGTTTGAGAATAGGGTGTTGAGGAGAATATTTGGGCCTAAGAGGGACGCGGTAACAGGGGAGTGGAAGTAACTACATAATGAGGAACTTAATGATCTGTACTGCTCACCCAATATTCTGAGAGTGATAAAATCAAGAAGAATGAGATGGGCGGGGCATATGGCGCGTATGGGGGAAGGGAGAGGCATGTACATGGTTTTGGTGGGGAAACCTGAAGGGAAAGAGACCACTGGGGAGACCCAGGCGCAGATGGGAGGATAATATTAAGATGGATCCTTAGGATGTGGGGGTTTGGACTGGATCGAGCTGGCTCAGGATCGGGACAGGTGGCAGGCACTTGTGAATGCGGTAATGAACCTTCGGGTTCCATAAAATGCGGGGAATTTGACTAGTTGCAAACCGGTTAACTTCTCAAGAAGGACTCTGCTCCATGGAGCAAGTAATAAAATCATCTGCCATAAAATGCAACTTCTGAATACAACATGCAGTGGAAATTCATGAATACGTTGACTCAAAAAACTAAGCAACAACAATCATTCCATCGGCGACGACATACACAGCCTACTACGAATAACAAAGAGTAAACAGTCCCAAGTAAACACTGAAGGGGGGCGGGGGGGGGGTCCTCAAGTGCCCACCAGGCAAACTTTACATTGGCGCAGATGATTCACCACCGCTTCCTCAGGCTTGGCTAGCGATAACTCGCTGTCGCCTTATGGCCCCGCTATCTCCTGACTTCAACAAGAGCAGAAATTTCAAAACATTCTGATATACAAAAAAATGTTTCTGGCTCATTGATTTGCCCATGCAGGGCACACAGGATGATCATGGAGTGGGGAGGGCATGCAAAGGGGCGAAAAATACTGATGGAAGCAACGAGAACCATGAGAACTTCCTGGATACGTCCAGTTAGTAAATTAGCAACTCTGCTCCTTCATCAACCGCGCATGTTCATGCGGCGACGAAGGACATGATTCCTAGGAAATCAGAACATCTGACCTCATCACAACGTCCAGAATGGCTCTGGGTACCATCAAACAGTTACCCAATCCGATTACTCACCTTTGTAGTACCAGGAAATTGAAAGCGAGCCACGACTTATTAGTGAGTTCACAAATTTCCCAAAATTTTGGGTGCCGAAAAGGTGACAAAGTTCAATGCCATTAGGAACCACCATACAAACTTTCATCGCCCGGGATTTTGGTACCCCTGCGTTGATGGTAGGTATAATGCTTGTGCAGGGTATAAAGTAAGATAAAATAGTCAAACACAACTGTGGAAGTGTTTATTTTATCCCATTTTATAAGAATGTAGTACACAACGGAGATGCCCCAACTTAAAACTTGTGCAGAGAATGGCTAGGTGACGAAACAGCACACAGCACAACAAAAATACCGACAAATTTGTTGGTAAACTGTGTAAACATGTAATTCTAAAATTACATTATCTTCTACTACAGATCTATGTTACGAGGCCTTCGCCTAAGATATAACATACTAGTCCATTAGTCACCAACAGCCTAACGTCAGTTATCGGGCCGTATAATCGTCACGACGCCAGCAGTCGTACCAGCACTTGAACATAAAATCCGTTATCGGTCAATGAAATAAGTACAAACAGGTCACATAACTTTCATCATTAGTCATAACAAAATTTGTACATACAACCCCCTTATCGGTTACTGCGATACGACGAGCAAGTAACACTGGTTCAACCTGTAACTACTCCACGACATTGATACCACATCAAGTGTGTGTGTGTGTGTGTGTGTGTGTGTGTGTGTAAATATATAACAACTGGCATTACATCATACAGCAGTTATGCAACACTTACACTAACAGTGCACTTACATCGTAAGCCCTGCAATGCCGAAGCACCCAATCAACAGCAGTGGGGTTAAAGCCGCTCCTGAGCCGAGGCCTCACGTTTCCAAGGCAGAGGTCATCTTCCAAGCATCCTACACCAAGCACGGTGACTGGACCGGTAACCGCAAACGGTTCGATTCCCAGCGGAGGCACCGACTATCCTCACCACACTTTTCGTGGTTTCCCTCAGTCCCTCCACACAGTAGTTCTAGTCAGCCCAAGATCGCTTCGTTTAATTAATATCCTTAACAAACCGTAACTCACTGTCATCCTGTCACTCGACGCTGTACGTCCAGTCTTCGCTTTAAACTACTCAACTCACGTCGGCATTAAAGGTCAGTGGCCAGCTTCACGTTCTGACTGATTTGCCCCTGAAAGAGTACAGGCACCTAATCAGTATGAGGGTGGGTGGGCCGAACGTCTGCTGTCCAGACCGTAATTGGATTATCCATCACCCACCATGTTCACAACCAAATTCGCCGAATTCCTACCAATATCGAGAAAGTGAATGAGTCATGCCGACATATTCTTCCTCCTATCAGAATGACTTTCGAATGTCTACTACGAGGAAAACTACCGAATCTGCTAGACAAGGGGACAAGCGAGGATTCTATTCGAGTCGTGAATCAGGTTGGTGTTCCAAGTCCAGTTGGAGCTGTTGCTTGATTCACATGTGAATCACGAAATACACAGCTGAATCACACGACTTGGTTCGTACGACCGAAGAGACAGAGCAACTTCCACCCTCCCTGCCAGAGCCACGTCAGGTCAAGTATGTCCACAATTAGTGGACACACTACGCGGTAGGTTACGTTAATTAAAACCGGGAAATGCAGGACCGCAAATGCCAGAGCTTGCCTGAACATTAAAATTTCACACGTTGCATCATCATAATATCATCGCAGGTCAGCTGGCCTGTCCCGTCTTAGATGGAGTCTCCCAAACACCTTCCTGGTCTTCCCATGCAACTGGTCCGGCCGACGTATTGTATGAACATCACACAGTTCTCCCTGCATCTATACGCGGTAGATATCCTTGCCAAGCAGCTTTACGGCTCTCAGTCCTGCACAAATTACAAACAGCCTAATGTGTTCATTGCTCCCTTGGTCGATGACGTCTTGTTTAGAAACTACCTGAAGACTCTGTGCGCCCTCATGTCCCAGTTCTCAGAGTCGCAGGTGACCACATTACAGCACCAATACCATCCAATGTTCCGCGCGGTCTTAACCTTTTGGTGCCGGAATTATTTTTCTAATTTTAGCACATCCTGTATATAAAATGTGAATAATACAGGTACCAAATACGTTAGAATTATGAAACAAACTGCATTTTGAAGAGAAAAAACGGAAAGTATAAACCATGTTCAAAATATTCGGTAACTATATTTGTTGTATAAATATATAAAATGGAACTTTGGAAGTTGGCGGTGCGGTACGTCAACTATATTTGACGGTAGGCGTCTAAAGGTTAATTCACTCCAGCTACAAAATTATTGGGGGCATGGACTGGATCGAGCTAGCTCAGGACAGGGACGGGTGGCGGGCACTTATGAATGGGGTGATGAACCTTCGGGTTCCATAAAATGCGGGGAATTTCTTGACTAGCTGCGAACCGGGTAGCTTCTCAAGAAAGACTCTGCTCCATGGAGTAAACAAGCAAGTAAACAAGCAAGCAAGCAAGCAAGCTACAAAACTGTTCCTTGCAGAACGAACTGCATCACGATACCGCTCACGCGCGGCAAGAAATTGTTTCACGGCTGTCATATGCAGGCCTACATTACATCGAACATCTTCAGATAAAACAAAATTTATGAGCTGGGTATTTTATCACGTGCCGCTTTGTATCAGGCAAGCAATTTCCTTTACTAAGTCAATAAAGTTCAATGTGATATTCCATTTCAAGTCAGCGTATGGCAGCGAAACTCAAATTAGCCCACCATATTTAAAGCCAAACGCCACAGTATCAAATCTGACATCTATTCAGTGTTTTCGGACAGGACACTTTCCGAAGGACACGTGCACTACCCAACAGCGTGCCCACTGTGCGAACACAAGTGAATAAGATATGAAGCTGGTAAAAACACAAACGTGTTTCCTAGTTTATTTGTAGCTCAGGCAATGTAGTGTCAGATGGTGGGCAAGCAGGGAACAGCGATCAGTAAATGATACAAGGAGAATGCGCTCGTGGCGTAACAAAGCTCTATCCTGGGATTTGTATGGAGAGACAGAGGAAAAATACGGAAAACCTCCGTCAGGAAAGCAATGGTCTCCGATCCGAGATTATAATCCGTGACCTCCCGAAAACAAAGCACGACGTTCGGCAGGATGTAAATACCCCTATGGACCCTAGCGGTAACTACATGTACCATCAGGTTTATCATTACATTTTGTACCCCCCCCCCCCCAATGTATTTGAGTGCTCCGTACGATTCCTACAAAAAACAGCGATCATTCCTCCATGCAGCACTGGCTAACTAACCTACTGGAAACAGTATATAATAAAGTCACGAATATAATACGTCAGCACAACAAATATTTATCGGAGCAATAGGCTACATGTTTCGACCTACTAACAGGTCATCATCAGGCCTCCAGGAGAATAAGTCAAAGGTGCTGTTTAGAAACTGGGACCCCCAATGTTTCATACAACTGTAAAGAAATATAACGTATATTCGTGAGTTTATTATATACTTCATTAGAGCACTTCGTGATGCCTTCTTTTAAAAAAAATACTGGAAACTGTTTTCTGTGAGGTACGAACTGTATTCTTGTACACAATATAGACACATCTTAGTCTTAAATGGGTTAATTGTGGCTGGGGCAGAAATGAAAAACTTGATCGGTGCGTCTGTTACGTCATACCTACAGTACAGCTGTATTGGACGATACAGCAAACTGGTTCTCTCGGACGGACTCGAATTTACGTTCTGCATTTCACGTGAGTCCGTCTACGACGCTTGCACGCACCGCGGTATATGCGGGGATGCAAGTGACCTTCACGTGCGCTGCCACAAGAGTAAGAAAAAAGAGCAGTTCCAATTCAGCTGCATGATTCACTGCCCTGGAACGGCGCGGAGCGGCCCGCACAGAGACATGTCAAAATTTAGAAGAGCAATATATTTGTCAGCGTCTCTTAGCTACAGTGCTGCCACCTCGTTTTAGCGTTCTGCGGGGCCACAATTACTTCCCACGGTAAAGGTACAGCTGTCCATGTGCACACCATGAGGTGCACAGCGGGAGCAAAGGTACAGCTCCACTCATTCTTAACCTCCGAACTAGGTGGTGAACGACACCTTATACAGGTTCTTTCTCGCACTACTTCGACACCCCCCCCCCCCCCCCCCCCCCCC
>Ga0131853_10021723_pt1 | contig 11641 bp, 10 predicted proteins | sample TergutLab28metaG_FD_92764 | JGI IMG/M metagenome (GOLD analysis project Ga0131853, IMG submission 92764) | Labiotermes labralis P1 segment gut microbial communities from Petit-Saut dam, French Guiana - Lab288 P1 (version 2) (version 2) | ecosystem: Host-associated > Arthropoda: Insects >...
ACGAGGCTGAGTGGACCCCGTTCCAGACCCACTACTACTCAGAAAATCTGGTAGCGCCGGGGATCGAACCCGGTACCTCTGTATCTGTAGCCAGAAACTCTGACCACTAGACCACAGAGGCGTGTCAGAGACAGTAACAAGTTTTAATCCAGCAATTAACCAGGTTCATTTTAAGCGGCACTACTATGTGCTTGGGACAGCATGCTGTTTTGGCTGAGGAAGCTCCTGGATAAGAGAAGGCAAAAATATGAGACAGAAAGCAAATAACCTTCATATTTAAATGCCAAGTGATAATGTTTTACATTTTTACACTACAGTTGCTAATGCAAGAGAACATTGCATGCATCGTGCCAACAGTGAGAGGTATGTAATATTTAATGAAACATTCGAATTATATTATTTTCAGTTGGAAGACCATGGCTCTCTCACTGCAGAAGAATTGGCTCAGGCACTAGGTATTTCAGTGTTATTAGCAAAGGAGCGTTTACTGACGGCAGAGAAACATGGAAAAGCTTGCAGAGATGAAAGTATTGAAGGTCTTAGATTTTATCCCAATCAATTTCTTCAGAGAGGGGACTGATATTGTACAAATGTTGACATGTGTGTAGATAGGACCATTCCAGAAGGATGCTTCAATTTAAATAGTACTGGTATGGTAAAACCCTCTTTTGAGACATTTCTGGAAAAATTGATAACTTCAGGCTTCATTAGCAGAAACACTGTTTAAAAGGGTGAGGCTGAAAGTGTGTTGTTATGTTATAATTTTGTATTGAAACTGACAATTTAGTGGAATATCATTCCTGATGAATTTTGCATTAAGTGCTTTACTTTCATGAGTGTTATAAAACTGTGAACCACACTGTAAGTCTCGACTCCCTCAGTGATTTTGATGCATTGCTGAATGCAAGACAGCGTATTGAATTCAACATGTAATTTCTTTTTAATGTTTTCTCCTTTTTGTTTTACAATTATATTGTCACTGAGAGCCCATTTTGCCAGAACCATTCCATAAGTACTGATTTTACCCTCTCATATTTAGCTCTTTTCATTCTTCTGCTGGCTTTGTTGTTTGCTTACAGATGTTTGGATATTGTTATGTTGACTTGATATTGCTGTGTTTAAAAGTTGACACAGGAATGCCAAGTTTTCAGCCATTTTTGCGCAAGAAACGTGGACAGGGCCGGCCCAAGACATGGGCACCCAAGAAAGGCTAATAATTTGGTGCCACGGTTAGACTAACAACACCAGATAACTAAGTAATTTTTATTTTTTGTCACATGAACTAGAGTGGGGAAACCCAACAGCATTTTTTGCACTGAATTCAAATATGTTGTTAGTTTTTTTCTATCAGGTAAGGTTTTTTAAGAGGCACATAGTTGAATTTTGAAGAAAACCTGTATTTACATTATATAACTGAGAGTATATACGTTACCTAAAAAGTAAAATTGGATAACTCTGTGGTATATTTTGCCTGTGGAACATCTCTAAGTGTCCAGAAATAATCAAGCCAGCATACTGGTACTCCACTTGCCTTGGTACTGCTTTTCCATGGTGGAAATGTCCTGGTGAAATCGCTGTTTGTGATCATTGCTCACTTCCTCGAGATTTTCTGGCAAGAAGTCTCGGTGAGAATCTAAGAAATGCACCTTTAAAGATATATTATACCCCACGGCTTTGTATTGTACAAGATAAGCCACTGCATTATGATAGTTTTCTGCCTGATGATTTCCAAAGAATTGGTGGTGACATTTTTTAGTGATTTTCGCGCTGCTGTTCTCACACAGTTCAAGAAATTAAGGAAGCAGTTTCACCAGCTGTCAGCATCAGAGAACGTATTCTGGTTGCGATAGTACAAAATGTTTAGGTTATAACTTAGTGTACACGTTTTTGAGTTTCCTGAGTCCAGGTGCACAAGTGGAATGCTTGTTTTGTGTTTTGGTGTATATTTACAACCACAAATGGAGCATTTTTTGGGAAATACACTGTAATACAAACCATAAAGGCACCATGAATAACACTTGCATGAGTTGAGGCATGGATAATCATGAACTGTTACATATTAAAAAATTGCTTTGTTCATCAGATCAGTTCATTAAATGTTTGTGTTTTGCACATAAAGGTATAGAGTATAATCATAGTAAGTACTGTATTTTTCTGTCACCAGTCAGCAGCATGATCTTTGTAACTCTTTAATATGGAGTAGACGGAAAACTTTTTGGTACACATCTTGTGTGCAAATATTTCTGTCACCACGCAGCTGTGTAAAAAGACTCCTAGGTCTTACTGGAATGTTCTTGTTTTGTTTGTTTCTGTCTTTCCTTCCTTCCTTCCTTTCAATATCAAGTCTTCTGGTCCACCAGAACACATGCATCTTCATCAGCAATGCTGTGAGAGCATCCAGTCACACTCTTTCTCTGTATCATAGTGGTGAAAGAAAAACTAAAATGTTTAAAGAGTTACGTAGTGCCCCCAGTCAGGAAGATTTGAATATTCAAAATGGGCATTGTCAGAAATGGCTAACACTTGTTTTGTATAGTGGGCACATGCTTAATAAGCACAGCATGATCGGGTGTTTTGAACGCATTGATTAATTACGTGAAGACTAAATATGCCAAGAAATACATAAGCTAAATTGCAAATAAAGCTAGAGGCTTCTGTTCATTGCTGTGTTTATTTGTATACACAGAACAAATCTGCACCTCTGATTGATGGGGAGATGAAACGGAACTTGTTCTCAAAAATAGTTATGTGTTAGAAGCTATATCTTTAAAGTACTTAAGTTCTCTACACCATTAATTCTCAACTTTTGTGCCTTTTGTCATCCAGTACTTGTTAAAAAAAACAGTCTTAATGTAAAAACAAACCTTATATTTTCCCAAGAACTTAATTTTTTTAGTTTTATGTTAATGGTGCCATTCCTGGTGGTCATGTGGTTTGAGGCATACGTCTACAGCTGCCTGCTTCCTGGGATTGTGGGTTTGAATCCCACCAGGGGCATGAATGTCTGTCCCTTGTGTATGTTGTACATTGTCAGGTGGAGTTCTCTGCAATATCTACAAATATTCACAATCACAACCAACTCACTTGTAAATAGTTTTATTTATATGGTAACTAGTTTCTACCCTAAACTTGGATCATCATCAGGCCATAACACAGGAACTTGAAACATGAACAGAAACTAAAAGCATAAGTTGGAGAGCTTCCCTTTTCTACATTAAAAAAACACATTAAAATGTATGCAACGTGAATAATTAAAACAGTTTTAAAAAAGACTAAGGATATTTTAAAAAGATTATAACTATTTTTATTTAAAGAAAACTGTTGAAAAACTGATTTCAAAATTTCCATGGGACAAAGACAATGTATTGTTACATCAACTGTATGTTTTGTACTAACTTATTAAGTACTCGCATGATTCGTGCCACCAGTATTTTATATCAAGTTCCTCTGTGTTGTCTTGTAATATGTAGGATGCAATTATTATTTATGGTTAGCAGTCATCATTTATATAATGAAGATAAAGTCCTCATAAATTTGGTATATTTCACTGTGTTCCAGAAGTATTAGATAAGACTCATTGTATTGTGGAATATAAATGTTTTTATCAGGGTTGTCTGTGGGACCGGTATGTATTTTGTTACTAGTTTTTTACAGTTGAACCCTTGAAGTCTTGCCAGTGAGCTGTGATCACCAATTGACAGACACTGGACTGTGTTATCTTGAAGTTAAACAGGAGCATAATCTTTTTCTGAATATTGGACAGGCCATAGTATTTAATGTTATACGAATTTGGTTACAAGCATTGTTCACCCAGTGCTCACAGTTGACCTTTTTCTACAAAACAAAACATAAGCAAAATTCTTGTAAGCAAAGCCAGTTTTCCCACAAGAATGTATTACTGATGAAGGCACATACTAATTCAGTAAACCCTATTTGGAGATTTGAAAGCGTATAATTTGAACTGTGTGCATTTATGAAATAAATCAACAGGTTTTCAAGAACTGTTTGCTATGTAATGTTTACCTAGAGCATGGTATGGATTTTCCACAGGATACAGATAGGTGGTGGCTTGTATAGTGAAAAAGCAGAGGGACACCTATGCAGGGTGGTCCTCCAGCTTGGGGGGTTGATTGGAGGTTGACAAGCCTTCACCATAAAATATGACTGGAGGTTCTGTAGAGCAGATCATGAAGACATACAGTATGATGATGTGAAGGAGCATCGTTAGACTCAGGATAATTTATAGTCTGAGACCATAGACATTGTCTAGATTTTTTTTTCACAACTGTGTCCATTGATGGGCTTTTGTGAAGACAGTAATGAACCTAAGGGTTCCATAAAAGGCAGGTGATTTCTTGACTAGCTGAGTTATTACCAGATAATGCTGTGCTTCATACAGTTGATATCAGTGCTACTTTTGGTACATTTGTATCCCAGGTGAGTGACTGTTTGAATGTCACCAACAGTGACATGTTTGGCTTTTAACTTCATCAAGCTGTGCAAGATTTACAAGAAAGGTGCAATGTAGAACAGTGCAAGTATTATTTAACATCTCACACTTTTCATGTTCAGTATTAGTATTATCATGCTAGTAAAATGATAAAGAGATTGTGATCACTTTCTCAAAGTGATAAAGTAATCATGAGGTAAGATAACAGACACACAAATCTGCAGTAAAGACCCTAAGTAAAGTGTTGCTTCGAATGAGCCAAAATACCATGAAAAGTGGCTCAAATTGAAATACCATTGTATCATGGTGAACTGGAAAAAAATGGGTCAGTTCATTTGGGCACTAATGTGGGATGACATGCCTAACCAAAAGGTGGTTTTTGAGAGCTTTCTCATATTGCACCAAAATATGTTTCAAATACAAGTTTTAGATTTTAAACTGATATATGTATACAGAATTTAACACTTTCTACATAACGAGCAATCTGTGAGTAAACAAATGAGAACCACTTGGCAACATTCTGATGTGAATAATAATTGTAAGTGCATCTAACATACTTGTAGGAAACATCTGCATAGAAAGGATATCAGTACTAAAAAGAAAATTCTGGTTCCTAGACTGAAATTGACATGTTTCCGATCGTGTGCCAGGGCCTCCAGATTTGCAGTAACTTGTCAATTGTGGGCAATTTTATATAACTCAGCACAGGTAGGGCAATTTCGTGAAGATCACCTAGCCAAGCCTAAAATTCATCTTTACCCAACCTTAGAGTGAAAAAGCACTACTCACACAGGTGACAGCCTATCGTTACTTTCCTTGTTTTCTTTATGTTTCCACCAGAAAAATTTACCGCCGCAAGACGTAAATCGTTGAAAAATGCCAATAAATTAACACTCAGTATCTTCTAGTACTATAAGTTACACATCTGAGTAAATATATTTGATTTACATTTCACCTGCTCGTACGTCATTTGAATGCACCGCTTGTCACACAGGCGTTCTTCAACTGTTATTAATAGAAGTGAAGTACGCATTGAAATTCTTGCTGGAATGAATGATTGGAATTATCCGTTGAAGAACAAAAATAGAAACGAGATTTTAAATATTCGGCTTTTTGGCAAACTGCACTTTCATGGTCAGAGAACCGTCTGAAACAGTTCACCTGCTTACTGCAGGGTAGTCAAAATAATAAATCCGGTGGTTTTTATGTCAATGTCGTAATGATTGCTTTACTTACGAGATGACGGGAATAGTAAATATAACTTATTTTTCGTTGTGATGCTGGACTGTGAAGAAACCAGATTTAAAGAATCCATGTCCAGAACAATTCATTATGACAGCACAGATTGTACGTTGGCAACATTGTCCGGCTTTTAGCTGTCATCCGACGCTGTTGACGGAAGGTAGCTCAGTGGGCGTATATAGGCATATGCATCGTAGGTAATTGGTAAGCGGTGAAATGTGTTATAGTGTTAAATAAAATTTATAATAGAATATCGTTTTGAATCCCCCAGAGCAGTAATAAGAACTACATACAAGAATCATAAACGCTGAAAGCTATGTTCTCCCACATGTTTGTCATTGTCATGAACCAAAGCACTACACATATTTTCAGGGCGTGTTTCGTTATATGAGTACTTTTTGTGAAGAGGAGTCACATCATAATGGCGTGGCGATTCAAGGCTTCGAAATACAAGAATGCTGCTCCAGTTGTTCCGAAGCCAGAAGCTTGTATCCGAGACATAACTGTCGGCTCCTATCAGACGTATGGGAACAACATTGCAGCATCAGCTGCATTTATGGCATTTAATGTTGATCATAATGGTATGAAACGCCCCAATCTAGTAAAATTCTTTGCAGTTACGTGTGTATTTTACTCATTAGGAGAAATAGTTGTACGTTATTTGTATGACCATGAGGTTTGATACGTCAATGCTGTGATGCTAATCGTATGCCCACTTAATGGTATTCGTGACGTAATCCAGCATGAATACGCATTCTAGAACATGGAATTGAATTGTTAAATTAATCTTTTTTTGACCTTCGGTATTATAGGTGTACATTAATGACTGTTTTACCAATCTCTCAGGCTCCAGTCTTGCTGTGCTTCCCATTGATGACTGTGGCCGTAAGAGTAAGACGATGCCACTTCTTCATGCTCATACAGACACGGTGACGGACATGGACTTCTCTCCTTTCCATGATGGTTTATTAGCAACTGGATCTCAGGATTGTCTTGTTAGTTACTACTCTTTACCATACTTCGTTTTTGAAAGTTATGGGTGATGGACAATCATATTAAGTGTTTTGTTGTTGTTTGTGTATCTGCAACAGGTGTGGTGCCTAGGAATATAATAACACTTCCCCTTGTACACCGTTGTTACAGTTACGGATTCTGCCCCTCTGATTGATTTCTCCGATGCAGGTGAACCGCCACCTGACCTTTTCCATAATTTATCATCCATCGTGTTATTGACAGTCTTTGAAAAAAATACAACTGTGTTTTCTTTGCTAGGAAATGGTCATTTGGTGGTTTACTGTGAATGTTTTTATGAACAGTATGCTGACATTTGTTTTAGTTATGGATTCTAAAATGGAAATATCAGTGCAGTTGTTGCAAAGTATTGATGACAGTTTCCCAGCTGTAAGATTCCCAAGCAGATCAGCACGTAGCAATTGAGAGAAACTGGGTCATTCTACACAAGTATCAGGGAATGTGCCATGTTGATTGTGGGTGTTGCTGTCTTTATACAGAACAATCCTTTGGGCACACAGAAGACTGCACACTTTGATGTAAATTGAACACTTTGTACAGTCAGTGCAGAAAGTTGTGTAGAAGAGCAACTAGTATAAACTAAACAGCTAAAATGGCTGCAAAATTGAGAAGACAACCAAATAAGATTGTTTTACTCTCTCAGAAACTTTCTTTGCTTTTCCTCAGCTTTTAACAGTAGGTATGTAGAAATTAAGAAATACGTCAATGTTCATACATAATTTTTGTGAAAGGGTCACATGGTAACCACCTGAAGTTTGGTAGGTATGTGTGGGACATTTTGTATTCAAACAGATTGCTACCACACATGTTACAGTGTCAGTATAACATAACAAACATAAAGGTAAATTTTTCCCTTTGTATGCCATGAAGGCTAATCTTGGCTCCAGATGAAGGTGAATGTTTAACTATACACCCTAGCCACTTAACCACTGGCAAGAGCCACCCTTGCCCACTGAATGGAGGACGGGGGGGGGATTTAATGTACCTCAGAGCCTGTCTGGGTGCCTTAGGAAAGATAAAAAAAAAAACCTGTTGTACCTTCCAGGAATTGAACCTTGATTCCTCAGTTTTCCATCCTGTGGCCTAGGTATAACAGAACATAAATTTTGTTAATTATATATGTCATGTTTCAGGTGAAACTGTGGCACATCCCAGAGAAAGGTTTGGAAGAAAGTTTGTGTAATGCAGAATGTACTTTCTCTCACAAGCAGAGAAGAGTGGAGACTGTGTGTTTCCATCCTACTGCTGATTGTCTTCTGACAACAACTTCTTACACAACATTGACATTATGGGACATTAGCTCAGAGAAAGAACTGCTCTGTAAGTGTTATGACAAGGGTAATGTAGATACCAAGCCTGTGATTAACATGTCCTGTACCTGTTATATTTTAAGGCATAACCTCTGAATTTGAGGGGTTTTCATGATAAATTGTGGAGACAAAAAACAAACGAGGAGTTGGAAAACCTGATTAACCATGAAAATATAGTAAGGCATATTGAAAGTAAGACACTGAGTTGTGTGGGACATGTTGAAAGAATGCCTGATGAAAGAGTAATTAAAAGCATTTATAAATGGAAACCACATGCAACAAGACCAAAATGAAGGCCAAGATTAAGATGGGATGATGATGTGAGAGACGATTTGAGGAAGATGGGAGTAAATAATTGGGAACAGAAGGCACAGGAAAGGAAACCATGGAGAGGAATAATTGAGCAAGCCAGAACTCACAAAGAGTTGTAGAGCTGAGGAAGAAGAAAAAGTCATGATAAATTGGGTGATTTGTGGTTACATATTTGCGTTTTATTTGTGCGTTTTGAGCCCAAACTGTGTAAGGCAGCTGTCCAGTGTCATGTTTTAGTGACAGTACCGTTTGTGATTCGCTAGGCACTTTTTTAAGCAAAGTACCTGTGCTTTTGTTACAGTTATTATTACATGGAAAGGTTATTGTCACAAACCAATTATCTTCATGCAGCAGATTCCTTCTTGGGAAGTTAATAATGTTTTGGTTTGCGAAGAAATTCCCCGTCTTTGATAGAAACTAAAGGTTATGTTGTTTAGAACCATATCTTACACATTTTCTATGTGTGTGTGTGTGTGTGTATGAGCCTTATGAAAATAAGTAAAAGGTATTTTAGCCATATCTTTGATGCATCCATGGGAAAGCAATAGCTAAAACTAAAGTTTCATTTAGAATGCATCAGTAATGTGACAAAAGGCCTTGGCATGATGTTTACTGTTCCTGTTCATTTTTCTCTTGTAGCCAATGCTGAACATAGTGATGTAATTCAGTCTTTGAGCTGGAAGAAGGATGGAACACTATTGGCAACTTCTTGCAAAGACAAACAGGTTCGAATTTTGGACCCACGTTTACCAGCAAACTGTTTTACACATACGGCTAACAGTCATCAGAGCATCAAGGACTCAAGAGTGGTGTGGCTGGGAGACACAGGCAGGATTCTCACGACCGGATTTGATTCTGTAAGTACAGACACTAATATCCTATGTTACAAATGTATATAATGTACAGTTTTCTATATTCTAATTGGCCAACTTCATGGAGCACATTTGTCCGTGAAACATTGATAATTGGTCAGCTGATTGTGAATTTCATCCCTTTGTTACAGACCCAATCCTGAACCAAATGAATCCAGCCCATACTCTCCTACCACGTTTTTTCCAGAGCCATTTTAATGTTATTGTTCTCTATATGCCCTATGTCTTGGTCGCTGACATTGCGGGAGGAAAGGAAGCTGGGGATGTTTGAGAACATGGTGTTGAGGAGAATATTTGGACCTTGGAGGGACGAGGTAACGGAGATTGCATAACGAGGAGCTATATGATTTGTACCCCTCACCCATTATTGTGTGGGTGATAAAATCGAGAAGAATGAGATGGGCTGGGCATGTGGTGCATATGGGTGAGGAGAGGGGGGATGTTTAGGGTCTTGGTGGGGAAACCGGAGGGAAAGAGACCACTGGGGAGACCTAGGCGTAGATGGGTGGATAATATTAGGACAGATCTCCAGGAGGTGGGATGTGGGTATGTGGACTGGATTGGGCTGGCCCAGGATAGAGACAGGTGGCAGATGCTTGTTAGTGCGGTAATGAACCTTCGGGTTCCGTGAAATGCGGGGAAATTCTTGACTAGCTGCAAACCAGTTAGCTGCTCAAGAAGGACTCTGCACCATGGAGTAAGTAAGTATATGCCCTATGTCTTCAGAGTGTTCTGTTTATTTCAGGGTTTGCTGAGCCAAATTTTATATATATATATTTTTTTCATTTTCGTCTTTGTGTGCCTATCTCCTTGATTTGGTCACTGTTACATTTGATGAGTGTAAAGGGTATAAAGTTTCTCATGCAGTTTTCCCCAACTTCTTGTCATTTTATGCCACTTGATTCCACATTCTCTCCTTGCCACCTTGTTCTCAAATGCCCATGACCCATATTCTTCCTTTGTGGGGAGAGGTTAAGTTTCATACTCATGAAAAATAGGTAAAATTGTAGTTTTACTAGAAACTTGTAAGCTGTGTCTTAACATGTTTGCCCAGATGGAGCAGAGCATTAAAATGGTAATCTTTAATTTAAGAGTGAACTAAATACAGGTAATGTTAAAGGTAAAGTTCACCCTGGAACAGGTCATGAAGATCTAGAGGGGGAGTATAGGCATAGCTTTGCTCTTTCTCTAACCTTGGCTCTGGATGGGGTGAGTGGTCAACGCCATGCCCCAGCTGTTTCATCCCTGGGAAGGAGACCCAGTACCCATATTACAAGAGGCTCGGTGGGCCTCAGGGCTGGTCTGGACGGGTGCAGAAAATCTTGCCCCCTTCAGGATTCAATTTCTGATCCGTCCAACCTGTAGCAAGTTGCTATACCATCTACATTATCCCAGTCCACATGAAATATATACAGTTATTTTTAAATATGTATAAACTCTTACTGGGTTGATTGTGTTTAAGATGTATGATGTTGTGTATGCCAGCACTCATGCCACATCATGTGAGAGGGATATGCAGGAATATGTGTCATGTTTTGTAGCCTTGGGACACGCTGTAGTTGTCTGAAGTGTTGCCGAAGGTGGTACAAGAAAGAATAATATATTTGAAGGTCAGGAGGCACAAGCATTCGGAAATTTGGCTGAAGTACCACTTTTTAAGCTGTGAGCTGAAAGTGGTAATTTGCCAAGAATAGATGTAACTGTGAGGATGAAGTTGAGAATTTTGCAGATTAAATAATTGCTTATTATTTGCAGCTAGTTTAGATTCACAGTTATCTTGAGTTTGAAAATTCTGTCTTACTGTATGTAAATTTTGCCACATGCTGTGCATAAATTATAGTTCAAAGGTCATATTTTTGGTACAGGTTCGGCAGAGGGAAGTGTTTATTCGAGATCTCAGGAACTTAGAGGACTGTGAAAAGGCATTGGTGTTGGACAGCTCTACAGGGTAAGTATATCCCTGATTTGTTACTACATGGTACTGGCTGATGGTCATTGTTCAAATCAGAGGTGATATGAATTGAATGTCCGTAGAAATATGGAATACCAGGTCTGGTTAAGGTTCAGTTTGTGACTGAATACACACTTTTATCTGGTGGGAAAGTATGGGAATTATGTGCTACAGAACTAGTGGACAATTCTGTGTTCATTGATGGTGCCTTCTTCTTTGGTGTAGACCTCACATGTTAAGACTGTAAATGTAACAAAATTCTTGTGACAGGGGACTGAAGGGAACAGTATCATATGGGGGGTTGTAATTGACTGTCATTGTTATACAATTTCTCTGCAGTCAAAACATTCCATTGCATGTTCTCCCCCCCCCCCCCCCCCCCCCCCCCCCCAACCTTAAATCACATCTTTTTCTACCTACACATATATATCCAAATAAACAATCTTTTATTTTTTTTTTCTCCCATGAATCA
>Ga0131853_10021725_pt1 | contig 11641 bp, 11 predicted proteins | sample TergutLab28metaG_FD_92764 | JGI IMG/M metagenome (GOLD analysis project Ga0131853, IMG submission 92764) | Labiotermes labralis P1 segment gut microbial communities from Petit-Saut dam, French Guiana - Lab288 P1 (version 2) (version 2) | ecosystem: Host-associated > Arthropoda: Insects >...
GTATGCCGTAGGTTCACACAGGATTCAATATTTGTTTGTACAGCATCAGCTTATTGTGCATCGACAGGGCCGATCTTCTTCCCATGAGCCAATACATTTTCTTGTATTTTAGTCCGGGCTCTTCGCGTTTTTTTTTTTTTGACATGTGCCTTCCAGCGCAGCTTGGCATCCAGGATTTAATTAAATGAAGATAACTATGTATGCAATGACGTACTCCAGCACGACCAAGAGTTTAGTGCTGTGACTGCCCTTACGGTCCTTATATCTAAGAGTTAGTCTTCACCAAGCCGAAAACTGGAATTTTTTTGTCTTTTTCGAGGTATTCGTCAAATTGAGAAGGTCTTACAAACCGTACGATAATTCCGAAAAAAAACACCATTTTTTCTTCGATCCGATAATTTTTCGTCGACAAACTGGCAACAATGGTAGCCGAAGCTGTGTGAGTGTTGCACAACAATGCTTCTGTAGAAAATTTATGTCGCCGGCAACAATACAACGTACGTAGGTCTTCATGTAAAGTGCCCGATGCTGCATTGAAAACAAAAGAATGTTCGTTTGCTCACGGTTTTCTTTAGACGTACAGTTTGGCTCTACATATCGTAATGAGACACAATAGTTGCGCAGTTTCTCACTTCTTTTAAGTGTTGCCGTAAAACTTCTACGAGATCGGAAGGAATTACTCATTAATGAAGAAATGAGTACTAAATGCTATGAGTGTGGGTCTGTATTCTGGCCTTAGTTATCCGGCATGCAAATCGCTCTCGCCGCATTATACTGTCATCTATGGCCTATATGGCTCTACTACATTTTTCCACAGTCTCAAAAAGGCACGATTTTCGGGGGGAAAATTGTTTAACATAAATCGTGTTTTTGACGTTTTGCTGACCGTGCATCTCAGTATGTTTATCTCAGTATTTAACCAACTTAATGCACAAAATTAGTTTCACAATAAATTTATTTCATGCCTCCACATGTTTCGAGCACATGTGCTCATCATCAGGAGGTCAAAATTGCATTACACAGCCTCTGGTGTGATGATACCAGAGGCTGTGTAATGCAATTTTGACCTCCTGATGATGAGCACATGTGCTCGAAACATGTAGAGGCATGAAATAAACTTACTGTAAAACAAAAAGTTTGTGCACAAGTTGGTTAAATACCGAGATAAATAAAACGTGTGTTTTGATTTTCTCTACCACTTTCGCCTGAAATAATTCAGCGAGGTATAATAAACGCACATAGGTCTCCTTCATGTAAAGCACCTGTTATTCATGTCTGATTCCAAAGATGCCTCACTTTTCTTCACAGATTTTCGAAAATATCCTCAAATACCAATTTCATTTTAAAAATTCCGTCCGTTGAGAGCACAGCTGTTCCACGCAGGCGGACAGCCAGACAGACAGACAAGACATGACGAAGCTAAGTAATCGTTTTTCGCAATTTTGCGAACGCGCCTAAAAAAACGCTGCTTTTAACACACTTGCCAAGCAATGAGTACGTAACAAGTAGCATTATGTTTTCGTGAACCACTCATAGCAGCTTCGCGAATTTGGGTCGCGGCCCACACGTCGAGAAAAATGTCCTCTTCCTTAACGTCTCTATCAAACCTCCCCACTGTTTGGGATGGGTGGTCAGCTTCAGGTTCCAACCGCATTAACCTTAAACAACAGTTGCCGGTAGACACCAGTTAAAACGTGATGGCACACGATGAGGCACGGGAGGGGAATTGAAGGACAAACTGGCTAATGGAGTGGGTAGCCAGTACATCGGAACATGGTGTATCCAGCATTACTACCGCTGATCCGCACACCTCGGCTGCCAGTAGTCGAGTGAACCGACGCCCCCCGCCTATTTAAATGGACTCGTCCGTTTCGCCGAAAGACGAAATCTGGTTTCTGCGCGTGTGCCATCACATTTCAAACGCAGTCTACGCAGCGACTAAACAGGCAATGCATAATTTACGTCCTGCGTTCAAAAAAAGGGAATGTATTTCACAACCAAACACGACACCTAGCATATTAACCTTTTGACGCCTAATGTCAACTATAGTGGTCGTACCACACCGCTAACCTCTAAAGTTGCATTTTATATATTTGTTCAACAAATATAGGTACTGAATATTTTAAACATGGTATATATTCTCCGTTTTTTTCTCTTAAAAATGCAGTTTGTTTCATAATTCTAACGTATTTGGTTCCAGTATTATTCACATTTTATATACAGGGTGTGCTAAAATTAAAAAAAATCCGGCGCCAAAAGGTTAATACGTTACACTCTCCGAGTTTATTCTTCTTGCAATTTCATGGTGACCATCGTGTCTGTTTTCACCACAGATCATAGGCATTAATTCCGGGAATGTTTCAAAACAACGTACTCAACTCCATCTAGTGTCAAGGTTGAGTGAGTGGAGTCATGCCTCTAATCCCTCTATACACCTTCTTCATGGCGTGGACAGAAATAGCTTCACCTTCTTACCTTTTACGAACTATTCCTAGCAGTTCCTCTGTAAGCTGCTTCCCATGTCTCACACAGCACCGTATTTTTGTGTCACATTATCAGCTGAGACAATTCAACGGCTGCCAACCGCCATCCATTCGGCCCACATTAAGTGATTTTAAGGGTTTAAAAGTTCGCTGACTTAAACCTGTACTATTTTACTCACTGGACAAGACATTCTCTGCTCACGAACAAATCACCTGTGATCATTGTTAAGTATTTTAGATCTATATGATTATTCTGACAGGAAAATATCGCTCACTTGCGACAAGAGTGTCACAACTCAAAATTTGACATTTTTTAGTTATTGGTATAGAAAGAAACGCTTGCAGATGCACTTTTAACAGGTATAGTGTCATAACGCAGTTTGCAAAACTCGCCGCTGGAGAGCAGTTGTGTCGTCGTTTCAGTCATAGAAAATTATAGCACTTCAAAACCTTCAAAGGTTGTCCTAAAAATCACAAATTTTGGGTTGCGACTCTCTTGTCGCAAACGAGCGATATGTCACTACAAAACATCACGCCAGGGGGCTAACAGGCACAACCGGACCACCGCGGATTGTCAGCTGGTACTGAATCTCATTACCTGGGCGGATTCCTACGCAGGCTGGTTCGGAGCCAAGTGTTACGTGTCAGACCGAGGTGCGACGTCGGACTGCGGCATCCTGTGTTGGCTCCATCCCTGAAAAAGTCAAAACGCTTTGTAGCATAGCGACTTGCTCTGGTGCAACGGGGGTCGGCCACTTCCCTATACTTTACTCTAGTCCAGCCGTCTTGGCTTTATGTTCACACGCATGTAGGTTGTGATAACTAAGAGAGAAACTTTGTTAACGACATGCGCTTTTGGCTGGTTGACAATGGCCAAACGGCCTGTAAGGGAACACAACAGTATGCAGGGAGTGGAAAGCATCCGGCGCCGACACCTTCACGATCCACAGAACTCCTATCCTTAGCCTTACGCGGGATAGAAGAAACGTGAAATTCGTGAGATGAAGTGGGTATACGGAAGCAAGAAAATAAAGAAAGACGGCGACAGTTATGAATGAAACATGGCAGAGTGAAAATGTGGTGGAAAACAGTGACAGAGTGAAAGGAAGACGGGAAAAAAGAAAAAATAAGAAATAAACGAAAATATGAAGAGCAAGAAAAAGAAAGAAATAAAGACAAAAGGAAAACAAGAAAACGGACTAAAAAAATGAAAAATGGGATGGGGCAAAGAGGAAGAAAACAAAGATATAAAAACGTAAGAGTATATTACTAAGAGATGAAAATCCCTGGACTCCCGCGCGTTAGGTTCAGTATTATAAAACATTATAATGTTATAAAATTGTACATAATAATTATATATAATATTATAAAATAGACTTCTCAGAAACTTACGGAAATCCACACGTTGTACAGAAATAAACCTGCATCAACGACTCATTATAATGCTACTCTGTCCTGCCTCATGAAATTTCCTTCCTCTCAGTTACAAATTACAAATGCCCTGCTTTATCCATATATGTCGGAATGTGATACACGAGGTGGAGAAAACTGCCACACGTCCTGGACCGAATGAAGACTCGCCTTAAGACTAAAATAGCTACACCAGACAACTAATTTATCGTAAAGCAATGCCTCGGGCCACGATCAGTTACAGCTTAATCCAACCATGTTCCTTTCGGTCAACAGTTATCTATAAAAACACAGCAGGAAGCCACGCATCAAACCCGAAGACTGTGCTGTTTTCAAAAGAGATGACTTACCCAACATTGCCTGGCGTGTCTTCCAAGTCCAGTTCCACCCCCTCGCCGTAACATTCATAGTTTTCACCGTCGGACATGCTTGAACACTGACTGCACCATGCAAACAACAAACAAACTGCTACAACATACAACAGCCGATATGTGGCACAGTGAATACATGAACAGTGACAGTAAAAACATGGTTGATTTAAATAGGTGAAACTGGACGTTCACTATCAAAGAAAGCAAGAAAATATTGTTTTGTCATCAACAGCCAATATAATAACGATAAAAATGAAGTGGAAATATCTACGCCAAATTTATACAACGAGATTTCTGTGGAGCGTGACGTCGGTGGGCCCCCAGGGCAGGACTTGCGCCAGGATGGTACTACAAAATACAGTGCCTCTGCAGAAACCTCGCTGTAGCAAGAGAACCCGATGGTGCACGTCTCTAGCCGGTGAACACAATTCTATGCCAGTTCCTGCACCCACAGTTTGACATCCAACTTTCTATACGCTCTTTATAACAACCTTCCACATACTTCTCGGTCTCCCGAGTGGCCATTTCCAAGTACACATTCTGCACATTTCGTGTCTCCTTGCTTGACATTTTTCATTCAAGCCTGTTTTCATGTCAATCCATTATAAACCCACAACTTCTGAAGAAAAAGCTATTCGCCAGTATCACTTAGATGTTGCAGGACACTGCATGGCCAGTGGTACTGTTATTAACCTGCATATGAAAATTATTGTTCCCGGTTTGCATTTGCGTAAATGCCGAACACATACTGGGAGCCCTTAATATTTCACGTAAACAATAAACTATTTTCGCATTATGAGACGCTTTAATGAAGGTGGTTAAATTTTGGCTGACTTGGCAAAAACATTCCCGCGATATTCTCCGATAATTATTTCAGATATGACTGAAAATGTCCAAGAAATGTTACTAAACATGTCTAAGTGGTGTAACAATAACGAAAAATCACGAAAGGATTTTTTTACACAATGTGTATTTTATTACAAACACATCTACTTAAAAGTTTAGGTATAATCTATAAAACTAATCTAGAAAATAATACAAAACCGAATTTTTGATACACATAACTGACATGCATAACGTCAAGTAAACTTGATCCATGCAACAAGATAAATCTGTAACAAAAACCGATGTGATGCATCTGCCTTACCTCTTTCCATTCATGTCCGGAGATGCACTATCACCTAAAGCAGAATCCACGTCATCAGTCGTAATGATACTATGAGGACTGCCTGGAGATTCCTCCTCTCTGCTACCAGATGTCAGAACAAAGGTAGGTGGCGGTAGAGGTGACTGCTGCTTCCCCACGTTGGGCGCCACTAACTGCTCGTGCTCCTGCGGTTCATACAAGCTCGGCGCCATCATTGTCTCGCTGCGAACTGCAAATATATTTATTTATTTTATTTATTTATTTATTTATTGCTCCAATGAGAGTGGAAAATATCTTCACACATGTTCGTCGTATTCCTCAAACACAAAGGCCTATTTAATGTTAACTTTTTTCTCGCAATTACATGTTACAGATAATAGTAGTTACTTTACACAATAGCAATAAGAATTTTGCACATGTGAATTGTTCAAGACCATTATGATGAAGTTAGATTCATGTAACATCGGGACCAAAATTAAATCCACGATATTAAGTTCGGTTCAGATTTACCATTCTATATTTAATTCCAAACCGCATGCTGACTTATAATTACATATATGCCAGCCTAGGGGCAGTTTTTAAAACAGCGCATAGACATTTTTATAGCATAAGGTACAAATTCAAATTGATTGATTTCTTGTTATTTGAAGACATTATTTCAACTAAAGGGAAATGAGAAGAACCGCGAAAACCCCGTCCAAGCACACGCTAGACCTCGTCATTCAGAATGTTACCGCTGCTACCACATGCACTTCTGTTCAACTTGCTCGCTACGTTTCAGTCATTTCCCCAGAAACACAGTTACACAGTTACACAGTTTATCACTCGGGCCCACAGCACGTGACGTCAACCCACGAAGCGTGATTCATGCCTCACACATTGCGGAACGTCCTCGTCCCAGACCTGTCAGACTCAAAAGTATCGTGGGTGTACAGACAACAGAATCGCCTGGGTGGAGATAATTAACATAACTTATACGTTACAGGTGCGACACATCGACGTGATTCATCGCAGAACTTCGCCCGACCTGGCGAATTTTTGTGTCCCTCGACTTGGGAAATTCGGGAACAACAAGCACCGATAACAGAAAAACATTGACTGCAATACTAGTCAGGGAAAGCGCCATAATCCTGTATCAGATATGGTCTGGAGCGCACCTGACCGCCTTACACGGCTGCGGTCTATGGCGACCGAAGGATCGAAACCCGCTTGAGACATGGAGAGGTCTGTGCGACCCCGCTACGAAAAAAAAAAAATTCGTTCCTTCGAAATTAAACCAAATTATCAATGACCCTTGTGTCAGTTCGGTAGATTAAAAAAAAACACGAATACATCCGAATCATGATACCTCACTTTAGTGACAGTATACGGAATGGACAGCTATATTAACAATTTTTGCATCATTCTCGGTACGGTACTTATTAGTGTGTTTATGATTCAATGGCGATTAAATCATGAAGGTTTGGATTCGCTAGGACTGCGTTACGCCCCGAAAAGATAAATTCATACAGAATTTTCGCGGAGAAACCTGAATGAAAGAGACTTTTGGAAAACCTAAGTGTAGATAGTATATTAAAACGGACCTCAAAAGAGATATGACAGGAGAGCGTGGGTTACATTCCTGTGGCTCAGGAGACGGATGCATTATTTCAATTCGTTACAACAATCTTTCAATCGCTCGACACTAAAGAAATTGATATACTGGCAGAATCATTAAATAGAACAAATGGAATGCAAAGTCTCTCTACAGTTGTGTTAAGCACGTCGTCTGTTTCCCATACTGCAAGAGAGGGGCGTGGAAAGTCGACAAGATGGTTGCAGGAGGTAGGATCTGTGTGTCCACGTATTTCTGACACCACACCAGATGCTGTCTTGATCCCTAACCCCTGTTTCTCTGTAGCGATGTCCGTTACATGCATGTGCCGTCTGGCTTGGTGTCTGATTTATGGTAATCACGTGGCGAGAAACAGGCGTCTTCCTAAAAGTAATTCCATGTGACATTCTAAAACTGTTTCTGTTTCAGACAATCTTCATGGTAGAGTGCCTTCCTTGAGCAGCTGGTACTTACGCAGCCACTCACTAGGACGTCTATCTTACCTGCACCCGTCCTTCCTCATGTAACACCTCGAGAAACACTGTACCAAGTTTCATGAAATTTCACATAGGGGGAATTCTACTACAATTCGTCGACATGATCCAATTTTTATTAATGGCGGCCAACAACTGCAGGCAATTTACGTGAATACCTACAGGCTTTGTGAAAAAAAAAAGTTACGAACAAAAGCGGTAAAGAAAACTGAAACACACGTTGTATGCCCAAAATTGAAATACAAGTTATACGCCCAAAAATGAAACACGCGTTGTATGCCCAAAATTGAAACACGTGATGTAAGCCCAAAAATGAAACACGCGTTGTATACCCAAAATTGAAACACAAGTTATATGCCCAAAAATGAAACGTGTTGTATGCCCAAAATTGAAACACACGCTGTATGCCCCAAAATGAAACACAAGTTGTATGCCCAAAATTGAAACACGAGTTATATGCCCAAAAACGAAACACGCGTTGTATGCCCAAAAATGAAACACTCGTATGCCCAAAAATTAAACTCACGATGTATGTCCAAAACTGAAACACGTGTTGCAAGCCCAAAACAATTCTTCGTTAAGTCGTAAAATTTTCGTGAAAAATTAAAAGTAACACAGCCATCGCGCAACAACTGCAATGTGCGCACATTTCCTGAATTGTTTTCAATGAGCCTACGAGGTTATACAGTTTCAAATCTCAAATTTAATTTTTTCCTGAGACCGGTGCAACGTACTCTTTGACGTACATCCAGTGGGGTCAATCAAAGCTGTGATCCATACTGAGGTTTCGAAACGTGCTGTGTATTGGATTTCCCAGCGTAATTAATGAGATTCCTCGCAGTCATTAACGTATGCCTCTAGATTATTACGTGGTCGTATGAACAGTGTGAGGTTTAACGAACCGAACATAATTAGTGTTTGTTTGTGTGCTATATGCAACTGGAACGTTATATGCCAATACGCGCTCTCACATTCAGCTATTTGCAACACGGTACGGATACCCCATCTTGTAGAGATGAGCACAAGGCCACATCTCAAAGGAAGGGACGGGTTCAGCTGTCATGCTTACAGTCTTCCAAGGTTCCTTCATGTTTCAGCTTTCGCCATGCATTTCACATACATTCACAAGGTTCACTCCTACAGTGTGGCAGGCAGTCAGTCAGCATCAAACGGTACAGCACAGAACACCAATACAGATCCGAACCTACTCTGCACGAAGTAGTTTTTTTAAATATATTTCACTCCCGAAAGAGGGAAACGTAACGAACCGAGCAACATGACAGCAGTGACCACGCCATTTGTTGAGAAGTACAGCGTGGACCTCGCTACCTAGGTCCAGTACCTGGCAACGCTACATTTTGCCTCAAATTTCAATTGCTGCCACCACGACTGTGATTAGTTCTTTATCATTAAATGAGTTATTTTTCAATGTCGCGTAACTCTTCGGCCCTGGAGTACACCCAAAATAATTCGCACTGCCTGTCGCATACCTAAAAATCGTCTTTTCTTATCCCTTTACACATGCCCCATGTCGAATAAATGCTCAAAATAAAGTTATGCGTATTTAGGTAAAGGTACAAGTAAAGTTCGCCCTGTAATATACCATGAAGGCATAGATTAGGAGTAGAGGTACAGTGGTTAACTTAACGTCCCGGCCGCTTTACCCCAGGGAATGAACTGGTATCCCCTGTATAGGGGGCCAGTTGGGCCCCACGGCCGGTCTGGACGAGTGCGGAACCCCCCCCCCCCCGCCCAGCCCGTATCGATTCGCTATACCGACTGAGCTAACCCGGCCCACGTTGTAGATATTAACAAGATCTTAATTTTTGTCACGTGCTCCTTTTCCGACCACGATTCAATTTTACGAAATTGTATAGTTTTCCCAAGCCGGCCTCAGTGACCGCGCGGCCTAAAGCGTACGTCTGCGGCCGATCGCCTGCTTAGATTGTTGGTTCGAATCCCGCTGGGGCATGGATGTGTCTCCTGTGAGTGTCGTGTATTGTCAGGCAGAGGTCTCTGCGACGAGCCGATCACTCGTCTAGAGCAGTCCTACCGAATGTGGTGTGTCGTTGTGTGTGATCTAGAAACATGAACGAAGAGGCCATAGCCCGCGTTTCGACGCAGGAGCGCCACAAAAAAAAAAGTTTCCCTTAACGACACTCGGCCAATTACGTGCGCTACACAGCAGATTTCATGTTCAATATGCCATGTCAGCTGGAAAAGCAGTCACTAGAAGCGATTGAATGCCAACTACTCTACCTTTAGGTATACATGTTTCTCCTTGGAGCAACGGAGGGATCCAAACGTTAGACGTTACACAGACCAAGCTGTTGACAGCGTCATTAACCCGTAAATAAATAAATAAAACGAATCTTAAATTCTTTATCATGCAAGAGAATCAATACATGCCATTAATATTAATAACTGTCCAACGAGATGCAACACAAAGCAGTCTATTTATTATTCTGCAATTTCACTCTACATGTTTCGGGTGTCAACCACACCCATTATCAAGAGTACACAAAACTGTAACTACAGCCCCCGGTACTGGTCATATTCTTTGTGCAGCTACCTCCCTCCAACGTGGCCAAACCAGCTTGGCCACGTTGGAGGGAGGTAGCTGCACAGTACCGGAGACTGTAGTTACAGTTTTGTGTACTCCTAATGATGGGTGTGGTTGACACCCGAAACATGTACTTGAACTTGCAGAATAATAAATATACGGCTTTGTGTCGCATCACGTTGGACAATTATTAATACAGATCAGCGATGCACGGAACCATAAACATAAAATAATGCCACTAAGTACACAAACAATGCCTGCTATAAAACACAATTTCGTTCAGATCTATTAACTTGTACCGAAATATCCGATTCGGTGTCACGTGAAAAGGCAAAAAGCAAACAGTAAGAAAGATGAATCCCCCTGCGAACATCATGAAGGCATAAGGTCCACAAGGCCAGGCCTAGCGGGAAGTGTAATTGGTAAGCATTGCGTACCCATCCGCTAGACCCGATCTCTAGATCAGGATTCGCGACTAGCATACGGAACGGAGGTACCGCTCCACCCTTTCTCACCGTCTGCAATAAATGGCGGCACAGGCCTGTTCACGCCCGCAGAAATAGCCCCCAGCAATCATTTAAATAAGGCTGGGTGGGCTTCAAAATTCTCTGGACGCTAGGGGACGAAAAGTGCCTCTATGCACTGGGTTAGCGTCGATTAGTTAAAGAGAGAGAGAGAAAAAATATTATCTGAAATGAGGAGATACAGGCTTTACGTACAGAGACACAAAACTGCGAAATACGCATTTGGAGACTGCGCCGAATGAGACCATAACAGCAAGAGACAACATGTAGTGTCTCCACTACCGATATTCGGAGAAAGATGACGCGTTTTTGTTGGGGGCGTGAATCACTGCTATGACGTCAGCCACGTACCTCGAGGGAAGAACGTGACATCAACGCAAAAAATATAAGAAAAAAGTCAGCAACCGTAGGACTGTTTATTTTGTATTTACCACGTATTTCACCCTAGATGTAGATAAGACATACCTGGATCTGCACACAACAGCTGCAACACTGACATTCGCCTAATGGAGTTGTCTGATTTTGAAAATGGTTGGGTTCCATCTGGCAACTGACAGGCACATGAAGTACACATGGGCAGCTGCCAGATCCAGATACACAGCCATCTGGAAATCTGTTCGTATAGGCCACCGTGTATCAGCTATCACAGCCTACATAAAAGTGCTCAACGACTCTCGGCGTGAATCACTGAAATTCCGCGCACAGTTTCCTTCCCTCAAAACAGACTTCTTTTTAACAAGACACAAATTATATTACAGTCGAACACGGTTATAACGTTATAGAAGGGACCGAAAAAATTGTGTCATACACGAGGGTCGCTTAAACTTTTGGCGCCGGAATTTTTTTTTTTATTTTAGCACACCTGTATATAAAATGTGAATAATCAAAACTCCGTGGCCTTAGTCCACACGCGAACTATACCGACAGAGCGACCGCCGCCGGTCGGCGAAGTTAGTGCCAACTTTTGCTGATAGAGGGGTGTCACGTGGTCAGCGCAACGGGTCCCCACAGCCGTTAATCTCTGTTTTCTAGACCTGGAGCCGCTACTTTTTTCA
>Ga0131853_10021726_pt1 | contig 11641 bp, 10 predicted proteins | sample TergutLab28metaG_FD_92764 | JGI IMG/M metagenome (GOLD analysis project Ga0131853, IMG submission 92764) | Labiotermes labralis P1 segment gut microbial communities from Petit-Saut dam, French Guiana - Lab288 P1 (version 2) (version 2) | ecosystem: Host-associated > Arthropoda: Insects >...
GCTAGGAAGCGACGACGACGCGAACCCTTGTGGTTCGCTAGGAGGAGCTGACGACGCACGGCGGAAAATTTGCCGAAAATGCGCCGAAATGGGGTTTTCAAACACGCCCTAGCCTTGCGTCAAAAATCCTCGCAAATGCAAGACCGTTTTCAACTCAATCAACTATACCATATATTTCCGGACAAGCCCTTCCTGCCGGAACATTTCAAATACTTGGCTTCCGGCAAACAATATTAAAAAGGCGCATCATACGATGGGCCTTTTTGCGATCTGCGATGCCTTCCTGGGAAAGCGTGGCGCGGTGTGCGATAATTTGCTAATGATTATCAAGCTGCGGACAATACCCGCACGCGGAATTTCCACGGAAATGACGGATGAGTTTCCGCCGCCCAAGGCCAACACGGCGGCCTGTGCGCTCCGCTCTTCCTCCCGCACATCCGGCCCCTTCATGGCGATAAACTTGCCGCCGGGGCGCACAAGCGGCAGAGCGTATTCCGCAAGCACGGGCAGGGCGGCCACCGCGCGGGACACGGCAAGGTCGTAGGCCTCCCTGTGTTCGGCCGTTCGCGCCGCGTCCTCCGCGCGTATATGCACGGCGCGTATGCCCGTAAGTTCCAAGGCTTCGATCACGGCGTTCAAAAAGCCCACCCTCTTGTTCACCGCGTCCAGCAGAGTTATCTCCAGCTCCGGCACGGCGATCTTCAGCGGTAAACCCGGGAAACCCGCGCCCGTGCCGACATCCACGGCACTCTGCACGCCGCCGATGTACGGCACAAGGCTTAAACTGTCGGCAAAGTGTTTCAGCGCGACCTCCTGCGGATCCGATATCGCGGTGAGGTTGAACCTCTCGCGCCAGTCCAGCAGCATGTTCATGTATGTGTCAAACCTATCCAGCTGCTGTGCGTCAAGCTTTGCGCCCAGCCCCAACGCGGCCTCCCGCAGCAGCCCGCGCGTATCCTCATTCGAGTGTATGCTAACTCTCCCTCTCCACGGAATATATCTTCCAGTTGCTCACGCTGTCCGGCTCCCGCAGCATGTGCAGATGCAGTACCGCACACAACGCGCTGCTACTGTCCATAACCATTACAGACTTCACCTTGCAGTTTCGCGGGCAGCTCACCAGCCCGGCGTCTATCATCTTACACGCGGCGGAGCCTTCGAAGGCCGCCGCAAGCTCGTAAACGTCAACGCTTCCGGCAAAGCTCTTGCTGACCAGTCCCTGCGCCGCGTCCAGCCTACAGCTCGTCAGCGCGTCCATAAACGACCGCGCCGTTGCTCTGTCGTCGGCAACGGCCACAAAGGGGTGCCGCCGAACCGCGCCCGCGCCAAACCCTCCGCGCCCCACCTTCGTAACAACCCTGTCCGCACACGGCCACGCGCCCCCGCGCACATGCCGGTACACACTCCGCCCGCTATCTATAGGTATTACCGCCGCATACTTCAAGCCAATCCCCCCATTACAATAGAGCCTGCCAAATATAACACGGCAAACTTACCCCGCAGAGCGGGATATGTAGGGGAGATGTTCGTAATACAGTATATGCCGGCACATGCCCTACGTTCTATACTTTAGGTGAATCAACAGCACGGAAATATCCGCGGGCGAAACGCCGCTGACGCGCGACGCTTGCCCCACGTTCTGCGGGCGTATGGCGGCAAGCTTCTGCCGCGCCTCTATACGCAGGCCGTGCAGCCCGCTGTAGTCCGTGTCCGCGGGAATGGCCAGGCTCTCCAGCCGCAGAGACTCCGCCACCTGCGACATCTGCCGGCGTATATAACCGTCGTACTTGCAACAGATGTTAACCTGTTCGCGCACGTCGTCGTCAAGCTCCGGCCGTGCGCTGTCGAATTCCGCCAGAGCGTCATAGGTCAGCTCCGGCCGCCGCACAAGATCCGCAAGCTTCACACCCGTCGTCACCGCCGAGCTTTGGCGGCCGCGCAAAAACTCGTCCAGCCGCGGCGACGGCGCGACGGTCAGGGCTTCGATACGCGCGGTCTCGCTCTCGACGGCGCGGCGTTTGTCCTCCACGCCCCGCATAACCTCGTCGCTGACAAGGCCGACGCCGTGGCCGATGCGGCTCAGGCGAAGGTCGGCGTTGTCCTGCCTAAGCAGGAGCCGGTATTCCGCGCGGGACGTCATCATGCGGTACGGCTCGTTGGTGCCCTTGGTGCATAGGTCGTCTATCAGCACGCCTATGTACGCGTCGCTTCGGCGCAGGATCACGGGCGGCTTGCCCGCAGCGTACAACGCGGCGTTGATGCCGGCCATCAGCCCTTGGGCGGCGGCCTCTTCGTACCCCGAACTGCCGTTAAACTGCCCCGCAACGAACAGACCCGGCACGGCCTTGAATGCCAGGCTAAGCTCCAGCTGCGCGGGGTCTAAACAGTCGTACTCTATGGCGTAGCCGGGGCGCATTATCAGGCAGTTCTCAAGCCCTGGCACCGTGCGGTACATGGCGGTCTGCACGTCCTCCGGCAGTGATGTTGACATCCCCGCGACATACATCTCGCAGGTGCCTTCGCCCTCCGGCTCGATAAAAAGCTGGTGCCTCTGCTTGTCTGCGAAGCGCACTACCTTGTCCTCTATCGACGGGCAGTAGCGCGTGCCGGTGCCTTCTATCACCCCGGAGTACATCGGCGAACGGTGGAGGTTCGCGCGGATGATCTCGTGGGTTGCCTCGCTCGTATACGTCAGCCAGCATGGAACCTGCTCCCGCGCAAATCCGCGTTTGTCCGTGCCGAAGCTGTAGGGCGTGGGCGGCTCGTCCCCGTGCTGCACCTCCATCTTCGAGAAGTCCAGCGTGTTCGCGTTAACCCGCGCCGGCGTGCCTGTCTTAAACCGCCGCATAACAACGCCCATCTCCGCAAGCCTTCGCGCCAGCCGCGCCGAATTACGCAGGCCGTTCGGCCCCGTCTCCGACACAACATCGCCCACAAGACAGCGCGATCTCAAGTAGGTGCCAACAGCAAGCACCACACCCCGCGCGCGCACAACCCGCCCGTATTCCGTGACCACGCCGGCCGCCGCGCCGCCCTCCAACAGCACGTCCACGATCTCCGCCTGCATCAGGCTCACATTCGGGTGCGCCTCCAGAGTGCGCTTCATCAGCTCGCTGTACCTGTACTTGTCGGCCTGTGCGCGCAGGGAATACACCGCCGGCCCCTTGGCCAGGTTCAGCATCCGGGACTGAATGTATGTCCTGTCAATTACCCGCGCCATCTCGCCGCCCAGCGCGTCTATCTCGCGCACAAGATGCCCCTTGGACGTCCCCCCGATAGACGGGTTGCACGGCATAAGCGCAACGCAGTCCAGGCTAAGCGCGAACACCGCCACGCGCCGGCCGAGCCGCGCGCACGCCAAGGCCGCCTCACACCCGGCATGGCCCGCGCCCACTATCACAATGTCATAACTGTCCTCCATATTTATCATGCCCGCATTATACCACCCCGCGCCGCAACTTTCAAGCCCATACAAACTTGCATACACGAAAGATGTTGACTTTTGCGCGGATAGTTGTACAATCATATCTGGGGAACTAATGTATCAGGAAAGGATTTTTATGTCGCAGAAAATTGTTATAAAGGGCGCGAGAGAGCATAATCTTAAAAATATAGATGTGGAGATACCGCGCGACAAGATGGTGGTGTTCACGGGGGTGTCCGGGTCGGGGAAGTCCAGCCTGGCGTTTGAGACGATTTACGCGGAAGGGCAGAGGCGGTATGTAGAGTCTTTGTCCAGCTATGCGCGGCAATTCCTCGGCCAGATGGACAAGCCCGACGTGGACAGCATCGAAGGTCTTTCGCCCGCCATCTCCATCGACCAAAAGACCACCAACCACAACCCGCGCTCCACCGTAGGCACCGTCACGGAGATCTATGACTATCTGCGCCTGCTCTACGCCCGCGTGGGCGTGCCGCACTGCCACAAGTGCGGCAAGGTGATCGAGAAGCAGACGATAGACCAGATAGTGGACAAAATCTTGGCCTTGCCGGAGCGCAGCCGCATATCCCTGCTGGCCCCCGTGGTGCATGGGCGCAAGGGCGAACACACAAAGCTGCTGGAGGACGCACGCCGAAGCGGCTATGTGCGCGTGCGTATAGACGGCATCACCCACGAACTTTCAGATGAGATAAAGCCGGAGAAGAACAAGAAGCACGATATCGAGATCGTAATCGACAGGCTTGTGGTGAAGAACGACATAACGCCGCGGCTCACAGGCTCCTGCGAGGCGGCTATGACGCTTTCGGGCGGCATACTGCTTGTGAGTGTGGAGGACGGCGAAGAGCTGATGTTCAGCCAGAACTTCGCCTGTGCGGACTGCGGCGTGTCCATGCAGGATGTGGAGCCGCGCATGTTCAGCTTCAACAACCCGTCCGGCGCGTGTCCGGAGTGCTTCGGCCTGGGCATCAAGATGATCTTCGACGAAGAGCTTGTGGTACCGAACAAGCAGATGAGCCTTGCGCAGGGCGCGGTGAAGGTTCCCGGCTGGTTCAGCTCCGGCAACGAGAATTCGCACACATACGCTCTGTTTAAGTCTCTGGCGCACAAGCATAATTTCGACATGGACGCGCCCTATGCAAGCTTGCCGGACGGCATCCGGCACATGCTGATGAACGGAGACGAAGGCAAGGTGAGCGTGGAGTTTGTGAACCAGCAGGGCGACACGCGCACCTACAGCTATCAGTTCGAGGGCATCATGAACAGCCTTGAACGCCGCTACAAGGACACACAGTCGGAGTTTATGCGCGGGGAGTACGAAGCGTTGATGACGGGCATCACATGCCCCATGTGCGCGGGCAAGCGTCTGCGCCCGGAGGTGCTGGCCGTGACAGTCGGCGGCATAAACATCTCCGAGCTGACCGACCGCGCCGTGGGCAAGCTGAACACCTTCTTCCGCGAGCTGGATCTGGGCGACACAAAGCGGATGATCGCGGAGCCTATCCTGAGAGAGATACACGCGCGCACGGGCTTCCTGGTGGACGTAGGGCTTGATTATCTCAGCCTTTCGCGCAACGCAAGCACCCTAAGCGGCGGAGAGTCCCAGCGCATACGCCTTGCGACGCAGATCGGCTCCGGCCTTGTGGGCGTGGTCTACATTCTGGACGAACCCTCCATCGGCCTGCACCAGCGCGACAACGACAAGCTCCTGAAAACGCTGGAACACCTGCGCGACATCGGCAACACCCTCATCGTGGTGGAACACGACGAGGACACGATGCTGGCGGCGGATCACATCATCGACATCGGCCCGCTTGCGGGAAGCCAGGGCGGCCGGGTTGTGTTCTCCGGCAAGCCGCGGGATATCATGAAGTGCAAGGAATCCGTGACCGGCGCCTACCTAAGCGGCAAGCAGCGCATCGAAGTGCCCGCGCAGACGCGCGAGCCGAACGGCAAGTGGCTGAAACTCACGGGCTGCGCCGAGAACAACCTCCAGAACATCGACGTGAGCCTGCCCCTGGGGCTTATCAGCTGTGTCACGGGGGTGTCCGGCTCCGGGAAGTCGTCCTTGGTTAACGAGATCCTCTACAAGTCTCTGGCGCGGGACCTTAACCGTGCGAAGCTGCGCCCCGGCAAGCACACCGCCATCGAAGGGCTGGAGTTTCTCGACAAGATCATCAACATAGACCAATCGCCCATAGGCCGCACGCCACGCTCCAACCCGGCCACCTACACCGGCCTGTTCGACCTTGTGCGCGACATCTTCGCCGCAACCCCCGAGGCCAAGCTGCGGGGTTATGCCAAGGGGCGGTTCAGCTTTAACGTAAAGGGCGGCCGGTGCGAAGCCTGCTCCGGCGACGGTATCATCAAGATAGCCATGCACTTCCTGCCCGATATCTATGTGCCGTGCGAAGTCTGCGCTGGCAAGCGATACAACCGCGAGACGCTGGAAGTGCGCTACAAGGGCAAGAACATCGCCGACGTTCTCGACATGACAATCGAGGAGGCTCTCACCTTCTTCGAGAACCTGCCGCGCCTGCACGAGAAGCTGCGCACAATCTGCGACGTAGGGCTGACGTATGTTAAGCTTGGCCAAGCCTCCACCACCCTCTCCGGCGGAGAGGCACAGCGCGTCAAGCTGGCCACCGAGCTTTCGCGCCGCATGACGGGCAAGACGATCTACGTGCTGGACGAACCCACAACAGGCCTGCACGCCGCCGACGTACACCGCTTAACCCATATCCTGCAACGCCTTGCCGACAGCGGCAACACCGTGGTCGTCATCGAGCATAACCTGGACGTTATCAAGACGGCGGACTATATCGTGGATCTGGGGCCGGAAGGCGGCGACCGCGGCGGCCAAGTTATCGCCCGCGGCACCCCGCGCGAAGTCGCAAACAACAAAGATTCGCACACCGGAATGTATTTGAAGAGAATTATTGCGAAATAAGTCGCACTATGGTATAATAGCCAATATATAGCAACATCACTCTAACTAAGAAAGCTAGTGTTAACATGTCCAAGGTACGAAGCCTGGTTCTCTCCTCATTGCTGATCGCCATTGTGTATATCGCGACATACTTCCGCGTGCCGCTTGCCCCGGACGGCGGGCTGGTGCATCTTGGCAGTGTCGCGCTGTTTGTCATCTCGGTTGTGTTCGGCAAGCGCATGGGGGCTGTTACGGGTTCGGTGGGGATGGCACTGTTTAACCTCACCACGGAATGGGTCGTCTGGGCGCCCTACACGTTTGTGATCCGCTTTGTAATGGGCTACATGATCGGCACCATCGCCCACTTGGGCGGGAAAAACGGCGAGAGCATGAAGCTGAACATCCTTGCCGTCGCCGCGGCCGGCATCTGGTTCATCCCCGCGTCATACGTAGCGGGCGCGTTGATCCTAAGCAACTGGGTTATCCCCGTGACGCACATTCCCGGCAACGCTACGCAGATCGTGCTGATGGCGGTGCTTGGCATACCCTTGGCCAAGCTGCTGAACAGGCACAAGCGGCACTTATTGCAATAGCATGTGTTCACTAAGGAGTTGATGCAGCATGATTCTATCGGGCTTGGAGATAGCGGCGCGTCTTGGCAAGGACATCGTTATCGAGCCGTATAACGAGCGCGCCCTTGGGCCAAACAGCTACAACCTGCGCCTGGCCGACGAACTTCTCGTCTACGAGAACAACGAACTCGACATGAAAACGCCCAACGCCACGCGCAAGATCAGCATCCCCGCGGAAGGCCTGCTCCTGCAACCCGGCACACTCTACCTCGGCCGCACCGTCGAGTATACCCAAACGCGCAACCTTGTGCCGATGCTGGAGGGGCGTTCCTCCGTAGGCCGCCTCGGCCTGTTCGTCCACGTAACGGCCGGCTTCGGCGACGTTGGCTTCAGCGGGTTCTGGACGCTGGAGATCCACTGCATCCACCCCATCCGCGTATACGCCGGCGTTGAAATGTGCCAGATCTACTACCACACAATCGAAGGCAACTACATCGAGTACAGCTCCGACAAGTACCAGCACAACCAAGGCATCCAGCCCAGCCTGCTCTACAGGGATTTCGCCAATGATAATTCATAAGGGGGATTCACAATGTGGCTATATGTTGCAGCAGCAGTTCTACTTATCGCACTGATGATTTCGGCAAGTTTGAACATCCGGCAGCAGAGGAAGCTGACTGACATTGCCAACAAAGAAAGCCAACCCCTTCCCGCGGGTATCGACCCGCTGGAGGTTGAGAAACTGAAGGAAGCCCACGCAAGGGAAGTGTTCTGGCTTACTTCGATCCTGGACGCGCTCCCCACGCCCATCTCCGTTACCGACAAGGACATGCGCTGGACGTTTATTAACAAGGTTGTGGAGGACATGCTGGGTCTGCGGCGCGCGGACGTTATGGGGCAGCATTGCAGCAAGTGGGGCGCGAGCATTTGCGGCACGGACCGGTGCGGCGTGGCTCTGCTGCGCAAGGGCGTATATCACAGCAACTTTACACAGATGGGGCGGGACTTCTCCGTTTCGGTACATAAACTCCTTGGCGAGGACGGGGAGATGGTCGGGCACTTGGAGGCCGTGCGGGATATCACAGACTTGGTAGACGCGTCCCGTAAGGCGGAAGAGCAGGCGTTTTGGTACAAGAGCATCCTGGATGCCGTTCCGTTCCCGATCTCCGTCACAGACACCGACCTAAAATGGACATTTATCAACAAGGCCACGGAAACCGCGCTTAGCAAGAAGCGCGAGGAGATAGTGGGGCAGAGCTGCAGCAACTGGGGCGCGGCCATTTGCGGAACAAGCAGCTGCGGCATAGAGTGCTTCAAGCGCGGCATAACCAAGACCAACTTCTCCCAGGCCGGCATGGACTTCAGCGTGAACGCGGCGTCGTTGAAGGACACAGGCGGCAAGACCATCGGTTATGTCGAGGTTGTGCAGGACGTCACGGAGATCAGCTCCTTGTCCAAGAAGCTGGGCGACGCTATGAGCCACATAACAAACAACCTGGGCGCAGTCAGCGAACAGCTCACAGGCGAGGCCAGGAACTTCGCGCAAAGCAATCAAGTTCTGTCGCAAGGTGTGGTCAAGCAAGTTGACTATGTTCAGCTTCTGAACGACGGCATCACACAGGTGAACGACATGATCAAGTCGGACGTTGAAAGCATGGTCAACGCCACCGGGTTGTCGAACCAGGCACGGCACCACGCCATAGAGGGCAACGACAAGATGAAGATGATGCTCTCGTCAATGGACGGCATCAAGGCATCTTCCCAGAACATTTCAAAGATCATCCAGACCATCGAGAGCATCTCGTTCCAGACAAACCTTCTTGCCCTAAACGCCGCGGTTGAAGCCGCAAGAGCGGGGGAACACGGGAAGGGCTTTGCGGTTGTCGCCGAAGAGGTCAGGAACTTGGCGGCGCGTTCATCCACCGCGGCCAAGGAGACCAACGAGCTTATACAGGACTCCATCCGGAAAGTGGCCGTGGGCACAAGCATGGCGGGAGAAACCGCCGGCTCTCTGTCGAAGATCGTAGCGGACATCGAAAGCGTATCGAAAATAATAGACGACTTCGCCTCCTCCGCCAAAATTCAGCAAGGCTTGATAGTCCGGCTGGACGACAGCATCGCCCAAATTTCAGACGTGGTGCAGAGCAACTCCGCCATAATCGAAGAGTCCGCCGCATCCTCGCAAGAACTGGCAAGCACCGCCGACACCCTAACCGCTCTGATCGCCAACACCAAACTTTAACGAAAAGGGCTGTATCGGCGAAAACTCGCGATACAGCCCTTGTTCATCAAGTCTACCAAAACAACGCCGGGAAGACCCAGGACAGCAGGATCATCAGCACCGCGCAGACAAAGGTTCCCGCGGCAATGGCCATCAGCGACAGCCTTGTGTCCAGCCCTAAAACGGCCGCGGCAAGGCTGCTTGCCCACACCCCCGTGAAGGGAAGCGGCAGGGCGGCAAGCACAAAGAGCGCGAAAAGAACCTTCTCACGCACATAGCTGTTCCGCAGGATCACGGCGCGTTTCAAACGTCGTATGACGTGGGATGCTCCGCGTCTGCGCTCCATGCCGTAGATCAGTCTGCGCCAAAGCGTCAGAGCCACAGGCATGGACGCCAGACTCCCGGCCAGACACACCAACAGAGTTCGCAGCACGCCGAACCCCATAAACGCCGATATCAGCACTCCCGAACGAAGCCCCATAAACGGCAGACCCGAAACGATAAACACCGTGAGATCATCAGGCAAACCTACACTCAGGAAGCCAAACGCAATATTGTCGGCCATAACGTACCTCGGTATAATCCGGTTCCTAATACCTATTCGCCGTTGGCCGACAATATGAACATCTGCGTAAAATTACACTAGGGCGTGTTTGAAAATCCGCCGGAAGCGGGTTTTCAAACACGCCCTAATACTCCGTAGTACGCCTCCCCCTGGGATATGTGCGCGCCGCGGGCTATGCTTGCGGTAAGGCTACGGAACATCTCCGCCTGATCCTCCGCGCAGACTATCTCCAGGGCAACATCTTCACCAAAGTCCGCGCCGCGCACCACATAGCTCCCCGTGTGCAAGCCGGCGGTGTGCATGAACTTATCATACACACCGTAGGGTAAACTAAGGCGCATCGGCAGCAGGCGGCGATACTCGGATATTTCGGCCTGTGCCAGCGCGACCCTTGCCGCGGACGGATACGCCCGCGCAAGCCCGCCCGTACCAAGCAGGGTTCCGCCGAAATACCGCGTAACATTTGCGCAGACGTTCACCAAGCCCATTCCCGCGAGAACGTCCAGCACGGGCTTGCCCCCGGTGCCGGACGGCTCGCCGTCGTCGCTCTGACGCTCAAGCAGGCTTCCGGACGAAGCCCCGCCGGCCGACACCCTGTACGCAAACACATTGTGCGACGCGTCAGCGTACTTGGCACGCATCCGCGCCAAGAACGCCGCCGCGTCGCCCTCGCTCCACACAGGGCAGACCGTGCCAACAAACCGCGAGTTCTTGACCTTTAGCTCCGCGCTTGCCTCCTTGGCCACGCTGTTGAAAGAAGCCGACCTAAACAACGTTCAGCATTTTCTCGCTCCGTATCTCCTCTTCGATTTCCGGATATGTAGTAGGCAGAACCTTCCCAGTGGTGCAGCTTTCAGCCAAAACCAGCGCATCGCGCAGGCTGTAGCCCCCCGTAGACTCACACTGCTCTTCGAAGTGCATTTCGCCGTTAGAGATAACATGCTTTTCCGCAAGCACACCAAAGACATCGGCATTGCGGTGCGTCAGCATGTACTTCATCATAATCTCCTGGCCGTTATCCAGCTTGATTATGACGAAGTTTACCAATTGTTTAAAAAACATCCTGCAACTCCCCCTAAAGAATTTTTTTAGGCCTATATTCGGCACAAGCAGCATAAATCGGTGTGAGTCCCGCCGCAGCCCTCTCTCTCATTCCTGAATTGTAACACAATTGCAAGAATAAAGTAACAGCACTATAACACACTTGTAACTAAAGGTAAACACCTTTCTTTACAAAATATGTCACAAACATTTTTCCCGCCGATTGTCCGTTTTTACACACACCCCGGGAACCCGCCCGGGCCGCGCCTTGCCCAATCCCCGCAAAACCCATTGACACACGCGAAACCATGATGTACAATTAGGTAATTATACCACAATTTAGGAGAAGTTGATGACACTATTCCAGCAAGCGATTTTAGAAACCCTAAGCTATATGTCCGTGATGCTCCTGGTGTTCGGGCTGATGGGCAAGCTTTATTTGTTCTATTTACAGCCGCTTTTCGCGACGGCAGTTGTGTACATATCGCTGGGCATCTCCCACGGCCTCCTGGGCGAATTCGCCATGGTGTTCCTTGCCTGCGCCTGTATGGTAATATTTACCAAATTGGCGTTCAGCCAGAAAATCGGAATGGTGATATTTGTCAACGCGATTGCTGTCCTTGCCGCTGTGTTCCTCCTGCCGGCAGCCTTTGCCACCTTGCCGGGTCTGGTCGCGGGCGCGCCCACGCAGCCCACCTTTGCGAACAAGCCTGGCGGCGGCGGGCGCGGTTCTTGCTGTGTGCAAGCTGTCCTACATCCTGCTGCCCCTGCACAAGGTCGCGCAGTCGCTTGGCCAATCGAAGCGGCATCTGCGGATACTCGCCATAACATTCTTCGCCACCGTCGCGTTATACTTCGCGGCCGGCACATCCCA
>Ga0131853_10021727_pt1 | contig 11641 bp, 11 predicted proteins | sample TergutLab28metaG_FD_92764 | JGI IMG/M metagenome (GOLD analysis project Ga0131853, IMG submission 92764) | Labiotermes labralis P1 segment gut microbial communities from Petit-Saut dam, French Guiana - Lab288 P1 (version 2) (version 2) | ecosystem: Host-associated > Arthropoda: Insects >...
CCCCCCCCCCACACACACCCCCACACACCCCCACCCCACCCCCACACACACCCACCCCCCCCACACACACACCCACACACACACACACATACACACACACACACCCACACACACCCACACATACACACACACATACACACACACCACACACACACACACACACCCACACACACACATATACACATACACACACACCACACACACACACACACACATACACACACACATACATTAGGTGCATTACTAATTAGGGCACTTTTGGAAGACGCACCATTTTGGACCATTTTCGAAACCATTTTCAGTTATTCGTTATGCAACATGAGAGGGGCTGGTGTCATCTTACAGTAATTAAGCTACGGGCTGGATGATCAGGGCTTCATATCCCGGCACCAAATTACCTAGACAGGCCCTGGGGGCCAACGAGCCCTTATCCATGCACACCGAGGGCCTGATTGGGGTTCCAGCAAGGGTGGGCGAGTTAAAAGTCTTTACACTAAATCAGCCAGTCTGTCATCTGCAGAGTGACTTTGGGTTGGTCTGAGAGGGCTAATTGGTACAGTCGGCAGATAATGGAACTGCCAAGAGAGATAAAAACGTATGCAACATATTGGGGGCCGGGACCCCTTCCGGTCCCCCGGGCCCCGGTAATTCGTACCAGCTTCCCCCACCCTCCCTCTCTTCGAATTTGCCGATAGCTGTTTCTGCAGAGTTAAAGCGGCCAGGGCGTGAGGCTGACCAGTCATCTCCATATTCTGTGGCGGTTAAGAATGAATGCAGCTGCACGTTTCCTTGCGCAGTTTGTTGCTGTGGCTTCTAGAGAACCACCAAATGACGAATGTATCAGATTCGAAGTGTTTCTTACGTATCTGTTCTTGTCTTGAAAGACAGGGACAGTCCTTATACAGGAACCATCCCCGTTGGTGCTCAGTTTGTGTACTTTCGTATTCTGGTGCAATCGACCTAATGATGACCCATGCTGGGGGTCGAAACTAGTAGCTAGACAGCATTTCGTTGTGTGTGACTGTGGACAGTGTATGCTGCACACGCAGTATGTGTACTGTGCGTGTCTGCAGCACGCAGCTAGTCAGGCTGCCAGCGTCCAATTAACAGATTAGCCGTCTTGTGTTCTGCCCGACTGTAAATGACAGTTGATGTGACGTTACCTTCAATGAAAATCTTCTCGTCCGGATCTCGAGTTCTTGGAGTGTGTATGCGGACGGACGGACAGACAAAGGGATTATACATAACTCCCCCCCCCCCGCGGGAATTCGGACTGCCTGGAAAAGGAAAGTTTAAATTTATCGCAGGTGTACGTTGCACAAACACGTGCGCGTTGTCACTTCACGTGTCGTGTCGACACTGTTCCTTGTTACCGTCGTCACTTGTTGTGCTGTCTGCATTCCGCAGTTCGCAGTTTCTGAACAACCAAAGTGCAGACGGACAGGTAAAGCGATGACTTCATTTGACAATGTCCTGACAATTACTAAGGTTTGTGACGGCGAAGGATATACTGGCCCTCGATTGTGTTCGCCGGAAGTTAGTGTGCGCCTTCCGGAACTTCTGCCGAACGTGAATCGATGTGCATCGTACAGGGTGAGTCGGAAGGATCCGCGAAACTGCGTGAGTGTGTCAGTGGAGCGACCTAGAGGAAACAAACATTGTTCAGTGCTGATATTGTAAGGAACAGTAGCGAGAAGGACCGGCAATGACCGCAGTGTGGGTCGGACAGAGCAGCGTGCTGCAGAATCTACCGTGCTGTTATACAAATGACGAGTTAACGTCACTGGGCCAATAGGGTAAATCGAGATGGCAGAGTGCTCCGAAATGGCGGCACCTGTGGGTCAGACTGCACGATGTCGTACCTCACCAGACCGCAACCTTGAAAGCAAATGCAATTTCTTACGCAATTCCGGCCTGTGACACTTTATTGGCGCAGACAGAACGTAACGCCTCTAGTACTTTTATCTGCATACATTGTTTTGTTTGTATTAACTACAACCTCCCGTGATACGTGGGTCCCTGTCACCACGGCATGGCCCTTTCGCAGGTTGCGGATGGAGGAACGGCCTGAAATACGGAGGGTATCTGCGAATATATTGAATAAACTGTCGCGGGCAGCCGACTGTTTATTCTTGCAGCTTGGGGTTTGTGCGAGGTACTTCTTGCCTTAAAAACTGGCATTGTTACCAAACAGTTAACACGTTCCTCGAACCTGGACTGATCCTTCGATACGATCTAAGCAGTGGAACAGGGACATACGTGGAATTGATTGGATTGATCTGGCTCAGGATAAGGACAAGTGGCGGGCACTTAATACACGCGTTAATGGACCTTTGGGTTCAACAAAATTCGGGCAATTTCCGACTAGCTGAGAACCGGTCAGCTCCTCAAGAAGGACTGTGCTCCACTTCATTGCCCATCAGTCGGAACAGTTTCTCTCGACAGATGGCAGTGCTGCAGTTGACCCTTGTGCGGTGGAAACAAGGAACGGGGACAAAGTTTTTGGTTGCTCAGGGTCTTGCATACACGTTCGTTTGCTCAAGGAGTGTGCTGAAGCTGCTGTGGATGTGCGTGCTGTTCGGCGAAGGGTGGCAGGTGGTATGGAAGCTGGAATGGGGGGTGGGGGCAGCACTTGCTGACAGACCGCTGAGTGGTCGTTGTTGTGAGCTGCTTGCCCAGAGGGTAACAAGAGCGCACTCCGCCGGCTGTACTGAAACACGAAGCAGTACACCTGCAAAATGTTTGATGTGTCGTTCCTCCACGGTAACTGACGTCGGCACAGTGCTGCCGCACCCACCCTACAGTTTTGCACTCGTACCGTCTGTTGAATCCGTTGAATGAAGAAAGCCTGTGAGGACGTCATTAGGCGCTGCAGAGGGTGAGCAGCTTCCAGTGGTGGCGCTCAGAGGAGGAATGTGACTGTCGGCAGGAAGGACGACACACTGCCGTCTGCACTGTTGCGGTGAAGTCTGTCTAACCAGTAAACAGCTTGCAGTGAAACGTAGGAGCCTGAGCTTTGCTGTGCTGTGCTGCAGCAGGAACTGACTATGCAGGTTCCGGACAGGAACTGATGTGACACTGTTTATGCAGTGCAGTGTATCATGCTGACATGCGAACCTGCTGGCACATACAAATTATGTACATCGCATACATGCATACATACATACATACATGTGATGTTCCGTCCTTAGGGAGTAACACATAAAACATAAGTTGAACCGAATGAATCCATTGTTTATGCAACTAATGATGTAACAGAGTTATGGATAATTGTAAAATAACAGAGTGGTAAACTGTAGGGTGTGAAGTGGGGACCGTGTGTATGTGAAGTGGGGTCATTGGGTGTGAAGTGTGGACCGCGTGTGTAAAGTGTGGACCGTGTGTATGTGAAGTGTTGGCCCTGTGTATGTGAAGTGGGGACCGTATGTGTGAAGTGTGGATCGCGCGCGCGTGAAGTGGGACCTGTGTTTGTGAAATGGGGACCGCGTGTATGTGAAGTGTGGACCACGTGTATGTGAAGTGGGGACCGTGTGTGTGAAGTGTGGACCGCGCGCGTGTGTGAAGTGTGAACCGTGTGCGTGAAGTGGGGACCTTGTGTGTGAAGCGTGGGCTGTGAGAAGTGTCAAATATGAATGTGAAATATGGACGATTTTTATTGAGGAGGGAGACTTCAGTGGCAATTCCTGATGTCAGCAGACCAGAGAGAGAGAGAGAGAAAATAGGTGAGCGTTAGGATATGAAACGAGCGGTTTGGGGAGAAGCAAAAACAGAATGCTGCTCTCTACGCCGTGTGGTCTGGTGTCAGCGCACCGATGTTTTGAGCAGCTTGCATCGATGTTGGTGGTGGAGACAGCAGTGTTCAGAGCCTGCTATCGTGTGCAGCGCTGAACAGGAAGTGTGCTTTTGTGCGACTGGAGACGGACAGTTCCAGGAAGACCTCTGCGACTGTGCCACCCAGGAACAGTTCTGGAACCAGACAGTGGGCAGTGCACTGACAGGCCTGGCGCTTGGCACCCCTGACGAGATACGCGATATCACTATCGATCTGATCAAGACCAACCCTCTGTCCGTTCTGACAACCCTTTCCATACCCTAACAAATTGGATGTCGGAAGAGGGTGGTGGTGGTGGTGGTGGTGGTGGTGGCGGCGGCGGTGTTATTCATAGCTGCATTTTGACCATAATATTTAATTCTCTGCAAAGACTTTCATTATTTGGAACGGAGCCATCTTGAGTTCCCAGAATGCTCGCTGTGCCACACACTGTCGGCGTATCGAGAAGTGCATACGGCAGATTGCACCTGCCGGTACGTGAACGAAAGATCATCAGATGAATTACCCGCTCTGTCCTAGTTCCTGTTTTGGCATTTACTATGTACCCCTATAGTAGGTCGCGGGGTAGCTCAGTCAGCTTAGTGATCGCGAAGGTGATCCATAAACCGTTATCCACTGCACACTTACTGGTTTATTAATTAATATATTCAAACATGCAGCATGTTTCGGCCGCAAAGGGCGATTGTCGGTTAACAGATAAAAATACTGACAGACAGCAATCTGTATGCGGAGAAGAAAGTTGTATTAAGGGCGAGATCTGACCCATTTGCAACTTGTACAGTACCGACGTAGGCTAATTCAGCCGATACAGCTGCAGCTCTTAGTAAAAGTGCTGTAGCAGCGCTGTATATCTATAAAGAACGTCAGCCTCGAGACCAGTGCACATTGCCATCCCGCAGTTGTACATCGCGGACGTACCCTGTGTGCTAGGCACACCGCAGTACACTGCACTCTGCATTAAGTTATGGCAGGTAACGTTACAGGACACTGAAAATTAAGTGCCAGGGTTTTAAAGTAAGTTATTATTTCACGTAATTTCATTCTCCGTTATTAATAAACTGAAAACATTCGGACTCTACAGCAAAATATAAAATGTCTTGCAACGTAAGAACCAAAAATTTTAGTCCATTTGCTGTACTAAACTTTCAGCGTATCATTTTCGTCATAACCTTGTGTCTTATTGTCGATACTTTCCAGATTCCAATCCTCATTCCCAGAACATTCGACACAACTGCCGAATAATTTAATACTATTTAAGTCAACACCATCTCTGGCGCAGTTGGTTGAGGCACAGCGCTACAATCCGGGAAGTAGCGGGTTCGATTCCCCACGATGTTACTCTGGCCCTGAGGTCATTCAGCCTGTAACAGAAATGAGTACCAGGAGCGGTTGCTGGGGGGGGGGGGTAAATGCGGCCGGTGCTTAGGGCTGACAACTCTACCACCTTCATGTGCCGATTGTCGTGAAATCTGGGAGCCTCAACCTCCTGGAACCCTCGGGGCCTTTCTACGTCTCGAATCGGAGAATAAAAAATAAACGTAGTTAAAAGCCCGTGGTTGGCACCAGGGGCGCAGTTCTTGATATTTAACTGTTAATTGTCGATATTAATGCAATAAATTGTGTATCTGCATTTTTGACATGAGCTGCAGATGTGTGGGCTGAATTACATCCGGAAATTTACAAGTTTCCAAGGAAGTAGATCTCGTCTTTAATAAGATTTTACTGTTATAACATACAGTGACAATTTTATTTGTGGTGCCTCTCGATGGCGCTCTGCGACCGTAAACGTGTTGCGTGTTTGAAACTTTTAGTTGCTGACCGACTGGGTGCGTTCCTTACATATGTCACAGCCGAATGTCAGGATAAAGTGCGGTCGGTAGAGTGATCAGGCAGGCTGCAGGATGCACGACCCCGCAGCGGCTGCTCCGAAACGTCCAGACCGGCTCTGGGGCTGACACAACTTCCTGTGCGGGGTGGGGACTCTGTCCCAGGGGATAAGACGGTCGGGGCCTAGTCCTGATGTAATGGCGGAGATTAAGAATTTGCGCAGCTATACCTCCACTCCCCCATACGTAAAAGGACAACTACTGTTGCGTTACTGTGGCGCTATGTAACACACATAGCATGATGGGATGTTACACAGCGTAGATCGCTAGTTACTTACCGACATTTCGAAACAACCTGTAGGTTCCATCTTCACTAGTCAACCAATCCATTAAGAATATCCGTTCATCTTAGACTGGTTGACTAGTGAAGATGGGACCGATTGGTTGTCCCGAAACGTCGGTATATAACTATCAAGAAGAGCGAAGACCTCGTGTACTCAACGGCCTAAGCCTGAAGTCACACATACACAGCGCTTGTGGCCAGGGATCGTCGGTTCGTGTCTGGTCTGGGGCGACGTGTTTCGTTTGTTTCCTACACTCCGCCCAGGGAAGTGCCGGGGTAGTACTGGGACTAGGCTAAAATGGCTTTCTTGCAATATATTGCGAAGTGCCATGGCCTGCCCAGCTTCCGTCTCCAGCCATTCCGTGAAAGGAACAGCTGCTTCTCCGATTAATCCCCCCTCCACCTCTTTGTCACTCCACCAGTGCTCCGTATTGGTTCATGCGCTCGTCTGTCATGGACGCTAATCTTTGCATGTAAGAGCGTCGTTAAACAACTCACGTATCAAAATCCTTCCAGCCAGTGTAACCCAGTCACACCGAACTTTCGGCGCTGAGTGTTTCTGACGACGACAGCGTTTGCAGTGATTGCGAGCAGGACTGTGAGTGTAGTGCCTTATCTGCAGTGCACTGCGTTACGGGCGGACGGACGCCATGATTGCTGTCGTCCCGTGCCTACTGCAGTTTCTGTATTGACAAATGTATTTTGTAATGGCTGTATCGTACGTCGGGGTGACGGAACAGATATGTATAGAGAACGATTTGACACTGGTTATCTACTGTTTTATTTTGACATTTCGTTCTGTCCCTTGATGACCAAATGCAACATGAAAAATTCGGGCCTTTTTTTATGATGATGTCACGTGTGTGTAGACCAAGCTGTTTACGTGTGACGTAGCTGATCGCTGCACGTGCTGCTGTCACGTGTGCTGTGGGGAGCAGCAACAGAACCAAGCAATGTCCGTGTGTTGAAATCGTTTTGTTGCCATAAATCTTGTTTTATCGCGACCAAACAGGTGACAGTGCGCGCTGCTGCTGCGAAGGTACGGGGTTCGAGACCGTACCGAGCTCCCGGCTGAACTGGATGCTCTGTGGCATTGGTGAGGCTTGAGCTGTGCCCTTGTCTTGAACAGCCTGGCGCCCCATGTGGTGCAGCAAGGGTGCTTGCTCCACGCGTTGCACAGCCTGCGCTGTGTCCCCACAAAATATCGCGTTTATATCTTAATGTTATATTTCTATCTGTTTCGTAAAATATTCACACTTGATATGATAAGTGCGCTTAAAGTGTTCCTCCCCCGGCTGTATAGGCTGCGGCGTGACCCCGTCCAGTTTGGTAGACGGTGCCTTGGTTTCGCCACAACCATTTGCGTCCATGTTCAGGGTGGCAGAGACTTTAACAATACTCTGCCCAACGACAAGTTCTCTGAAACGTCGATTTAAGCGTCTGTCGCTGGGTAAAAACGTTCCGACGTTAGATCAAAGGAATTTCTTTCCTTCAAAACCCGGGGAATCCTTAACCGACCGACACACCTAACATGCTAGAAGACTGGCAACACCGCTGAGAGAAACTCACATTTCACACGTTTGTACCCCTATAACAAATGAAGTAATCTTCAAATTTTTCTGGATCTCTGAGAATTCTCACGCCATTTCAGTGCGGTGTCTTCGAACAGAAAACGATGCCTTATTAAATTCGACGCTGTGTGACTCTGCGGACGGTCTGGTGACCGAGTTGGAGGCTTAAGAAACGTGATAAACTTTAAATAAACAGGTAGGTAATGTGGCAGTCGCTGGTAAAAATAGCAATTTCCGGAAACGTCGTACACGCTGTCTTTATGGAACAAAAATTTGTCCGATATAATGTCCAACGTCAGACGTTACCACATGTCTATTGTCTTCTGTTTTGGAATGTTTCGCTTTGTGAAGACACACGGAATTGGCAACATGGGATTGCTCAGGCAACTGCTGCAGATCGACGCTAATGGCTGTTCGATGCTCCTCCGATAATCGAAAGGGCGCTGCGCTGAGAATCCCAGACTTCGCCCTCTTAAGCTTGTGACAACAGAACATGATTGTGGAGCAATAGCGGCATGATACCGACAGGAGAAAACCGACGTACTCGGAGAAAACCATTTCCCTGTGCCACTTTCTGCGCTACAAATCGGATGTGGACTGATTGGGCCTTCGTGGTGAGAGAAGGGCGACTGGCCGCACGAGCCAGTGTATGACCACCAGGAAGAGGGGATTTCGTTTTTAGTTCATACCTTGCAGTAAACAAAACGTTTCCATTACAAATACCAGCCGGTTTTTTTATTGGTTAGGGAAATAATTACCTGTTTTTAGGCGCTTTCGCAAAATTGCGTCAAGGGACTCTTAGCTTCGTCATGTCTGTCTGTCTGGTCGTCCGTCCGCCCGCATGGAACAACTGGACTGCCACTGGACGGATTTAATAAAATTTGACGTTTGAGTGTTTGTCGAAAATCTGTTGCGAAATTTGATGTTTCATTAAAATATGACGAGAATAGCAGTACTTTACCTAAGACCATTATACATTTTTGATCATATCTCGCTCATTTCTTTTTAGAGTGAGAAATGTTTCAGACAAAAGTTGTAGAGAAAATCAAAACACACATTTTATGTTCAGTAACCCTTTTTTTCGAAAGTCGTGCCGTTTATGAGATAACGTGAGAAAATATTGTACAGCCATACAGGCCACAGATATCAATATAATACGGCGCATGCGCATTGCATGCTGGATACCTAGGGCTACAGAAACACACTCAGAATATGTAACACTTATTGCCTTCCCATTGCAACAACGGTTGTACGAACGCCCTTTAATGTTGCGTACATTGTCTTGGTGCAAACTCTTCAGAGCGTTTATAGATTCCAGAAGACAGTGCGCGGTGACCGTTGTGATTTGTTGTGTCAAAATGCGATGTTGTTGGTTTACGCAACGCTCTTGACATACCTGCCCTCTTGAAAGTGATGTCACGCACTTCGGTACGTGTGTAATGTTGTTTCGGAGAAACCTGCCGCTTCCTTCGTCAGGGCAAACCAAACAGTTTCAGGATTCTTGTAGCGGACGTTGTGGATGAAAAGCGCCAGACGGTGGCTCACTGTGGCCACGTTATATGTGAATATTCCGCCTCTTGCCGTCGCTAACCTGATGCGGTGTTCGCTGCGTGACGTCACTGGATTCCAAATCGCAGACCGTTCTTCCGAAGCGCCGCCATTTTGTTTTACCCCTCGTCTTCGGATTCCTATAAGCCAGATGTGTCTCTGTCCTGTTGCTTGTGGCTCGTCTTCGATCCCAGGCCAGTCCGCGTGACATTTATTGTGGACAAAGTGGCACTGCCACACGTTTTCCTCCCATTACTTCTATTTTTCCCTGTCAGTATCAGTCCGCCATTGCTTCGTACTGACCGTTATCTTGCACTGACGCTGCGTAATCTCTTTTGTCGAAGACATCCTTAAACAAACACACGCTGACCGATTTGCTTGAAATACGAGGTGAATGGAATCCTTTCCATTTGTTCGTTGTAGTCGTCAGTGATAACCAACATGGCGACACTGCGATCTCGTGATATTTCGTGCTGAAAATCGGCGATGTTGGAGGGTCTGTGTTTGGAATTTTGCAGACTTCCGTAGGATAACTTATTTGCCTACACAAACACAGAGGGTGCCTCTTTTACCATTTCCTTAAGCACGACAGGTGTCACGGTATTTCTCTGCGTATGCAGGCTTTCCATGCAATGAAGCCCTCGTGCTCGGGGAAGCAATAAAAGAAACACCCAGTATGACGGAACGGGGATACGTTACATATTTGCATACTAGGAATACTTGCAGATAGCGATCACTGTAAATGGACCCCCAGTTCATGTCCTTGTGCCCTCCATAATGCCCGATCGATAATAATGCATTTTTTCCATACTCGGTGCGGTGGCTCTGTCATTACAGTGACTTGTGGGGGCTGGGCGGCCGAGGTATCGTGGTTTTATTCCCTTCTTCGTGCACGAAGCGACAACGTAACTTCTTATCAAGGCACTTTGCACATGGATACGACGACCGTGACATGACATCTCGTGCCGGGGCTAAGAATCAGTGGAGCTTTACCTCCAGTGTACATGTGTTAATGGCATACACAGTGTCAACATGCCTTTACCGTCAGTAGTTGGAAGAAGTGTGCATGAAAATGTTCGGTACCGACAGAGAGTGAGAGAGAGAGGGGGAGCGTGTTGTTAAGCGGGGTTCAGCCAAGGACGAAGAATGTACAGTATGTCCGCGGTTTGGGGTGCTTGCAGGAGTGGCGGTTGGAAAGTCGCGGGTGGGGGGGGGGTGTGGGGGTTGGCCTTGTTGAAATTAATCGTCATGATGTCGAGTGGTATGCCGGTGTGATGTGGATAGAGCTGACTCAAGTCGCGTCATGTGATGGCTTTGGTATTAAACATTTATATCCCAATGGTCACTATATGTACCGCCAGTTTTAACATTCAACAATTCTACGTTCTACCCACACATTAAATTTATGTGTTTTTTTGTGGATCTGGGAACAAACAGCGATTATTTCCCTATACAACATTAACTGACTGGTTTTTATAACCTAGACGGAATGTGTTTACTGCGCGGTACGGACTGGGTCTTTAAAATATATATGAAGTTAATTCTGGTGTTTACAATTTTGGCTGTTTTGTCCCTGTGAGTTTTATTTCTAAAGCTACTTACTTTTGTACGCATGTCAGTCGGAATGCCGAACATTCCTTACCCTATCTCTTGTATTTGCAATGACAGATCAGACTTTCAAATGGTTTTGTACTTCAGAAGGAACAAGATCGAACGTTACGTATCAACTGTAAAGTGTGACGTTTACAGTGACGTCACTGGTCTCTCATGTTTACCAGCACACTGTGATAACTGTGGAAGAAATAAAGTCGTGACCAGTTCCGTGTGATGGCTGACAGCTGTGTAGGTCTGGACAGGAGTGAGGTCGTGATTGGTTGAATTGTAACAGTGCTTTGTGGAATGGTGGCCGTGAAGAAGCGTCAGCATTGTCTGTGTCTGTCGGTCTGCCTGTGTGTGCCTATGTCTGTCTGTCAGTGCCTGTGTCTGTTTGTGCCTGTATGTGCCTCTGTCTATGTGTCTGCGTGTGCCTGTATACCCTTGTGTCTGTGTCTTGCCTTGCCTGTGTCTGTGTCTGTCTTGCCCTGCCTGTGTCTGTATATGTCTTGCCTTGCCTGTGTCTGTGTGTCTTGCGTTACCTGTGTCTATCTTGCCTTGCTCGTGTCTGTGTCTGTCTTGCCTGTGTCTGGAACAAGTAACGTATTACAGAGCAAGAACAATGCACTTTTTGGTCATAATTCACGGTTGAATAACAAAGTAGCAGTGAGTATAGAATATGGGATGTTCAGTGTCCTGGTGGACATAGCAGGTACAGTACGTGTGTTGAGTTCTGGTCCTGTCATATATATATATATATACAGGATGTCCCAGGAGGAAAGGACCTAACTTCGGGAGAGTGTTGCTTAGGTCAAACTATAACGATATAACCCAAAACACCTATATCCAAAGTTCAATGGTTACGGAGATATTGGTCAGAGAAGTTTGAAACTTTGACAGCTATTACTCACTTATTGATTACCAAATA
>Ga0131853_10021729_pt1 | contig 11640 bp, 11 predicted proteins | sample TergutLab28metaG_FD_92764 | JGI IMG/M metagenome (GOLD analysis project Ga0131853, IMG submission 92764) | Labiotermes labralis P1 segment gut microbial communities from Petit-Saut dam, French Guiana - Lab288 P1 (version 2) (version 2) | ecosystem: Host-associated > Arthropoda: Insects >...
GGGCCCTCTGAAATCCTTATTATCGCAGACGAAACTGCCAACCCCAAATATATTGCAGCAGATATGATGAGCCAGGCAGAACACGATGTTCTAGCCCGCTCAATTCTGCTTACAACCAGCGAGAAATTAATAACGGAAACAGAAGGGGAAATTGAGCGCCAGGTTGCCAACCTATCCCGCAAGGATATTATCCTAAAATCATTAGCGGATTATGGGGCAGCTATTTTGGTAAAAAACTTAGATGAAGCCTTTGAAATTTCCAACGACATCGCGCCAGAACATCTGGAGGTATTAGCAGAAAACCCCATTTCCTATTTACCCAAAATAGTAAACGCTGGCTCCATTTTCCTTGGCCCACACACCCCAGAGCCTTTGGGGGACTATATGTCTGGGCCAAACCATGTATTACCCACAGGCGGGACAGCTAAGTTTTATTCCCAACTTGGGGTTTATGATTTTGTAAAGCGCAGCTCCTATAGTTTTTATACAGAGGAAGCGCTAAGTGAATTAAAGGATGATGTAATAACCTTTGCGGAAACCGAAGGCCTAGATGCCCACGCAAACGCTATTAAAGTGAGGTTTGAATAAATGCTTGCAAATGATTACTTAAGCAATAAAGCAAAAAGCCTAAAACCCTATGTTGCTGGCCTTCAACCACAGGAACCCGGCTGGGTTAAACTTAATACCAACGAAAACCCATACCCCCCATCCCCAAAAGTGAATGAAGCCATAAAAAACATTGATATCAAAAAACTGCGCCTATACCCAGACGGTGACAGCGGTGCATTAAAAAAAGCCATTGCCCAAGATGCCGGCCTTGCCCCCGAAAATGTCTTCTGCGGCAATGGCTCTGACGAGGTATTGGCACTGGCGTTTCAGGCTTTTTTTAGCGGAAAAGACAATATACAAACCCCAGATATTTCTTATGGCTTTTACCCTGTGTGGGGGAAAATGTATGATGCAGGGCTTACAATAAAGCCCTTAAATATTGATTTCACAATAAATCCTGATGATTACAAAGATGCCAAAGGCGTAATAATAGCAAACCCCAATGCCCCAACTGGCCTGGCCCTGGGGCTTTCTGGCGTGGAGCAAATCCTGCGCCAAAACCCAAAAGGCGTAGTTTTGGTTGATGAAGCATATATAGACTTTACAAAAATCGAAAGCGCAGTTTCATTACTTGGCAAATACAATAATCTCCTTGTAGTGCGCACCTTTTCCAAGTCCCATTCCCTTGCAGGTATGCGCATAGGGTATGCAATCGGGCATCCTTCCCTTATAGATGCCCTTGTTTTGGTTCGGGATTCTTTTAACTCCTACCCGCTGGACATGATGGCCCAAGCTGCTGCCATAGCTGCGATAAAAGATAAAACATACATGGAAGAAACCATAGGCAAGACTATAAAAACACGGGATAACACTATTGCCAGCTTGCAAAAGATGGGCTATAGGGTACAAGAATCCCATACCAATTTCATCTTAATAGAAACAACCGAATCAGAAGGTTTATATAACTACCTGTTAAAAAACAAAATACTTGCAAGATATTGGAGCACAGAAAAATTAAAAAATTATTTGCGTGTATCAATAGGGACAAATACAGATATGGAGGCGTTTTTACAGTGCGTACAGGAATATGCAACCGCAAAACTAACGAAACAGACATAAATATAACCATAAACATAGACAGCAGCCAACTCAGCAAAATAAACACAGGCATAGGTTTTTTTGACCATATGCTGGAGCTCTTCGCCTTTAGGGCAGGTATAGCGTTGACAGTAGAGTGCAAGGGCGATTTACATGTAGACGGGCATCACACCGTGGAAGATGTAGGCATATGCCTGGGTAAGGCATTATTAGAAGCCCTGGGGGACAAAGTAGGGATACAGCGGTATGGCACCGCATGGATACCAATGGACGAAAGCCTGGTACAGTGCGTGATGGATATCTCTGGCCGCGGGTATTTGGTTTTTAACGCTAAAATGCCTTCCCCACAAGTAGGCAGCTTTGAAACAGAGCTTACAGATGAATTCTTCCGGGCTTTGGCTCACAATGCGGGTATTACGCTGCATATTAACTTAGCCTATGGCCACAATACCCATCACATAATCGAAGGGATTTTTAAGGCTTTTGGCTGTGCACTTGGGGAAGCTATTAAGAAAACAGGCAGCAATATTATGCCATCAACAAAGGGGGTGCTGTAATGATTATTATACCGGCAATTGATTTGCAAGGGGGCCAGGCTGTAAGGCTTGTACAAGGGGACTATGGCAAAAAAACTGTATACAGCAATGACCCGGTTACACTTGCCCAGGAGTTTGAAGCAATGGGCGCAAAGTATTTGCATGTAGTTGACTTGGACGGGGCAAAGGCCGGAAGCACTGTAAACATTGATGTTATCCGCAAAATACGTAAAGGCATAAACATACCCATGCAATTGGGCGGTGGTATACGCAATGCAGAAACAGTGGACATGTACCTTACAGATATAGGCATAGACCGGGTGATACTAGGCACTGTGGCAGTTGCACAACCCTCTTTTGTAAAAGAAATGCTGGATAAGTACGGGCCAGAAAGGATAGTTGTGGGCGTGGATGTACGCGGCAACTATGTTTCAACAGGGGGGTGGCTGGAAGACAGCCAGGTAGCCTACCTGGATTTTATAGAAGACCTAATAAACATGGGACTTATGTACACAGTTGTAACCGATATTTCCCGGGACGGCACACTAACCGCCCCAAATTGGGATATATATGAGGCTATCCATGGTATAAACATCGTTGTATCTGGCGGTGTTGCCGAGGAAAGCCATATAGAAAAGGCTAAAGATTATTATGGTGTAATAGTTGGCAAGGCCTATTATGAAGGAAGGGTGGACTTGAAAAAATGCATTCAGACATACCAAATCTAGCTTCTATAGTCGTTATGCCCGAAAACCAACCCGAGGTGGCGAGGATTTTTGGTGCAAGCCAAGGAAGTGCCGACGACGCGGGCCAAGAAGGCCCGCTAGGAGGTGCTGACGCGGGATTGCGCCAAAAAGACCGACACATCGGGTTGGTTTTCGGGCATAACGACTATATAATGGAAGAAGTCTTTCAAAATCATGAGCTAATCCCTGCAATAGTACAGGATTACCATACCGGCCGGGTGCTAATGCTTGCATATGTAAACAAGGAAAGTTATGACTTTATGGAAGAAAGGGGCGAAGCCTGCTTCTGGTCCCGCTCCCGCAAGGAGTTGTGGCATAAAGGCGCAACTTCCGGCAATGTACAAATAATTAAGCATATGGCCCTTGATTGTGACAAAGACACATTGCTGATACAAGTAGAGCAAACCGGCAATGGTGCATGCCATACCGGCAGCTATAGCTGCTTTGGTGAAGAAGCTGGGGTCTTTAACGCTATCGAAAGAGACTATGCCGTAATCAAAGACCGCAGCAATAACCCAAAGCCCGGTTCTTATACTAACTACCTGTTGGAAAAAGGTGTGGATAAAATCTGCAAAAAGGTAGGCGAGGAAGCGGCGGAGATTATTATTGCTGCCAAAAACGCAAATAAAGCAGAGCTAACCGCAGAAATATCCGACTTGGCTTATCATGTCTTGGTGCTAATGCTTACCCAAGGGGTAGAACCTAGAGATGTACTTGAAGAAGTGGTTAAGCGGTAAACTTCGGGGAATCATCAATCAATATAATATTTTTGCAAAGAAGGTGTAATTATCAAACACAAAAAACCAGTAGCGCACATTTATGTATTTGCAGCAGCATGGGTATTAGGGGTTATTTTTCTTAATATATCATTGTCATTGAGCGGGATTACCATCTTGACTCTTTTATCACTGGCAGCCAGCGGCCTGGTATGGGCCATCACAAAAGACCGCAGAAACAACGATATCCTTAATTCGGAACTAATAAAAAGCAAAAACCCTGACGCAGAAGTAATCCTAGAAGCACTTGAGCAAATAAACAATTTACAAGCAATAACAAACAATATACAAAGCGAAAATATTATTCACAGCGCAAACTACATCATAAAAGCATCAACTGACATACTAAGGAAAGCAACAAAACAGCCAGAGCATATACCCACATTAAGGCCATTTTTAGGCTATTACCTCCCCAAAACGGAAAAAATGCTGGAAAACTATAGCCATATGGAGAAACAAGAAGTTAAGGGAGCAAATATTGTCACCGCAATGAATAAAACAGAAAAAGCCCTTGCCATGCTTAACAATGCATTTCAGAAGCAATTAGACTCTCTATTTTCCCATACAGCAAACGAGCTTGAAATTGATTTAGAGGTTTTGGAAAATATATTGGAGCAAGATGGCTTAAAATAATACGAATAAACAATAACGAGGTTGTGATATATTAATGAAATTATTTAAAAACCAAGCAGTCGCATATCTTATAACAGCAATTATCGTCGTTCTTTCTATCGGATATTTATATATTTCTAATGCTGAAGGGCTTGAAGCAGATATATATGAAGAACTGTATGTGCAAGCACCAGCAGATGACGATTATGAAGAATATGAACAAATACCCGAAGACCCCATAGAACAATTTTTGCAAGCGGAAGAAGAGCCCGAATATAAACCAATACTGGAACAACATAATGGCCTAGGTATTACAGCAGCAAATATAATAGCGCTTACAAATGGATTGACCAGTAATGACTGGTATCCTACAATCAAGCAATTTGTTATGGATGATGGCACTATTGTGGAATCTGCATTGTTTGGAGGTATAAGCCGCTTACGGCTGTTCACACTTCAAAGCCCTGACAATGATTATCCCTCAACAATAATATTAAGAGTAGCATCCAATTTCCGCGGGAATATGATGCAAAACTTTTTCCCTGCTGTAAGGGAAGCGGTTATCAGCAGTCTAGCACCCGATTATCTGCCCCATGTCACCCATGGCAGCCACACATATGGTGACTGGCGCTTATATATACTTTGCCTGGACAACCCCACAGACTTTGACTTTGGGCAGCTGCCCCACACATTGGCTGATTTTGTAGAAAATGATTTCCTAATGTCTGAAGAACGCGGTGATGAACTTATCGCCTTGCTGAGACGTGGTGATTTTCTTGGGATGGAATCCCTGGTGCGGGACTATATTGATGAAGTAGGGGACAGCATTGAAGAAGGCGATACAGCCTTTTGGGTATTGGAACATTTAGAACCCCTGATAGATGCCCTTGACCTGGTGGAAATTCATTATGACTCCTTTGACGATGTTGCCACAATTTTCTTCCGTGGCTTGACAGATATAGGCTTCCAAAATAGCTTTGTACCACATACAACTACAAGGAATGCACATATGTATGTAACAATTGGCTTCCACAGTAACGAGCATATAAATGCAAGCAGGGCCAGGATACAATTAGAAAATGGTGTGAATCTATCCTTTACCATGTCCCCAGACCACAGGTCTACCATAAGCGGTTCTGAGGTCAGGGAAGGAAGGGCCCACCGCATCACCAGGGACAGCGAAATGAGCAGCTTTTTAAGCTCTAGGGCAATGTCAATCAGGTTTGAAGGAAGCCGCAACATCGATCGTGATTTATCAGAGGCAGAGCAGGTTGCATTTATAATCGTAAACCAGTTCCGCGAAACAAATTATTTTTCTAACCTGTGGTATGCAATGCGGGCAGAGTTTTGATGTGCTATCTATTGCTTTCCCCATAAACATCTGCTATTATCCCTAAAATCAAGTAAAGATAGGGGTAAAAACCCATGTACAGCTACACAACATTTGCACAAGGTAACAATAATGATAAAGCGACTAAGCCTGCATCCCCACACAGGCTTAGTCGTTTTTTACTTTTATAGAAGATAAAGCACCATTTTATCAGCTAACAAAGTCATTAAAGCGGCTAAGGTTAAACACAGACCTTAGCCGTTTTTTATTACCTAAAAGGAGGCAACAAAAATGAACCAAGACACAAAAATCATCCGCGACTACTACGACGCAGAAGTGGAAAAAGAATGGGTACGCATAGCCAACCGGCCAGAGTTTTTGCTTACCTGCCGTATGCTAAACCGCTATATCAAGACTGGGGATACAGTGCTTGATATAGGCGGCGGGCCAGGCCGCTATTCCCTTTACTTGGCAGGCAAGGGTTGCGATGTTACCCTTCTCGATTTATCGGAAGGAAACACAAAATTTGCCGCAGCCCAAGCCACTTGTGAATGGCTATCCATCAAAACAATCACAGGGGACGCAAGAGTGGCAGATACATTGGCCGCAAACCTGTATGACCATGTACTCTTAATGGGCCCTATGTATCACCTGCTGGAGGAAGCAGACCGCGTAAAAGCAGTAACCGCTGCGCTAAACTTGCTAAAACCCGGCGGTGTGATTTATATATCCTTTATAAATTCATTCGCGGGGATAGTGTATGCCGCAAAATACGAGCCATCCCTAATGATTTCAACATTACCCAGTGAACTGGAGTATAGAAAAAACTTACTTGCCAGAAAAAGTTATGCCGGGGATGCTTTCACCCGTGCGTTTTTTATAGAGCAAAGTGAAATACTGCCATTTATGGCCCAGTTTCCTCTAGAAAAAATGCACCTGTTTGGCCAGGAGGGTGTAATGTCACCCTGCGAAGGCAATATAATGTCCCAACCACAGGAAGTAGTAGACGCATGGCTGGATTTTTGCGAAAAATTATGGGACAGGGATGAGTTTCTAACCTGGGCAGAGCATCTTATGTATGTTGGTAGGAAGATATAATTTGCATTACCACACAACTTTAATGTAAAGTAAGCCAACCCATATAATAGGAGGCAAAAATGAAACCAAAAATCGGCATACGCCCAACAATAGACGGCCGCTGGGGCGGCGTGAGGGAAAGCCTGGAAGAAAAAACAATGTCCATGGCCAAAGCCGCGGCAGACCTTATCTCAAGTAACCTACGCTACCCAGACGGCACACCCCTGGAATGCGTAATAAGCCCCACAACAATAGGCGGCGGCGCAGAAGCCGCTATCTGCGAGGAAGCCTTCGCTTCTCAAAATGTAGTGGCAACCTTAACCGTCACTCCATGCTGGTGTTATGGCTCTGAAACTTTTGACATGAACCCACGCACAATAAAAGCCGTATGGGGCTTTAATGGGACCCAGCGCCCAGGAGCCGTATACCTGGCCGCAGTAATGTCCGCATATGCCCAAAAAGGCTTGCCGGCATTCAGCATATATGGCCACGATGTGCAAGATTTGGATGATAACTCTGTACCTGCAGATGTATCCGATAAAATCCTTTCCTTTGCAAAATGTGCTGCGGCTGTTGGCTGGATGCGTAATAAATCCTATGTAAACCTAGGCAGTGTATCCATGGGTATAGCCGGTAGCTACTGCAACGAAAGCTTCTTTCAAAAATACTTAGGCATCCGCGCAGAATGGGTAGACCTTACAGAAATCCTGCGCCGCATGAAACTAGGCATATATGTACAAGAAGAATATGAAACTGCCCTAACTTGGATCAAGGCCAACTGTAAAGAAGGCTTTGATAAAAACGCCGGTAAAGCTGTGCCAGAAATTATCGCGAAATCGAAAGTAGTACCACCAGAAGAAGATTGGGACTTTATAGCCAAGATGACCGTAATCATAAGTGATATATTCTTCGGCAACCCCAAGCTAAAAGCCCAAGGCTGGCATGAGGAGTCCCTAGGCAAAAACGCCGTAGCAGGTGGCTTCCAAGGCCAACGCCACTGGACAGACTGGCTGCCAAACGGTGACTTTACCGAGGCAATAATGGCCTCTACCTTTGACTGGAATGGCCCAAAGGAACCAGTGGTATTGGCAACCGAAAACGACACCCTAAATGGTGTTTCCATGCTATTTGGCAAACTGGTGTCAGACACTGCCCCATGCTTCCACGATGTACGCACATATTGGAGCCCAGAGGCAGTGGAACGTATAAGCGGTAAAAAGCCTGAAGGCCCCGCAAGCCAAGGTTTTATACATCTTATAAATTCTGGCGCAACTGCCCTTGATGGCACAGGCGCAGCCAAAGATGCCCAAGGCAAAGGCTGTATGAAGCCTTGGTGGGATATGACACAAAAAGACATTTCTGCCTGCCTGGAAGCCACAAGCTGGTGCCGGGCCGATTATGGGTATTTTAGAGGCGGCGGTTATTCCAGCCACTTTAAGAATATTGCGGAAATGCCGGTGACAATGCTGCGCGTTAATATAATCGACGGCATAGGGCCGGTATTGCAAATAGCAGAAGGTCACACCGTTTTATTAGATGATAAAACCCATGCCGCCCTAGACCAAAGAACAGACCCAACCTGGCCCACCACCTGGTTTGTGCCAAACCTTACAGGCAAAGGCGCGTTCACAAATGTATATGGTGTAATGGCTGCCTGGGGTGCCAACCATGGCGTGACAGTATATGGCCATGTAGGGGACAAGCTTCTGACCTTGGCAAGTATGCTGCGCATCCCAGTATCTATGCACAATGTGCCAGCCCCAAATATTTTTAGGCCCCATGTATGGGCAGCTTTTGGGACAGATAATGCAGAAGCCGGGGATTATAAAGCTTGTGAGACATATGGGGCTTTATATAAGTAATACTATATGCGCATTTAAATGTATTGTTCTTTGGAAATCAATTTCCTATAAATAGGCACAATTCAACAACCTCGTCATCCCGGCTCAAGGCCGGGATGACGAAATTATAGTTTTCGATAATTTTATAGAAATTGTTCTCCATGCCTTAAATCAAAAGGAGTCAGCATGATATACCGCGAAGATAAAAAATCTAACAACAAACTATCCATACTAGGCCTAGGCTGTATGCGCTTCCCCCGGGACAAAAGTGAAACCGAGCGGATGATTCTAGCCGCAATAGAAGGCGGCGTAAATTTTTTCGACACGGCATACATCTACCCAGGCAGTGAAGTCACCCTTGGGGAAATCCTAGCAAAACATAATAAACGTAAAGACATATACATCGCCACAAAGCTGCCACTGATAAAATGTAAAACTTATGATGATTTTGACAAATACTTCAACGAGCAGCTCCGCAGGCTTAAAACCGACTATATAGACTACTATTTCCTACACAGCATGACAGACAATGCCCAATGGGTAGCGCTTCAAGAGATGGGTATAAAGGACTGGATAGCCAAAAAAATCGAAGCCGGTCAAATAAAACAAATTGGCTTTTCTTATCACGGTATATACGACGATTTTATTAAAATCATAGATTCCTACCCATGGGAATTTTGCATGATTCAATATAACTATTATGATGAAAACTACCAAGCCGGTAAAAGAGGCCTAAAAGCCGCTGCCGAAAAAGGGATGTCTGTAATAGTTATGGAGCCGCTGCTTGGCGGCAGGCTTGCCACCGGCTTACCAAAACAGGCTGTAGATATTTTTAAAAAAGCAGATGAAACCCTAACCCCAGCAGATTGGGCCTTTAGGTGGTTATGGAACCATGAAGAAGTAACAGTAGCACTAAGCGGAATGAGCAGTACACAAATAATGGAGGCCAATATACATTCAGCCAATAATTTTCAAAAATTAACCAGCAAAGCGGTATATGAAGAAGTTGTAAAGATATTTAGAAAATCCTATAAAATCAACTGCACAGGTTGTAACTATTGCCTGCCTTGCCCCATGGGTATAAACATCCCTGCTTGCTTTACCGCATACAACACCAGGTATGCCCAGGGCTTTGTCACAGGCATGACCCTATACGCAACCAGCACAGCCATAATAAGAAAAAATTCAACCAGTCCACGAAAATGCAACCAATGCGGTAAGTGCGAAAAGATTTGCCCGCAAAACATTCCTATAAGGAAGTCGCTAAAAATAGTATCCAGACGGATGGAGCCTTTGCCCATGCGGCTAGGGTTTGCAATAGTGCGCAAGGTAATCTCTAGGTAATTGGGAGGACATATATGAAGCAAAAAATTGTATACGCCGCAGTAATAGTTTTTTCAGTCCTGTTTCTGTTTATAGGCAATTTAGTAACATCAAGAGGCACATCACAGGGTGAAGGGGATGATCTATCCTTTTATTCCGGGGTAGTTACCCAAATTGTTGACCGGGTTGTTTCAGACCAATTTGGTTTTGTTAATACAACAATATACTTTCAAGCCCGGATATCAAGCGGCCAGCGCCGTGGTGAAGTTGTATATGGGGAGCAGCATAAATCTGATTTCTTTATTTTAGAAACCAGGGAGATTGAAGCAGGTGATAGGATAATGCTGGTACATGACCCATTTGGCCAGCAATTTTTCTTTGCGGAATTTATTAGGATAAATACCATTGCCATTATGGGGGTTGCTTTCCTTGTGCTTGTAATATTATTTGGCCGGATAAAGGGGCTTAATGCAATTGTAGCCCTTGGCTTTACCTGTATGGCGGTTTTTCTTGTATTTGTACCGGCAATTTTGGCAGGGATGAATATATATGTCGCTACAATAATTGTTTGTATATACTCGATTATTTCCACGCTCCTTATTGTTATAGGCCCTAATAAAAAAGCCTTGTCTGCAATGTTAGGCTGCTTTGGTGGTGTGCTTATTGCGGGGGTTTTGATGCTGGCAATGGGCAGTATTTTAGAGCTGACCGGGCTGGTTGACCAGGAAACCCAGGTGCTTCTTATGCTGGAAAACCCTATTGACTTGCGGGCAATAATATTTGCTGGGGTCATACTTGGGGCAGTTGGGGCTATTATGGATGTTGCAATGTCAATTGCTTCCTCATTGTGGGAAATACGGGAGGCTGGTGGTGTTTCAGATTTTGGTTCCCTTGTAAAATCGGGGATTACAATAGGCAAGGATATTTTGGGAACAATGCTTAATACGCTAATATTGGCATATATCGGCAGTTCCCTTTCCCTTATTTTGCTGATAAATGTCCATACAACTTCATATTTAGAGCTCTTTAATATGGAATTTATTGTGGTAGAGTTTTTGCGGGCGCTTGTGGGCAGCTTTGGCATGTTTTTAACCATACCCCTTACCGCCGGGGTTTGTGGGTGGTTGTATTCCATAAGGGAAATATTCCCGCCAGAACCGGACAATACGGACGAGTTTTATGAAGATTACTATCGCCGTAACATGCGTGAAGCGGCTAGAAAATCATAAAGGAGAATGAAAATGGCAAGAGTAAAAGTTGAAAATGGTGAATTAGTAATAAACATGAAGGGCATGAGAAAATTTTTTGCAATGAAGAGTGAAGTTTCTGTTCCATTGTCCAGTATTGAAGCTGTCACCACAGGCTTGGATTGGAAAGACCTGCCGAAATTATTAGACAAAGTAATTGGCACAAATTCAAACGAACTGTACTATGGCGGGACATTTAGGGAAGGTGGGTTTTGGAACACAGATGGGGATAAGGTGTTCTTTGACCTAAAGCGCAAAGAAGAAGCCATCGTTATTACATTAAAAGATGAAGAGTATAACCGGCTGATTATTGGCTGCGAAAAGCCAGAAGAAACTGTTGCAATCATTCAGCAGGCATTGAATGGTTAGGCTTCCACCTTGATTATTTAGTCTTTTGTGCAAATTATAGCTAATTGGCCACAGAAAAAGCGGAAAAAGCAGGATTAACACGGATAAAAATTATTATACTAATCTCGAAAATCATCGTCGACAACACATCGCGAAA
>Ga0131853_10021733_pt1 | contig 11640 bp, 6 predicted proteins | sample TergutLab28metaG_FD_92764 | JGI IMG/M metagenome (GOLD analysis project Ga0131853, IMG submission 92764) | Labiotermes labralis P1 segment gut microbial communities from Petit-Saut dam, French Guiana - Lab288 P1 (version 2) (version 2) | ecosystem: Host-associated > Arthropoda: Insects >...
CGAATCCCGGTGGGGACGAGATTTTCCGCCCGTCCAGAGCCGCCCTGGGGCCCACCCAGCCTCCCGTAAAATGGGTACCGTGTCTTTCCCGGGGGGAAATTCTGGCCGGGATGTGCTGCTGACCACTCACCCCCTTCTAGTGCCGCGGTCATGGAACAGTAGAGCTATACCTCTACCCACCCTCTGGGCCACACCGGGCCTGTAACGGGATCACTTTACCTTATTTTATTAAATTAATACAAGCGCCCGCTTTCTCTAGCTGTGTGTGTGTGTGTGTGTGTGATACACATAACGCCTATTTTTCACTAAGGGCTGATCCATCTTTCGAAGTTTGCCCTTTCGCCACATTGTTCGAAATTAAAAACTACAAGGGCTTCGTGTGTCCTCTAATGTCTTAACATTCGTACCTAGTTTCGTGAAAATCGGTCAGTTGATGCCACAAATTAAACAAACACACAAAAGGACAAAGTAATTACCTCGCACGCTTATTTTTTAATTGTAGGAATGAAATTACAGCAAAACCGAAGAGAAGAACGGTGACGCAGACACTGAATAATGTCACATTATCCGTGTATAGTTTCTGTCTGCGTCTCTTAAAATTAGCAATATGTTGAATCATCACTGAAGAATACGTAAAGTAAATTGCTGCCTTATTTTATACTTAAAATATTAACACAAACCCTTCATATCCCTGATACAGCAGTGAAATAATGTGCTTAGTTAATATTCCCCACAGTACGTAATAACCTGCAGTATAATTTATTTCATATGTAACGTAACGTGGGTCTTCTCTTAACATGTGTGCGTGTTTGTGTGTGTGCTTTGCTATATATATATTATGTGTGTGTGTGTGTGTGTGTGTCTGTGTGTTATCAGTTCCCCTCGTCCAAAGATGAATCTCCTGGGAAATAACACCAGCAAGATTTATATGGACGTATATAAAAAACTCTTCTTTGCACAGGACATTATAAATGAAATTTTCTTCCTATTCTGTGCGTTGCGTTCCAAACAAACTCATCAATCCTGTTCTACACAGGGAATTTCCAACAAATAACTACGTACTTCTATTACTGCTGTTACTAAATCTCGGGAAGTAACCATACTGGCTCATTGTATGTGAGTATTCTAAATGTCGTGGTTATTCGATCATATCTGACGCCAGTAACCAGAAAGCATCAGGTTTGAAGTTTTAACAACCTTGAAGATTAATGCTCTGCTCTTATGTGTTATGATTTATTGCTGGCTATCTACGTTTCGGAACCACCTGTTCTTTCCTCCAGGACAGGCTGTCACTACTGAATATGAAACAAGACCTAAAGATGAATTATGGTCGTGATTCGGTTTACGTATTTTGCAACATAATTTAAGTAGGTCTTGCCAGGGTGTTTACAAACCCGCTGCTTTTTCGTCGCTAGGCCAACATATGTACTCTATTGCATACAACGATATGTTGTTCATTTACAAATACACTAATAGCAGTCCCGTTACAGGCCTGGACAAGCCCAGAGGGTTTCAGGAAGTTAAGGTTCCCAGAATACATGACAACGGCACAGGATGGTGGTAAGGTTGTCAGCCTTACGCACCAGCCGTCTTTACCCCCAGGAAATGCTCCTGGTACTAATTTCTGTTAGAAGCTGAGTCGACTCCAGGGTCATAGTGCGATCGGAAGGATTTTATGTCAATGAAAAATTCCAATGACACCATCTGGGATGGAACCAGCGACCTTCCGATTTGTAGCACAACACCTTAACCACTGTGCCACCGCGGTCCCCCATTTACAAATACACTAGGTTCTCGAATCTCCAACTCCGATTTTTCGAGATTCCTTTTCGTCCGTGCCGACGCCTTAAACACTTCTTTACGTCTTAAATGAGAGGGCAGGTTTCGATTTATTTATAATCTAAGCTGGTCACGTATATTCTGTTGTTATTATATGGTAGTACTGCTGTACACGTTGATATTTTAATACAATGTTACTACGTAATGATATATGTTCTGAATTGTAATCCGTTTAGTCCTAGGTCTTCAGTAATTCGTGACAAGCTGGTTCCTGTTCAAATCTCATCAATCGAAGTGCTGCTGTTCCACGCCTGACCAGGGCAGTACATAAAGTAAAATGTGCGCGATGTCAAATCCTTCCGTTTTTGAGGAGCCCTTGAAAAGTTGCGTCAAACTTCTAGTACCTCTTTACCTTGTTCATATCCGTGCACTGATGTCACTATTTTACGTAAACGTCCGACTTCTAAACTAATGTATTTTAATACCTCTTTATTCACACTGCTTCTCTCCTACAACACGCTGCTCTTTAATCTGATATTTACATCTGGACACGTATTTTGTTGACCCTGCTCACGAAATGTACCGGTACCCTCTGAGAAAGTAACCTTGTGAATAAAGTTGTTTAACATGTATTAGTGCATTAGTCGGAGTTTTGCGTAAAATAGACTGTTAGCTCTGTTATTTCTGCCCTTCCCTGGTCCGAGTAGAATACCTGGGCTCCAGCTGAAAGAATTTTTGTGACAGTTTGCTTTTGGAAAATGGTTAATAAAACCTTTTAAAAAAAATCGGAGTTGTTTAAAATCGGAAAATGAAAAGGTATGAAATAATGTGAAATGCCAACTCGATGCAAGAAGGTAATTTTATTGATGTATTCTCAGCTCTGCATGTTTCTGGCGCATACGCCCATCACCAGGAGCATTAGATGTTGAGTTGCAGCATATGGTTTTCTGCACCGAGTTTTGTGGATGGGTCGTGGTCTTGGGCGTCGTTGCGTAGATCGTGTTTACGGTGCGGACGGTGCCGTGCGGCAAAATCCGCACCGTACACACGACCTACGCAGCGGCTCCCAAGACCACCATACATCCACAAACTCGGTGCAGAAAACCATATGCTGCAACTCAACATCTAATTCTCCTAATGATGGCCGTATGCGCCATAAACAAGCAGAGCTGAGAATACATCAATAAAATTACCTTCTTGCATCGAGTTGGCATTTCACATTATTTCATGAGGAAGATGCACGGTCTAACAACCCTCAATGAAAAGGTACTTTACATAAATACTTATCGATATTATGATTGCTACGGTTACTAGCATTACCGTGGGTTCCGGCGATAATTATTTAAAATAATTAATTACTAACCATACTAAAGTGCTTTATTTCTTTAAATCATTTACGTGGTGCGTAAGGAAAATAAAAATACGTAGTCACAATATTTATTTCTTATTGGCAATGTCTCGGAATATGAAATGTTTTAATTAGAAGTATTACGAATGTACCTACATCTTGCGTACTAAATACAGTTTTTAAATAAGCAATTCTAAAATATTTTTATGGGTTTATATTTGGTGTTAACACGTGAACGGTAAATTTAACAAAATTATCGTACATGTATAAATAATTAGGATAAATAAAAGTAACGGCAGCCCGCTGATGATAGTAGTAACGTTGTATAATGTGTTCACATCCGTAAGCAATTACAAGAAGTCATGCATGAAAATACCCTAAAGTTATTCCTGCGTTTCCTTTCTTGTTATAAACCGAATTTAATGAAGACTAAGCACACACAATTCTAAGTTCTGTTCTCCTTTAACCGCAACTTTTTCACTCACAGATTTTTTTTGTATTTTGCACTTTTAACGACTGTTAGTAGCGTTTAATTTCGGTAATGGTAGAAGCATTAAGAATAGGGGATTTCTGAGGACGTGTTGTGTAAGAAATAGCAATTTTGTTACTTGTTTACAGTTAACTTTAAGAAAAATCTGTTCAAAAAACGGATTCACCGGCTGGCGTGAATATAGTTGTCGAATTGTGTTATATATGTCGTTTGCTGTTTGTAATCGTTGCTATTAATGTTAAAGTGCTGTATAGGCCTCCCTATTCCGTAAAATATTTAAAAATCGATTAATCATTGCTCGTAATTTGGATATCTCTCTTAAATTCATAATTTTATTAACGTAAGTGCAGAACACAAAAACTGTTATCTTGTCACGTACGAGGTTCTTACTGCAATGCGTATCAAGATGCGTCCTTATATTGTTAGACTGGTGTAAAATTGTCGAATAAGCTACACTCTACTTCATGTACCCCGAAGTTAGAGGCGAAAGGATCCTCAGGATTTTTTCACTTCGCGCTTTGTCTCGAGCGGTAGGCTTAGTGCTTCTGAGTTGTATTAGTGAAGTTGCCGGTACCCCGACAATTATGTGGTTTGTTTGAGTCCCCTCAGGGCCTAGGGACAAATTCATATACGATGTTTCGGACGAAACCGGGAGACCAAGATTGCTTCCTTCACCGTACGTTCATCTTATCAGCGACACTGCATCTTCTGAATTACTGACTGCGGCGTTTAGTTCAATTAAAGACATGCATTTTTCGGCTGTTATTAAAATCAAACAATGCTCGAATTTAAAAAATGTCCGAATTTAAAAATTAAATGTAAAACTTCGATGTCTGTCGTCACTTTTTTCCTAAGCAGAAGCTTATGCTAAGACGAATAGCTTCTTTTCTTGTTACTCCTTGTGTCTTTGGATGCCTGTTGAAATTGCTTCCTTAATTCATGGTCATAAATAGATATCTGCCTAAAGTAGATTGCCCTTCCTTGTTTCATTGAAGACCGTTGGTAATTAAATTTCCCCTAATTTTACCTCCCTATTAAAAACGCCCTGCTAACTGATATTCTACGCCAGTGCCTGCAGAAATAAGAGGGAACCTAGTTACATATTTTTGTGTGTCCTTTCACCCTGTAAGCTACACTACATTGCACCGGATGGTGACCTTATATTAATGCAAATCAAATTTATATAGTATCCAAGATAGGATTGTCACTACGGTGATTTGGTTTTAGGAAGGACTATTGATATAGCGAGGTTAGATCTCCGACAATGCCAGAAGCTTGTTCTTCCCCACAGTAACCATACCGATTCTGGTATCCGTACTCTTTCGTGAACAGTGGTCGCCAGATGCTCTTTCTTCTGGGATTAAAGTGGCCGCAGTGTGGAACTGACCGCTGTCCTCCATCTAAGGTCGAGATTATGAATTTTTGTATCGTTACCTCCACACCCCCTACGTCTCCATGGCGTTGTGTTTACGCATGGTGGTAATTTTAACATTTTTTTTTTTTGCTTAGAATGTAGTGTGCTATATGCTGACGATTTCTTGGTAAGGTAGCCAAGTAGCGTACATATTCCCATTCTTTCAGCTTAAGGAGCACGAAGTGATGGGTATGTACGAACCCTCGTCCCTGATACGTTGTTCTTTATTCGTGTTTCTTTCCCCAAGATCGATTATTCTATAGCAGTAAGGATGAGCGCAAAAAGCTCTTGGAAAGTTTTGTGGAACTTTCACTCGAGTTGCGAGGTTCGTAAGATAATGTGTCAGTCCAAAGTGAGATGCGAAAGTTCGGCCGCTGTATGACACTGCACAGTTTTAGAGATCAAGATAACGTGTTTGAAGTAGACTGCAGAATTCAAGTGAAGTTCTTCCAGATGTGGTTCTCTTTGCTGTTTCTATGAGAAGACCGAACATACGAAGCAGGCTCTACGATGTGACGCTCAGAACTTATTTTCGAGTGGTACTCCGATTCTTGTCAGATGTTGCTGTCCTGAGTCTTCGTCATTTACAGTGACATGAGCTCCTGATGATGGGTGGAGATACCACCCGAAAAATGTAGAGCGGTTTACAGATATAAATAAAGTGTATATTGTTGCATCTTGTTGGACAATTATTATCATATAAGTTGTAGGAAAAATCTTTTTTTTTGCGGCTTTGTATAAAGTTTGTGGTTTGGTGGTGCGTAATGCCATGCATTTTTTGTTTCTGTTTATTAACGATGTTGTGTAAACCCTAGACATCGCAGCTTTTATTCATTTGTATGATAACTTTAATTGTAGGTGGCGTGGAAGGGCACAGTGAGACCTGTAGTAATATTGTAGTACCACAAAAGACCCCAGTATAGTCGGTGTTCGTGCCGAGAATCGAACTGGCTATTCTCCGAATACAAGCCAGAAGAGTTACTGATTGAGCCAACTTTCTCGCTTTGATGTCTTGCAGTCCGCTCTGCAGGTACCACCCCTCTCTCAATAAATACAGTTGTTTCCTGAATATGATGGTAGAAGGTTCGTCTGAAATGTTATTTAAGTACACTTTGTCACGTCTCGAGAGACCGCAAACTTGAAACCGGCTGCCGTGAGAACACCAGATCTCGTTTGCATAATCATGTATGAATATTTACATATTTAATGTTTTGTTGACCGTGCATCGTGATATATCCTACAGTGGGAACCAGCAGGATGCACTATTTACTTTCAATTTATTTCAGTAATTAACCTCTACATGTTTCGAGCAGGCTTGCTGCTCATCATCAGGAGGTACTACTCTTTAGATACAGAAATTGGTATATGTCATGCGTTTATGTTGACTGGCTGTTGGCAGGATCGGATCCTACCAACAGCCAGTCAGCATAAACACATGACTATATCAATTGCTGTATATACAGAGCAGTACCTCCTGATGATGAGCAGTAAGCCTGTTCGAAACATTTAGAGGTTTATTATTGAAATAAATTGAAAATAAATATTGCATCCTGTTGGTTATCATTGTAAGGAAATATTTACTGTACGTATACATGCATTAAATCGTCATGTCATTCATTCGCCTATTGATTCATGGTAATTCGGTAGATGTATTACAGGCAGTGTAGATTTCAAAGCCAGATAGCAGTTTGACATACGTTCAGGCTGTTAGCGATGATGCAGTGTCGGGAGATAGGACGCGCGACATTCATTATGAAGTGGGAAAAGCGATAATAGTTTATGTGATAGGTGTATGATTCATTGGTTCCTTAACAATTTACATTTATTGATTTTATTCATTTGTGGTTTGTTTAATGACGCTTTTAGTGTAGCAAGATGATTGGTAAGTGATAAACTGGAAGAGGAGTTTGAAGGAAGCGGTCATATCTTAATTGATTTTCCATCCGGAAATTTGCCTGGATGGACCAACATAAACAAAGGGATGCCTCCGTCTTAGCAGACAGTGTTTCCGCCATCATTTGAAGGGGGGACATCCCTATTACAGATCGCATGCCTTTGTTATAGCATGGACCATCTTGCTCCAGTACAGTCGTATTATTTTGGACGAATTGTGTAATACAGTGTTTATGGTTCCTCAAGAGTATTTATATAGATTCATGGTGTATAGGAAAAGGCTGCCGAGGCGAATATTGGGACCTAGAGGGGGCAATAAGAGGACGGTGTAGGAGATCACATAGTGAGGTACGTGGTGACATGTATTGTCATCAACTGTCCTTAGGTTTTTTTTTTGAGAGAGAGGCCGTCCCTTTGTGTACAGTCAAATTTGTTTAATATATTATGCACCGTAAATACACAACATACATCCAGCAAGGTGCAATATTTACCATTAGGTAATATTTGGCCCATGTTTCGGCCGTGACTGGCCATCTTCATGCCAACGAAGAACAAAAATTAAGGTACAGTAAAAACAGTACTCAATGGGATCCCATTTCGTTCACATTAAACCTTGATAAAATCTGAAAACTCTTACTTAAGAATAAAACAGTGGAATATTATGGTAAAACGTTAAAACTAACCTTCATGTATTGTATTCAGGCCTCACAATGGTTTATACACTAATATTATATTAATAGTATAATACTTAATTGTAATTTTTGCATCTTGTTTGATGTATGTTGTGTATTGACGGTGCATAATATATTATAAAAAATTTGTCCTTAGGGTGGTCGTCAGGTATGGAGCACTAGTATTGGCGGGCCATGTTGCACGTCTGGAGAGATGACAGGTACACACAAAACCGATAAGCTTTAAAGAAGAGATCATGTAGCATGCCTGAGCTTTGATAAATTTGAGGAACAGATTGAAGAAATGGATTACTTGAATTTGTGTAGAATCATTTGGCTTAGAATAGGGATTTGACGTTGGTTGCGTGATTTCAGTCTTCCGCCAGGGTTTAAATGATATTTTCTCTCTTGTAAAATGTTACGCAGCGCTGATGATTATTACCGACGTTTCGGACAACCTATGGGTCTCATTTTCAAAGGTCAAGGAGTTCGAAGATGTGACTACCATCTACGCAGTGTAACATCCCAGAAAATGCGACGATCTCATGAGGCTGGTTACTGTGCATCGGGAACAAACGTTGCATTCGTATATAAACGAGGCTTAATTCAATAGACAGTCTTAAAAGCCTATTGTCTGCGCAGGAACGAATTTACACGAGGTATTAGTTCTTTAGTGAAGAGATTATACATAAAGCACCATGTATGGCGAAATGAGCTCTGGTGACATGTGACTATAAGTGACTAGCCGCTTTTGTGAATAAACTGTGCAAATGTTGGGATGTATAACACCCCCAAAACCCATGTCCCATACCGGGTTCTTCTGTGTGCGTTACTTCCGATGTGATCCTGCTAGTGTGTTAACACTACGTGTATCCTAGACAGGCCATCGTGTCCGTATGCCGTAATGTAGCACAAAGACATGTACGGCCCGTCGGGTTGAAGATGAAATATGCGACAGGCGTGTTAGTATGCATTGAAATGAGCTGCACACTCGCGACGCGAAGTGTAAAGGGGCTTGTCAAGAATTTTGGTGGCCTAAATTCGTGCAGTGTCTTCCAAAGATGTGGCATCGCTGAACCACCTTGACGCCGCTACTATGGCTGAGTTCTTATCACGAAACTCTCTATAAAGTAAGGCCAAGAAAGTGTGTGAAGTCTCTGGAAGAAATACGGATGTTGGTTTGCAACACGCGAAGCAAAACGCAGTTGGTAATGTAACCGTTTTGGGGGTTACACGAACGGAACATCGAAGTTTGATTCGCGGCAGAAGTAATAAATATCTTCTGCCCTCCATCGTGTCCGGACAGACAGTACTGTGTCTCACCCTCCTCTTGTTTATTGAACATAGGAGGTTCCTTTTTCTGGAATAAAGGAACCGGACGTGGAAGGAACAATTCGGCATCATTCAGTGTCCATTAAAGAGAGTGGATATGCCTCTTCGTCCCTATATGGAGTTGTGCCATTATTAACCATTTACACACCGAATTAAACCCCACCTGCCATTTGCTGGTATTATTAGGAGCTCACCATATTCTCCACGTTAGCAGGATAAGGGTTAAAGGAGAGGAACAGTTGTTATTTATGTAAAGTAGTAACAAATCCTTTTAAATTTTAGAGGGAATGAGTGACTGTCCTCACATATAGTCACGGTTCCCACAAATAACTACTTCGTCTATCCCTTCTTATACATGGTGGTCTCTAAAATTACAGTTTCACTGATTTTCATGTAAAATTTGGAAACGTGATACCGACTGTAGGTAGTCCTTACTGCCGTTAATTGCTGCTGCTTTATGGCTGTACCGTTCACTACCAACAAGTCTGACCGCTACGTAATGACAGAGTATCTAGGCTTAGCCGTCTACATGCTACGTCAAGATAAATTATCAAGTGCCAAATTTGTTTTTAACAATTTTCCCACTAGATGCGACTTATTCAGTTAAATTCGGTTCACAATGCACGGACCCATGTATAGAAAATGCCAAATTTGTATTGGAATGCGATATTTGATAATTTTAAACCGTTAAAATAAGACCAATGTACGTTTAGTATCACAGGTTGTTACCAACATTTGGAAAGAGCCTTCTTTCTCATTTTTGAGGCGAAACACTCCTATCCTGAAGACAGAGGCATAAATTCCTGCGAAGGTTTGCTAACCATCGACGCAACTTTTCATACACGTTGTCGCCACAGACAACTACAAACGTATAGTAGGAACCTGTCTGTAATTGTTTAGCTTTTTTAAACAAAAACATTAAGATAATTGCAGTTTTCCCCCAAAACAAGTTGACTGATGCTATCATCCAGATTTACGATTTTAAAATCTTATGTCTACGGTATGTTTGTTGTTAAATGTTCTAAGGAAACTGATTATTATATGTAGTATGCCCTTTAATATGGCATTAAAATTTACTATTTTGCTGATAATAGGCTACAATTAGTTTCTTAAACACATCTGTCGCTGTCACGGTGGTAAAAATGTGGTAGAAAGTGCATTTCTTTATAATACTTAAGTGAATTTAATTCTTAAAACTGTTGAGGTGTGTTTTTATCAAAATGTACCGTGAAGATGAAGATGAAGATGAAGATGAAGATGGAGTTCCGAACTTCGTCACCGTGTGGGAAACACCACACACTTGCTGGCTGCTGGCATCACGCGAGGCCGCCGTCCAGATGTGTGAAGATTTTCTCTGGGGTCCGTCCACTCTAAGCTCGAACACCAAGCCTGGAGCCTGTACCGTTTGGTGTTCAACCTTACAGTGAGCGGACTCCAGTAGCTAGCAACACGACCAAGAGGAGCACCGAAACGAGAGACTCCCTGCTGCCACATTGCTACATTTGCACATTCACATAAAGTGCTACAGTCATAACAAGTTAGATAATCCTACGTAGAACTCAGATCCTGCTTCCCTTATGCATGTACGGAATGTTCCTCGGCCACTCACTCCCTTTGAAGCATAGTCTGTGTTCAGAAGCTAATAGCTACTCAGGCAAATTTCTCGTGTATTGTGTGGTACCGGAGGGTTCATTACGGTTTGCAAAAGAACCTGCTGTTAGTCCCTTTATTAAACCAGATTATTACAGTCAATTCCTACGTCTTCACATTTTACATTAATGTCGCATTTGTGTGCCTGCATCTTCCAAAGTTCAGTTTTTAGGCGCGTTTGCAAAAATTCGAAACCAAGCTAGTAGCTATGTCATATGTATATGTCTGTCCAGCCGTATAGAATAATTCGGTTCGCACTTGACGAATTTTCATGAAATTTGATACTTTTCCAAAATGCGTTCAACAAATTACGTTTGATTGAAATATGACAAGAAGAACTGGAACGCACATACATTTATGATATCTACTTGAATTCTTCTTAGAATGAGGATTGTTTCAGACAGAAATTTTAGAGAAAATCAAAATACGTATTTTATGTTAAGAAACTTTTTTTTCCGAAAATCTTGCCGTTTATGAGGTAATTTTAGAAAAATGAGGTAGAGTTAGTTAAGTCACGGATGGCAATATAATACGGCGCATTCGCTTTTCATTTTACATAAATAAGGCTACAGACACACACCCAGAATATGTAACACTTGTTGCTTCGCATGGCATCAGTGATTTTGCGAATGCGCCTGTGTGGTACTTTTATACGGACATTGCCTGTCTTTTTCTCACCAAATCTCTGTATGCATTTGTTTTCTCACCCACACTTGCCACGTACTCCGCCCGTCTCATTCTCCTTTATTTGGTCGCCCTAATAATATTCTGAGCGGAGTAAAATCATGAAGTTCCTTAGTACGAATTTTTTTGCAGTCTGTTGTTATTTCAAATATGTTCCTCAGCACACCGTACTCTGAAGATTCAGTCCGTGTAACTTCCTCAATATGAGAAACAGAGTTTCATTAACGTAATAATACAAACAGCCAACTATGTGCAACAATAATAATTTTATTCATAATTTCAAATCAGCTCAACATATTTCGGGCGATAATTTCGCTCATCCTCAGGAGCACTAGACTGTGTTTACAGCTTGTGGTATAAAGCACCGAGGATGCTGCAG
>Ga0131853_10021736_pt1 | contig 11639 bp, 2 predicted proteins | sample TergutLab28metaG_FD_92764 | JGI IMG/M metagenome (GOLD analysis project Ga0131853, IMG submission 92764) | Labiotermes labralis P1 segment gut microbial communities from Petit-Saut dam, French Guiana - Lab288 P1 (version 2) (version 2) | ecosystem: Host-associated > Arthropoda: Insects >...
CACATGCCCAGCCCATCTCATTCTTCTCGATTTTACCACCCGCACAATATTGGGTGAGGAGTACAAATCATTTAGCTCCTCGTTATGCAATCTCCTCCATTCCCCCGTTACCTCGTCCCTCCTTGGTCCAAACATTTTCCTCAACACCATGTTCTCAAACACCATCAGCTCCCTTTCCTCCCGCAATGTCAGCGACCAAGTTTCACACCCATACAAAACAACAGGCAAAATTATAATTTTATATAACTTGATCTTTAAATTTTTGGTTAGCAACCTGAAAGACAAAAGGTTCTGCACGAAGAAGAGTCAACCGATGTTGTAAAAGAAGGAAAAATCCTACTGTTCAGATCTCCCTCTCTTTTCAAGAGAAATCAAATCTACACACAATGATGGATTGTATCTCTCTAATACCTTCCTTGCATTTGAACGTTTACCCTCGTTATTATAACGTTAGTTAAGTCCTCATGGTCACACCAGTTTCAGAATTACGGCGCGACTAATGTGGAGAAATCGGAGCAGAGAGCGAGAGAGAATATCGTATAAATTCTGAGCTTTTTCCCTCTTGTCAATCTTGGCTTTCTACGGGCCGCAAATGAGCGTACGAATCGATGATTTCGAAGAAAAGACGTTCGAATGTTGTGTTCTGAATTCTTATCGGTCGTTCTTAGGACATACATGTATTTGAAGTCTGCATGTGAATCAGAAACTTCGTTTCGTTTAGAATACTCTAGCCTCGAGTACACGAGTTTTAACTACGGCTTTATACGTCTAGAGATACGGTCTGTAAACTGAGGTTGACAAACGGTAATGAACAGAAATTAAGTGTCCACCATGACAGTTTTTGTTTGTTGTGCGTCGTTCAAACTGGTGTTGTGATGTTTCCGAGTTCCTTCACATTACGTCACTCACCTGTACCTACCAAAGCTAAAGTTCCTCCAGTACAAGGGAAATACAAACCGTTAACCACTGCTGGATTTTTATCAGTTTTATTGCTTGCTACACGTTTCGGCTGTAGGTAAAATCCATCGTACAACAATTAAAAATACATTAAGACAGATAAATTCAGCCCATTTAAATAATGCTTTTTACGATATTTAACATCTCAGCTTTACTAAATTTGGAATTCTGCATGTGTACACCATAATGACGTAGTAAGAACTGGCGGTATAGTTCCACCAAATCATAATTTTGGCAGTTGGTGGAGAAGAGTGATTAGCCTCACACCACGGCTGCTTTACCCTTGGGCTAAAGCGCTCCCCGTACCCATTGAGTACAACACAAGTTCGGCCCCCCGTGTCAGTCTGAATACTTGGAAGGAAAGGCTCTTATTTCTGCCGGCAGTCGAACCTCTGTTACTCAGTCTTCCAGCCCTTAGACTTCTCACTCAGCTGACTACGCTGCCACGGCCCCTCCACCCGATATTGAGGTTGAGAATGCGTACTTTATGGTGTGCAATTCCTACCGTAGCCTTCACAGGGAGCTGTGTAGAGCAGTGTTTCTCAACCTTTGTGAGACCGCGGCCCGGTAAATTCTTTTTTCATAAGACGAAGGCCCGGTCCCAACAAATTTACTCGTAAATACCTTTCCATTTTTTTAAGTTCATACATTAAACTAACATAAGCATTAATAATTAATTATGGCATAATCATAGAGAGTATTAATACACTTATGTGTACGGTGTGGCATGCTGACAAATATAAAATTATATTTAAATTGGTTATCAATCACTGGACTAATGAAACCGTGTAGCATATTGTAGTTTCCTTAGACCAACATCTGGGTCTGAGTTTTTCGACACATTCGAGAATATTTTTCTCCTCAGAATATTTCCACTATAAAACATTTGTTCATGAAAATTGCTTAGAAAACTAAAATAACAAATTCCAGGAGAACCTCTCGCGGCCCGGTATAATTGATACCAGTGCCCGGCGGTTGAGAAACACTGGTGTAGGCGACATAAGCGCAACGTTACGTTTATAGTTATTTAGTCCGTTGGCGAGTAAGTTAATTTATTTAAGTCTAGTCAGAAAGTATGAGGCAGATATGAGATAATAGACTAGATATTTATTCAAACCTTTATGGGGGTAGGCGGATGTTTTCACAGCGAAAGTGGGACTGCAGTATCGATATGAGCTATATAGATATATTGATGCTACCTTTACTTTGTAATAGATCGGAGACACGCAAATGACACGCAGTGAAAGAAAAAAAAACAGCACACGTGGCTATATGAAATCTCTCAGGTCACGGCAAGGGAGTAATGTAAAATCTACGGCAAACCTAAAATGTGGTAGAAGATAGACAAATACGTATGAATTAAATTAGAAACGTTTGAACGTGGTTGAAGACATTGCATTCCCAAAACGATGTACGTATTAGCTTATTATCTCAGGGAACAAGGGCATGGGGGAAATTCGTAAGTACTTGTAGATGAAAGGCTGAGCTTCAGGGTTTCCAAAATGGGAAGGGGCTAGTAACACACACACACACACACACACACCACACACACACACCACACACACACACACACACCACACACACACACACACACACACACACACACACACCCCACACACACACACACACACACACACACAGACACACATACTCTCAAGGCTGTTAAATAAAATGAAATACCAACTTGATGCAACAATGTAATTTGTTGAAGTTTCCTTAGCTCGACATGTTTCGGGCGCTTACGCCCATCATCAGGAGCACTAGATGTTAAGTTGCAGCACATGGTTTTCTGCACCCAGTTTGTAGATGGGTGGTGGTCGTGAGAGCCGCTGTGTAGGTCGTGTGTATGGTTTGGATGGTGCCGTGCGACTCTGTAATAGATGGAAATGCAGCTGTATCTTACGTTGCAACGAACAAAGAAACGTCCGCCTCTGTCAGACAGTCAACGCTTTTAGCAACAGGAATACCGCACTCTCACTACTACGTTTTATATCTACATACTTCACCAGATTCCGTTTAATTCCAAGTAATTTCCGAGATAAAACACGAGGACGGGTGGGCATATAATTCGTTTATTCTTATGCAAAGATGGCGTCGTAAGTTTGATGTGACAACAGATCCTTGGCAAAGAACCGCATTGCTGCTGTGTTAATGTCCTGAACTCAATAGCTGGCCAAAGATAATAATGTATATGATCTTTGGCCAGCTATTGCAGTTCTCACCTTCTCCGACATTGTGTATTACACTGTTAACAGTACTAAAACGATACTCCTTGACTGCAGACATTTCTACTGTCGTGACGTACTATCAGGCATTACTGTTCTAGAGTCAGGAGCTTCTGTCTTCGATTCTCGGTCCGAAAAGCGCCTAACACCAGGTTCTCTTAGTATTTCTAATTTGCAGCTTACAAATATTACCTCTACACTGGTCGTAATGGTTTCATTTTGAGTTATTCATCAGTCGAGACTACGGGCTTCCGGGATGTGATGTTGTGTAGTTTGGTAGCTAGTGTCCCTCATTTTGGAGAACATGCTACCTCAGTAATCGACTTCAATAACGTTTTATTAACTGAGCCGGTAAGATGATTATGATTGATTAAATAATTATGGCCGTTTATACCACTTGCTTGTGTACACGGCTAAACAGAACAATAAATACTGACAAAAGCGTCAGTTTTGTTTATTTATGCTTTAGGGCTATTTGAAGACCCGATCCGTAGCTAAGGTTATATTGCTGCAAATGGTGGGCTCATTAGTTAGTAATGAATTGGCAGCGATGGGGAAGGAGGCGGGTATGACCAGATTTGAAAAACTACCCCAGCATTTGCCTGGAGGTAGGCTACTGAGCAAAACCACGAATCACGTCAATGTGTATTACCGGTCGCAGTAACCTTATTCTTCTTGTTCTCAGATGGCACTACAATCCGCTGTGGACCTTCACCTCCTTAATGGAATTCTCCCTGTCAGCTCTGTTTTTTTTAATCTCTCTTTACAGTTTTTTATATTACGTCTACTAATGTCTGTACACAGTTCCACCATCAGTTTATTGGTCGTCCTCTTAGGCGACTTCCCTGGGTATTATTGTTAAATACTGGACTTTAAGTATAAAATCCCTCCGATCGCACTATGGCCCTGAGGTCGACTCAGCCTCTAACAGAAATGAGTACCAGGAGCATTTCCTGGGGTAAAGGCGGCCGGCGCGTAAGGCTAACAACCTTACCACCATCCTGTGCCGTTGTCATTTAATCTAGGAACCTTAACTTCCTGGAACCCTCTGGGCTACTCCAAGCCTGCAATGAGACTGCTTTACCTTTTAACTTTACTTGATTTTAAGTCGCAGTACCCCCACCCCCGACAAATATTAAATGTGAATATTCGATTGTTTTGCGGTGTTACGTCTTGCCTGGTGGTATATAACGACATTCGGTAGAATGGCGATGTCTTAGTCTTCAGGGTGAGGCAGTCCGGTCTTCTTGGACCACTTGACTCTGAAGATGAAGACAGCACAAACCTTTGAAACGTCGTATATGGTATACCCATCGACGCGGCGTAAACATCCCAGAATATTTAACATTCATAGGTCCGCGCATCAAAATATTTAGAAGAATATATGGTCCTAAATATGAAAACGGGGAATGGAAAAGTCGGACTAATCGAGAACTAGAAGAGATGGGCAAAGGAGAAAATATAGTAAAATGGATAAAAGGGCAAAGGATAAGCTGGTTAGGTCAACTGGAGAAAATGGAGTAGGATAGGATGCCCAAAACATCTTCACTCAAAAACTGGAAGGGACGAGAAGAAGGGGAAGACCCAGGAAAATATGTAAAGAGGAAGCAGAAAGAGATCTTCAAGTGCTGGGACTGAGAAGATGTAGAGAGTTGGTGGCAGATAAAAAAGATGGAAGGACATTGTTCGACAGGCCAAAGCCCACAGTGGTCTGTAGTGCCAATGGAAGAAGAAGAAGGTGGTCCGTGCAACACTAATATATTTTCAGAGTACAAGCAACAAGATGCAACGTTTCTCAAATTTATTTTTTCTCTTAGACGCTCTACATGTTTCAGACGGTTTTTCCGTTCATCATCACGAACACAAAGCTGTACGTACAGCGTCAGGCATTTGTCATACCGTTACTGCTACCTGCTGCTAGCAGCAGGTAGCGTCTTACAGAAATAAATAAATATGAGAAACGTTGCATCTTGTTGGTTGTACTCTGAGAATATCCCACAATACTCGAATCTTCAGTAACGCCACTGTAAGAACCTCATATCTCACACGAACTGGGTGTACTTTCCATTCATTCGCGACTTGGGGACAAATGTGAATCACTAAGGTCGATAATACAGCTAGCTGAAGAGACTGCTGCCTACGGCGGACTGCTGGCATGTCTAGTAAGACAGATCGCTGAAGGAGAATAAAATTAGAAGTTCATGGCGTGAAGCAGGACTAAGGAGACGGTAGCAAAAGGATTTAGATTCTGTTACTGGCAGTAAGTCGCCTTATCCGCAAAGACAAGTCACGTAAAAAATGTCGAAGAAAAATTACGAACCGTGAATAATCCAAGAAGTAACTTTCTCGATTGCATTGTGACATCCTTCAGGTACAAGTATCCCCATCAGCAGTGTAATTCCAGATTCTTTCAAATCATTTTAATGTTACAATTTTAAGATTGTCAGTTTTAATAATTTCCAAGTTGAACTTCTAACTGGCTGTCGAAACAAAGAATTGGGTCTTTGATTTATGAAAGAGCAGTACTAGAATTTAAGTATAATAGGCCAAGTTAAGTATAAATGTTTACAGTCAGGCTCCTTTACCAGTTGTTTCAAGGAAACCTCGTGAGAGTGTGAGGATTCTGTCTCTCTTACTCTGTGTGACCTTATATGTTGCACCTATGTTTCAACATTACTACTAAGTCTTTAGATTCCCAAACGAAGGTATTTCGGTCTTCTGTCAGGAGCCCTGTCGCTAGACTGCGCCACTGAAATATCGGAACAAACTAGTGGAACATCCGTTGAAAATTCAAGTGGCTAAATATGACAGTTCTCGTCTGTGGCTACGGCTTCAAAAGGCAATTACTCATCCACATTTCCGCTCTATTCATTAGGTTAATCTAACATTTATACGTACACAAACCCAAGACTCCCAAATAACCTACCTGCGAAGGTAGTAACGCACATTCAGTGCTTGTAATACGCAACACGACCGATCCTAGTAGCCGCGCGGTCTAAGGCTTGGTCTTCGCCTGTTCGCTTGCTGGGATTTTGGGTTCGAATCCTGCCGGGGCATGGATGCCTTTCTCTTGTGGGTGTTGTGTGTTGTCAGGTAGAGATTTCTGCGTCGGGCTGATTACCCGTCGTGAGGAGTCCTGCTGATGAATGTGTGGTGTGTCTGAGTGTGATCGTGAAGTCTCGGCAATTAGGATTCCCATGCCCATTAGGGGCGCCATAAAAAAAAACATGGCCTCTTCAGACAATATAAAGACAGTGTAATTGAATATATATTTTAGTGTCAAACACCAACCTTGAAATATGTAAACAAAACTGCCAATTCATGTGTTCACCTGTGAAGGTGTGGTGATGTTACAAAAGTGAAGGTTTCCCAAAATCTAATTTTACTATCGGAAAGGTCGAATGGCTTTTTTTAATTGATACATGTTACTGACTTATTTTCTGTTGGCAAGAGAACATTCTTCTTGGACATTTCGACCTTTTAAGATGGGACCGCTTTGTTTTGTCGAAACGTCGGGTACTAAATACCCAGTTGACGCAACGTTACAGCCCCAGACGAATACCTCATCAGTACCGCATCGAAAGACGATAAACGCTCATTAGGATTAAACCTTATGCTTTAAGAATGATTACGTAAGTGTATTGTATATGCTTTCGTTCCAGTAATTCATTCTAAATGGCGATGCTGTCGTGAACTGTAAACCAGTTACGGTGTGTGTACAGATACCGGTGTGTCAAGTACACTAAGTGCAGTCTACAGTCTACACGGCAGCACACACACAAAGCTTCACGTATAAAATGTGTATGTAGTGGAGAATGGACAAATGGGCGAATGGCGGACAATTAAGCAAATCTCATTACTGCTCAGAAATCTGATACTTGATTTCAGTGTAACACATATTACTGACAAGCCTGATATTTCCGCTTTCCAGACAACTAGTGTTAATTGGTATAGAACAAATAGTGTCTAGAAGTGAAACAAAAACACACTGTTTTCACCGGTGTTCCCCATCTGTTCGGTCACTACCGAAGACAATCGCAATTGTACAGTCCATGTAAATACACTCTGCCAAGCTCTGTAGGTCTTTAATACTGAAAATACAATTTAACAGTGTACTAAGCATGGCATAATGTTCACAGGAATAAAATGTGATAATATGATGTATAATGAAGGCCAGCTCCTATTATGAAAGTTTATACTTCGTAACTCCTGTTCATGTACCTTTAAACAGACAGTGTAAGACGGGTATTCTTAAACCTCACACTTGCAGTGGACAATAACCCTGTTCGGAGACGTACCGACAAAAGAAATTCAAGACCTCGGGGGCTGCAGAACAAAATTTTACAGGAGCAATGGTGCAGCTCTACATTTCCATGGCCACTTTGTTAAATACCAGTAGACATTACAAAACTACGATAAAGAATTGATTTACAACGAAAAGTAAAGACTCGGCCATAAATCAACCCAATATATAATTTTATTTATATAAAAAAAATAGGCAGGTTGAGCAACGTGGCTTAAGGTTCAGTTGGATGTGGAGTAATGAGAATGAGAATTGTGGGATAGCATGTTTGATGTTTGGGTGACCGTGCATCTCTGATACAATAGTATAAACAACCAACTAGATGCAACAATAACTGGTGCGTGCTGGTGACAGAGTCACCAGCACGCAACTTCTTCGGTGCATTATACCACAAGCTGTAAACACAGTCTAGTGCTCCTGAGGACGGGCGAAATTATCTCCCGAAACATGTTGAGCTGGTTGAAGTTACTAATAAATTGTTATTGTTGCATCTAGTTGATTGTTTATACTGTTGTATGGGATAGCACGGTCTGGGGGAGGATTGGTGGTGAATTGTCCGTTTTTCCGCGATGAGTTGAATGTTATTCACTTACACCTACAAAAGGAAAAGCACCCCTACTCGTCCGGAAAATAGGCGTAAAAAAGAAACGCCGTCCAAATTAAGAGACTAAATTTGAACGGTGTAATTCAAAGAAATTTTGAGCGAGGATTCCATTTGTTTTCAAAATCATTGCCATTATGCCTACGCCTTGCCTTGCACAGCCGCGACTACCGTACATTTTGGTAAGGATTATGGGTACATTTTATAATTTGCTTCGATGTTCTCTGATCGGTGCGCGGTAGGAAAGAACTGAGAGATGGGAAACACAAAAAGGACAGTGTGGTTAAACGTACGCATGTCGTGTATTTACGTGTATTTAGCGGTGAAGAAACTACCACCTTGACCACCTGCGTTTATTCCTTAGGTAGTCTCAAGCAGAGAAGGATGGACCCAAATAGATTATTATTTAATACAATTATTATCGTCATCATTGTTGTATGGTTTATTTATTGTGTATTCGTCATTCTATAACCGTAACCCTAACATTACTTCCGTCTTCCAAAAATTCTATATAAAGCGATATTCAACTGTTACTTTGTAAACTATTGACCCCGGAGCGTGAGATACGGTCCGTCCTGTGGCGTCGCTCCACGGCGCCCCCGTAAACCACGTGCTGCCAGGCGACTCTAGGGAAAAATTATATCGACAAAATTTCTCTGTACCTCAACGATGGATTATGATCCTATTGAATATTGCCACAACGATGGTCGGAGTTAATTTTCAGGTACAAATGCAAAGTCACGTAAAGTAAACCGGACGTTCGGTTAAAACACATTGATATTAATTGATTTTGAGTTTATTTAAGTCTTGTTTTACTACATCGGTTATACCGAACGCGAAGTTGGAATTAATATGAGTTCTGCATTGTGACGGGAGTGGTTATGGCGTTTTTACAAAGTGCAGCCTCGAGTAACTGAGGCAATACACGAAACATTTCAGTCAAGATGGTCACTGTACGTAATGTGAAGGTAAAGGTAAAGCAGTCCCTTTACAGGCCTGGAGTGGCCCAGAGGGTTCCAGGAAATTAAGGTTCCCAGATTACTTGACAACGGCACAGGATGGTGGTAAGTTCAGCCCTACGCACCGGCCCCCTTTGCCCCCAGGAAATGCTCCTGGTACTCATTTCTGTTAGAGGCTGAGTCGACCCCAGGCCCATAGTGCGATCGGAAGGATTATGTCAATGAAAAATTCCAATGACACCATCTGGAATCGAACCAGCAAACTTCCGATTTGTGGCACAGCACCTTAACCACTGTGCCACCGCGGTCGCTGTACGTAATGTAGAATTCAGAATTCCCAGCGGTGTTCCTCGTACTCTAAGCTTACTAGCCGCTGTCTTCTCATTTTAATTGACCCTTTACAGTACTTGTGATAGTGCACATTTATTGCAGTAATTGCAGTGGATTTTAATATTACAACGTGGATGGGAATTTAAATTGACATTCAGCTGTTTAGTGCATTGAATATAATTTCGATGTCATCGAGGGCACAAAGTGTCTTTATTTATTAAATTTCAACGAGAATTACATATGTTTCGATTTGAAATACTGAATCGTCATCAGAGGTATACTTTACAGATGGGTTACAATATACCAAGGATTGTTACATTCAGTCATTGTGCTTATTAGTTTCATTGAGCTTGTCTTATTTCGTATTCAAACATGTCATTGTAGGCATGCCTGTTTGTGTAGTGTTACTTTATGTGTGTGTGTGTGTGTGTGTATATATATATATATGTAATAATATATTTTATCATCATCATCATCATATGTCTGTCATGGAGTTAGGCCACTTGTTGACCCGTTCCGGTCTCACGTATCTAAAAGTCTCTTCAGAGGTCTGCCACGATTCCTTCTGCCAATAGGGGAATAGTGTTTCATTATATTTTAGTAGGACGTAAAAAGTTATGTGCATTCAATAAACAACCCTGAACGTAATGTTACACGGGGTGCTGTAACCCGTTTGTGAAATATACCACTCGTTATGAATTTGGAATGTATTTGGAATCGATACATTTACACCTCATGTTATAATTTAATAAACAAAATATTGTATGCCTTTGATGGTGTTTAAAGTGTATTCGTTTGGGCTAAATAGACACTTTGTAAAATGAATACATTTTAGAACTTTTGATTAAGTATTTCAGAGGCCTGTCGCATTTTAAAAGTAAATTTCTCAACAGTTATCACGGACAGACAGACAGAATTGACCACCACTCAAGGCTTCGTTTCGTTTTATAAAAGCAGCCTTTTGATCACCCACATCCTTTGAAACCCAAGCAGTCAAGTAGGCTGTTCAGTTCTTTTGTGGATGAGCCTATAGGCATTGCCTTGTGAACGCTTACGGTGGTCTGTATGTGTTCTGGTTTGTATGTATCATGTGGGTTAACCGCCATGTTTCTTGAATATCAAGTCAGTCTTAGTAACGATGTTCTTCAAAAGACTCATAAAACGTGACATTTGTGTACAGTATATTTTATTAAGATTTACAGGAAAATTATTATTTGCAGTTTATTCGATTTGGTATAATACTTTTATTGTCGTTGAAAGTAATGAATGTTAAAATTACATAAAGTTTTTCTGGCGTCTATTTAAGAATATTTTATGGTCCAGTGTCCTCTTTGAGACTCTAACATGAGAATGTTGTTGTTATTATTATTATTAGTAGTAGTAGTATTATTATTATTAATCATTACCATGACTACGAATCATAGAAACCAAAACAGATAAACCCAACGAGCCCTCACAAGCCAAAATAAATAAATAAATAAATAACAAAAAATAAATTATAATTAAAACTACACAAATAAAAATAAATAGAAAATTATAGAACCAACACAATAAAATTGCAGTCTCAACAAAGTAATTAACAAATGTTTATGACTAGAAGAAAAAGTCCAATACCACGAAAATAAATAACAAAAATAAAAAATACAACCACATTGGCATTAAATAAGTTTTAATAATTTTAATTTTAATAATTTAATTTGTAATTTTCTTGTGGTGTTGTGTACTATGCCTATAGCTACAGGCGAAGAAAATAGATTGAGGGAAGATTGGGATCAGATTATGGGGGAGAATATTTGGACAAGCTCTTCAGGAGTCGACTTTTATCCAGAGCTACTAAAATTATATATGACACTAATAAGATCGATAGTGTCGTATGGAGCGGAAGCATGGACGTTGACGAAGAAAGAAGAACAAGCTCTGCTAATTTTTGAAAGGAAAATGTTTAGAAGAATATATGGTCCTAAATATGAAAACGGGGAATGGAAAAGTCGAACGAATCGAGAACTAGAAGAGATGAGCGAAGGAGAAAATATAGTAAAATAGATGAACGGGCAAAGAATAAGCTGGTTAGGCCACCTAGTGGGAATGGAGGAGGATAGGATGCCAAAAAAGATCTTCACCCAAGAACTGGAAGGGACGAGAAGAAGGGGAAGACCCAGGAAAAGATGGAAAGAGGAAGTAGAAAGAGATCTTCAAGTGCTGGAAGTGAGAAGATGGAGAGAGTTGGTGGCAGATAAAAAAAAATGGAAGGACATTGTTCGACA
>Ga0131853_10021739_pt1 | contig 11637 bp, 10 predicted proteins | sample TergutLab28metaG_FD_92764 | JGI IMG/M metagenome (GOLD analysis project Ga0131853, IMG submission 92764) | Labiotermes labralis P1 segment gut microbial communities from Petit-Saut dam, French Guiana - Lab288 P1 (version 2) (version 2) | ecosystem: Host-associated > Arthropoda: Insects >...
AAAACTAAAGTAGCATTGTGGCCGCCGAAACCCAGGGAATTAGATAAAGCATACTTAATATCCACAGCACGGCCAACATTTGGAATATAGTCTAAATCACACTCGACATCAGCCACGCTATAGTTGATTGTAGGCGGTAAAAAACCCTCTCTAAGTGCGTTTATACAGACAATAGCCTCAACAGCACCGGCGGCGCCTAATGTATGACCTATCATAGATTTTGTTGAGCTTATAGGGGTTTTAGCGGCAGCTTCGCCAAAGACAGCTTTTATAGCCTTAGTTTCACCCTTGTCATTAAGAGGCGTTGATGTACCGTGGGCGTTTATATAACCGATATCAGAAGGTAGAAGCCCGGCATCTTTTATGGCCTCTTCCATAGCAAGCTCGCCGCCTCTTGAATCAGGGTCAGGGGCAGTTATATGGTAGGCATCAGATGTGGCGCCATAGCCTAAAACTTCGGCATAGATTTTTGCACCGCGTTTTTTAGCGTGCTCATATTCTTCTAAAATAAGCATGGCTGCACCTTCGCCGATTACAAAACCGGAACGCTCAGCGTCAAAAGGAATAGAAGCGCGCTCGGGATTACCCCCTTGATGAAGTGCACCCATTACTGAGAAGCCGCCTACAGCAAGGGGTGATATACAGCCCTCAGCACCACCGGCCATAATAACATCAGCATAACCATGGCGGATGGAGCGAAGCGCATCACCAATAGCATTAGTGCCGCCGGCACAGGCCGTAACAGGCGCCATGCAATAGCCTTTAAAACCGCTCATTATAGAAATTTTGCCGGCAGCCATATTGGCAATAGACATAGGGATAAACATAGCCGAAACACGCTCAAAGCTGCGTTCAAGGCCCTTAGAATGCTCTCTTTCTATAGTAGACAAACCGCCTATGCCGGAGGATATAAAGCAGCCGGCCCGGTGAAGATCCGCATTTTCTGAGCTTATGCCGCTGTCTTTAAGGGCTTCTGCGGCTGCTACTACAGCAAGGGAGGTATATCTGTCCATTTTCCTAAGTTCAGCAGCGGGAAGGTATTCCTTAAGGTCTACCTTAACCTCTGCCGCTAATTTTACGTTGAAATCGGTGGTGTCAAAAGAGGTGATTGGCCCTATGGCGTTTTTACCTGCCTTTACTGCTTCCCAAGTGCTGTTCGCATCGTTACCCAGCGGTGTTATGGCCCCTAAGCCTGTTATTACTACTCTTCTGTTCATATTCTTATCACCCCAATTATTGATGTTGTTTGAAAGTTTGCTGAAAGCAAATTTGTTGTGAATATACTGTGAATATAAATCAACTGTAAGTTAAAGTTTATAGCGATTTTATGACGGATTTTGAGAGCTTAAGTAACAGCTAATTAGAGAGTTATGCCGTTGCCGGGCTTTGGGTTTTAAAGCGTCGCAGACAGCGCCCAGAGGGCGCGTTAATCCGCAAGGGCAGCTTTGCTGCCCTGAGGAAAATCGCTGATCGCGAACGTAGTGAGTAAGCGATTTATTCATAAAGTACATCGTTGAAATGCCAAAGGAGCTTTAGCGACGACGCATTTCAACGAAACATTTACATATGCATACCGCCGTCAACACTTAAAACTTGTCCCGTTATATAGGCGGCATGGTCAGAGGCTAAAAAAGCAGCAGCCTTTGCCACATCATCAGCCGAACCGAAACGCTGCGCCGGTATGGAGCCTAGCATCGCCGCTTTTACATCAGCTGTCAATGAAGCGGTCATATCAGTCTCAATAAAACCGGGAGCTATGGCGTTTACCGTAATACCGCGCTTAGCATACTCTTTTGCAACAGACTTAGTAAGGCCGATAACACCGGCCTTAGAGGCGGCATAGTTAGCCTGCCCCACATTGCCCGAAAGCCCTACAACAGAAGCAATACTTATAATCCTGCCGTAACGTTTTTTAGACATAGAAGCAACAGCCAGCTTTGTGCAGTTAAATGTACCTTTAAGATTAACCTCAATAACTTTATCAAAATCATCTTCGCTCATACGCATAAGAAGGTTATCTTTGGTTATCCCTGCATTGTTTACTAAAACATGAGGTGCTCCGAAAATCTCATTACAGGCAGTAAAAAGCTTTTCAGCCTCAGCGTATTTTGCAATATCAGCTGAAACGGTAATGGCTTTAGCGCCAAGCTCTTCGCAAAGGGTCTTTGTAGCCTCGGCCCCTTCCTTATCTCTTGAATAGTTGATAAGGATATTAGCGCCCTCTTTAGCAAATTCAACACATATAGCGCGGCCAATGCCCCTGCCGCTGCCGGTTACTATAACCGTTCTTTTTTCCATTATGATACCTCCAAGGCCGCAAGGGCCTCTTCAAAGCTTTTAACGTCATCTATAGAATAAACTTTTATGCCTGGTGCGGTTTTTTTGATAAAGCCCGATATAACATTACCCGGGCCAATTTCTATTACGGTATCCACGCCTAATTCAGCCAATTTTTCTATGGATTTTTGAAAGAGCACAGGCATTTTTACCTGTACTTCTAAAAGCCCGGCAACAGTTTCACCATCTTTAAGTAAATCAGCCGTAGCGTTATGAACCACAGGAATTTCCATACTGCTAAAAGCGGCCTCTTTTAATTTTTTGCCCATTAATTTAGCAGCCTCTTCCATGTAAGGTGTGTGAAAGGGCGCGCCAACTTTAAGGGGAAGGCAGCGTCTGGCCCCCATTTCAGTGCATATTTCACAAGCCCTGTCCACTGCGGCAGAAGCGCCGCCAATAACTACCTGACCCACCGAGTTAAAATTAGCGGGAGCAACAATACCCAGCCCTTCACGGTTGGTCTTTTCTACGGCTTCTATTATCTGAGCTTCGCTTAAGCCCATAATAGCAGCCATTTTCGTATCCAAGCCGGCAGTAGTTTCTTCCATAACTTTACCTCTGTAGGCTAAAAGACTGAGAAGGGTGTCAACATCTAAAACCCCGGCGGCGTGAAGAGCACCATACTCGCCAAGAGAAAGGCCGGCTGTGTAATCAGGCTTAATGCCCTTTTCAAAAAGCAGCCGCGTAACAGCCGCGCCAAAAGCCGCCATACAAGGCTGAGTATATTTTGTTTGAGTAAGCGTGTCCAAAGAAGCATTAAAACAGGTATCGGCTATGTCAAAACATATGCTTTTATTATCAAATATCTCTCTCACCCCGGGATAGGTTTGATAAAAATCTTCTCCCATTTTTTCTCTTTGGCTGCCTTGACCGGCATACAAAAAAGCCAGAGCCATTATTCAAACCTCCCTTTCAAACTTTCCATGGTTTTTATACAGCCGCTGTAAATATCGTCTAAAATATCTGCCACCGGCCTAATCTCATTTAACATACCCGCTACTTGACCGGCCATCATGGAACCGCTTTGTGTATCGCCCTCTAAAACAGCCTTCCTAAGAGCGCCTAAGGTAAATAATTCCAGCTCTTCTTTCGTGGCACCTTCTTTTTCCATTTCAATATACTTACGTGACATTTTGTTTCTGAGTATTCTGACAGGCACGCCGCCAATACGGCCGGTTACCACAGAGTCTATATCTTTAGCCTTAATTACAGCCTGTTTAAAATTATCATGAACCGGGCATTCTTCTGCCAGCAAAAAGGCCGTACCAATTTGCACAGCAATAGCTCCAAGGCTTAAAGCCGCAAGCATTTGAGCGCCGGAGGCTATGCCCCCAGCCGCAATAACGGGAACGTTCACAGCGGCCTTTACCTGAGGTACAAGAGCCATTGTCGTGAGTTCGCCAATGTGGCCGCCGGCTTCCGTACCTTCAGCGATTACGCCGTCAGCACCGCTTCTCTCAGCTCTTTTAGCTGTGGCGACAGAGGCAACCAGAGGGAAAACCCTAACGCCCGCTTCTTTCCACATAGGCATAAAAGTGTCGGGAGTACCGGCGCCGGTGGTGACAAACTTTATACCTTCTTCCACGACAACCTTTGCACAAGCTTCCGCTTCCGGATCGATTAGCATTATGTTTACGCCGAAAGGTTTATCGCTTTTAGATTTAGCAATGTGAATCTCTTTGCGAAGTTCTTCCGCTTTAATTCCTCCGGCGGCTATAATGCCCATGCCGCCAGCATTTGAAACAGCCGCAGCAAAAGCCCCGGTGGCTATTCTGGCCATGCCGCCTTGTATAATAGGATATTTGGTACCTAAAATATTTCTAAGCTCCATAAAACCCCTCTTTCTCAAGTTTTTAGAGTTTTCTGTTTGTTTTGTAACATTATAAGAGCCTTAGCGGCGCGGGTTTGTCTTGTCCCAGCCTGCTTTGCGCTGCCGACCCAATCACAGTATCCGCGCTTATAACCATCGCTTAAGCTTTCAAAGAATGTTTTTGCTTCAATATCAGTTTCCATAACAGCTTTTAACTCATCAGGTATTACAACAAGCTTTTTTTCTGTCTGCATATAATCAACCTTTCTAGGCGATTTTTACCAGATTAAATAGACCGATCCATAAGTCAGCCCACCACCAAAGCCCGCCAGCATAAGTTTATGCCCTCTTTCAAGCAGGCCGGATCTGTTAAGTTCATCAAGGGCAATAGCTACAGAGGCCGCAGATGTATTGCCGTACTTATCAATATTTACAAAAAACTTATCAAAAGGCACTTTAAGTTTTTTAGCAGAAGTGAGTAGTATTCTTAAATTAGCTTGATGGCATACGAAAAAATCAATCTCTTCCGGTGTAATGCCTGATTTTTCAAAGACAACAGCGGCCGATTTTGGAAAAGCATCCTGCACAAAACGATAAACGTCATTACCGTTTATATTAACTACTTGAGCGTGAGTATCAGCAACCTTACCTGTAAATGGATTAGCTATACCGTAAGTCATTGGTATATTTAAAGAATCAGCACCACCTATAGAGCCTGAGTCAAAAATAAAAGGGCTGTCATTAGAGAGACTTACAACAGCGGCCCCGGCACCGTCACCGAATAATATAGCGCTGCCTCTGTCTGTGTAATCTAAAACTCTGGATAAAACCTCAACCCCAATAACCAGCGCATATTTATCGGGGGTAGCCTGCAACATCATATAAGCGGTATTAAGAGAATATACAAAACCGCTGCAAGCGGCGTTTAAGTCAAAGGCAAGAAGCTTTTCGGGCAAACCTAAAGCGCCTTGCACTAAACAAGCCATAGAAGGAGTTATGTAATCGGCGGTACAGGTACCTACGATTACAAGGGCTATATCTTCTTTTTCTATGCCGGCCTCTGCTATGGCTTTACCGGCCGCAGCTACACATAAAGTCAAAGAGGATTGACCCTCTTCAACAAAGCGCCTGGTTTTTATCCCTGTTCTCTCCACTATCCACTCGTCAGAGGTATCGATAATTTTTGAAAACTCAGAGTTTGGTACTTCAAAATTGGGCACGGAACTACCCGTGCCCAGAATTTTAATACCTTTACTAAGTACCATGACTAACCTGCCAGTTCATCAACAACGGCAACAATGTCACCTACTGTTTTAATTGTTTTAGCTCTTGAATCTTCGATTTTTACGCCAAAAGCATCTTCAAGCTCAATAATAAGGTCCATAATGTCAAGAGAGTCAGCGCCAAGATCCTCGGTAACAGAGGCTTCCATGGTTACTAAATCCTCGTCGCATTGAAGTGAGTTTACGATAGATTCTTTTACCTTTTCAAAAGTTGACATTAAATAATCTCCTTTATATGTTATTTTTAATACTGATTCTATGAACTTCTTGTGAAATTGTTTCAAAATTTTATTTCGCAAGAGGTCTTATAGTGGATTTACCACTATATCTAAGAATATAGATTATCTTTGTCTGTATTTTTAGATAGAATCAGTTTGAGGATAGTTAAAATTCCTTAAGTAATTTTACCAGATAGAAATTTATTGTCAAGGGGTAATTTGCCAAATGAGGTTTTTTAAGTTTAGGAGCAACCCATTATTGAACAAAGGTTCTAAGGCATAAAACAATCCCCCCCCCAACGAACCGCCTATAAATTGTATGAGCCATACTTAACAAAATATACGGAAATGTTTACAAATGATACACATTTTCGTAAAAATGAGGGTATATACTTTTAGCATAAAAAAGACCACGCTAATTAAGATCAATTTTACAAAATAAATTCGGAGGTAGTGCCATGGATGATTACGGATATGAAGGATATTACTATGAACCTAAAGCCCCAAAAAGGAGAAAGAAAAAATCAGGCTCAAGATTTTTAGCCCTAAGCCTTACAGTTGTAATCTCGGCGGCCAGTTTTGGCTTCGGCCTTGGCTTAGGCGGGCAGCTGAACCCAGCGGCGGCACAGATAACTCAGACAGCCTATGAGAGCGCTCTGCCGCAGAACCCTTTAGATGATGCCATTATTTCCGCTGCAAACCGTGCGCCTCTGTTTCCGGCTTCGCCCCTTACTACCGTTTCTGAATCCACAGTTGTTTCAGTAATAAGAGAGGTTTCGCCTTCCGTAGTAAGTATTAATACCAGTGTAGTTCAAAGAGACTTTTTTAACAGACCCGTAAGCAGACCCGGTGCAGGCAGTGGCATAATAACCGACTCAGATGATGATTTTATTTACATCGTCACAAACTATCATGTTATTGAAAATGCACAATCAATTGAAATATCCTTAGATGACTATGTTTCTGTGGCGGCTGTCCCCGTTGGTTCTGACAGAGAATCAGATATAGCGGTAATACGGGTTTCCAAAACAGATATGCAAGAGGCGGGCATAGCAGACTACACAATAGCTTCCTTTGGTGATGCTTCTCTTATAGAGATAGGTCAGACCGTAATAGCCATAGGCAACGCCATGGGCCAGGGTCAGTCAGCTACTTTAGGCATAGTCTCTGCTAAAGGCAGATCAATACCCACAGAGTTTAATACCCTTGTTGAAACCATACAGACAGACGCGGCCATTAACGGCGGTAACTCCGGCGGCGCCCTTGTAAATCTGCGCGGTGAGGTTATAGGGGTTAATACGGCCAAGCTTCAAGGTCTCGGGGTTGAGGGCATAGGTTTTGCCATCCCCTCTAATTCCGTAAAAGAAATTTTTAATGAAATAATGGAGCGAAGCACTGTACAAAGGCCGTTTTTAGGCATAGCCGTTGGTGCAACTATTGATGAAGAACTTAGAGAATATGCGGGCCTTCCAACTCTCGGGGTTTTTGTGGCTGAGGTTACAAGAGGCTCAGGTGCAGCCGCCGCAGGCATACGCCAAGGCGATATAGTAACGCATTTCTCCGGTGTCCCGCTGTTCTCCATCGAACAGCTGGCAGAACTTATACAGGAGCAGGAAGTAGGTTCTATGGTGGAAGTTACCGTGGTGAGACGCCAAGGGGAAAGCCATGAGCAGCTTACACTGGAAGCCGAAGTGCGCGACGCTAATGCAGTAAGAACTTTCTAAGCGAATTTTGAAGTCCATTATTAAGTTAATAAGAAAAAATTTAGAAAATTCAAGCAGAGCCTGGTTTTTGCTATGAGAAAAATTCACTAATGTTTACACTCTATTCATACTATTTTCAAAATTATTGTGTAGAATCTATAATAGGTTTTTGTTTTTGGAGGTAATGACAGATGAATGATGACTCTGTTGACAAACAGTTTGATCCTTGGGAAATTGATAAGATTCAAGCTGAGATAGATAGAAATTTGAACCCTCCGGGTGAGCCTTTAAGCGCCGCTGTCAATCCGGCAGATAATAATGCTGATCATGAAGCAGGGCTTAGAGAAACAGTAAAAGACTCTATTGTTACAGAAGATTGTGGGCTAAACGAAAACGGCTTAGATGATATAGACTTCTTTGAAGAGAATGTAAAAAGCCGTCACCCAAAAACCTTTAAGCGAACAGCGCTATTAGTTTGTGCTGCGGCTGTACTTTGCGGGTTTTCAGCAGGTTTTGCTATATTTGCCGCCGGTGCTTTATTTAGAGGCCCAAGTGGCGGAACGGGGCTTGCTCAGCATAATACATTTCACAGTGAGCCTAACTTTTCCTTCGTAAGGGATATGGATTCGGCCGGGGCACCCGTTCAGGTTGATCCCATTAGCGGGGTTATGAGTTTTGCTGATCTTATAGAAAATGTTAAACCATCTGTTGTGCTGATTACAGCTTTTAAACCATCACCGGCGGTAAACAGCTTTTTCACCATTCCCGGTGCGCCGGGCGGCGGACAGGGAGTGCCGGGAATCGGCAGCGGTGACGCAGGCTTGGTTCCCCAAGGCGGCACAGGTATTATATTCGACTCTGATGACGAGCGGCTTTTTATAGTAACCAATAACCATGTTATAGCCGGCGCTGAGCGGGTCGGTGTATCGGTACAGGGTGCGGCTGATGTTTCCGCTATTCTTGTGGGCAGAGATGTTGATTCTGACTTAGCCGTTTTATCGGTGGCCATAAGAGATATTCAAGCTCTTGGTATAAGCAATTTTACCATAGCGGATTTTGCAGATTCCGGCTCTATGCGGGTTGGTGACTTTGTTATAGCCGTGGGTAATGCCTTAGGCCGCGGTAACTCTGCTACCTTCGGCTTTGTATCTGTGGTTGATAAAGAGCTTGTTTTCGGCGGCAGAACCTTTACGGTTATTCAAACCGATGCGGCTATAAACCCGGGTAACAGCGGTGGCCCTCTTCTAAATTTGCACGGTGAAGTTATAGGAATTAATATGCTTAAATTTGTTGAGGCCAGCGTGGAAGGTACAGGTTATGCCCTTACATCTAATGTGGCAATGCCCATAATTGAACGTATACGTAACCAGACTGCACGGCCTATGTTAGGTATAGTGGGCTTTGATATGAATGAGACTGTAGCAAGGGCTTTCAGCCTTCCTATGATGGGTATAGTTATTGATTCGGTTATGCCGGGTTCTGGCGCAGATGTTGCCGGTTTGAGAGCCTCAGATATTATTACCAGTTTTAACGGTGAAACCGTTTTAAATATGTCAGAACTGCAAGAGGCTGTGCAGAGCAGTAGTGTGGGTGACACGGTGGATGTTATTATCATCCGTGACGGCAGAGAGACGCTGACACTGCAAGTAACACTTTTGGAAGCTTCTAATACCAATTTCTGAGAGTTGCAAAACTCTTATTTTCGATAAAACTCCTCTCCTTTTAGGTACGCCCGAAAGGGCGTCCCAACAATAAGGCGCTTAATGGCGCTTAAAATAAAAAACTCCTCTGAGAAAACAGAGGGGTTTTTATCTGCATTTTCACTTTCCCTATCTAAACAGTGATACAGCGCTTTTCTTGTTCTCATCTTTAATATCTATTTTACTTTCAAGAAAAGGCCAAAAGTCTTCTTTATTACCTGTTATAAAAGCAGAGTCGGCATCTTTTATTATAAGCGGAACGTCCTTTCCCGTTATAAGAAACATACAAGAGTCGCCGTAAAGAATCTTTGTAATCTTTGAATAGTCTAAACTTTCTCCTGCTGATTCAAGCCGCTCTTCATAAAAGATAACAGTGCTTTTTTCAAGAACAGACTTATTTTTCTTTATGTATTTTTTTACAGAGCGCTTTAGAACCATTCGCTTTAATTTTATATCAGTAACCATTATTGCAACCATTAAAAATATAGCCGGCAGAAGATGTAAAAGCTGATTTACCACAAGCCCTAAAGCTATAAGCTGCCACCATAATAGGCCGACTACCATTACAATTATACAGCAAATCAGCGCTGATAACAGCGATTTGTCAGGTAAGAGCTGGGCTATGTAATCGTGTATATCTTCAATGTTTGGGGTAAAGCTATTTTCAAATAATACTTTGTCTTTCATATCTTCCATAAAATACGAATCCTTCCCTATGTTCAAAACAGCCCACCCATTAAGGATAGGCTGTTTTCATAAAGCTCTTGGCCAATGGCCTTAAGGTTTGATACAAGCAACCATACTTCAAATAATATCTACAACCTAGGCCCTACAATAAGATTGAGTATGAATACCGCCAACATAGCCCCGATAGAGCCAACGGCGGTACCCCCGGTGACGTTGAAGAAGCCTTCTCTCATAGTCATGTTAGCAGAGCGCACAACAACCCAATAATGGCTGGCGTTTACGTGGTATGCAAAAGATGCACCGGCGGTAAGGGCAAGAGCAACCATAACAGGATGTAAACCAAGGAACGGTAACAGCGGAAGCATTATCATAGAACCGGTGATAAGTGAAACCGTAGCCGAACCGTTGGAAAGAACAAGAAGCATGGTAACGAGGAAAGGTATAAATATTACAGGCAGGTTAGTACCGGCAATAGCATTACCCATAAACTCACCAACTTGAGATTCTCTAAGCATAAAACCGTAAGAACCGGCAGTACCTGTGGCAAGTATAATAAAAGCGGAAACGTCTATTGATTTGTTGAACCATTTACCGATTTGCTCTATGCTTGTCATCTCTCTGTTAAGAAAGAAGCACATAACAACACCCAAGGCCAAAGCCATAATGGGGTGGCCTAAAAAAGACATAAGCGGAAGGAAGGGCTGAAGCGGGTGGCTTAAGCCTTCAGCTGCCGCGGCAACCGGTGCACGTCTGCCGAAAGAGTTAAAGCAGATTAAGAAAATAGGAACCAGGAGGCAAGCAAAAGTTACCCCGGCACCGGGAAGCTTTTTGTCAGACTTGATTGTAAAGTCATTTTCATCTATTAAAGATTCAACGCCTTCAATCTTGGAAGGCTCAGGGAAGCGGCTGGTAACAAACTTTGATGTCACATAAGCAAGAGCAAATATAGTATAAACAAAAGCAACAATCAAGCCCAAGGTGATCATAAGACCAAGGTCAACACCTAAAGTGCCGGCAGCGGCCAAAGGACCGGGAGTTGGCGGCGTGATTGTATGCGTGGCCATAATACCTGCGTTAAGTGCGCCGAGACAAGCAATCTGCGGCGTGTTTGAACGGGCAGATACCGTACGGGCAACAGGGGCCATGATAACAATAGCCGTATCAGAGAAAACAGGTATAGAAACTAAGTAACCTGAGAGAGCCATAGCAAGAGCCGAGCGCTTTCTGCCAACCGCTCTCAGAATAGTGTTGGCAAGAACAAGGGCACCGCCTGTTTGCTCAAGAATAACACCGATAGTAGTACCCAAAAGTATAACAATACCGATATTACCGATGGTATTACCAAAACCTGTGATAACTACTTGAAGTACACCTTGCTGAGTAGCGCCTGTAGGCTGCATTGTGGCAGGGTCTAACAGAGGGGTTGGCTCAAGAGGTATACCAAAGGCTATACCGGCGCCGATAGCACCAACAAGCATAGCGTAAACAGGGTTAATTTTAACTTTAACAATCAGCAGTATGGTAAGTACAAGCGACACTACCATTACCACTACAGACATCATATCGCCTTGAATAGGTAACATTAACTAATTCACTCCTTCTCTCTTTTGTGATTAAAATATTATATTAACAATAGTTTTCCTCCATCGCCCCCCATCTATAGGTCAATATAACAGGCCCTAACAAACACCGAATATGGAAATAAACCAGTGTCAACAGTCTTAACTATTAATCACTGCTTTAAAATCAACAAAACGGCGCTTTAGCTACTACATTAGACCTCTTTCGAAACCCGCTTTGGGCAGATTTTTGAGCGCTTTTTTGCTAGGCTAGGCGCGCCCGACGACGCACACCCTAAAGTGTTTGCTAGGAGGGCGCAACGCAGTCTAGTGAAAAACA
>Ga0131853_10021740_pt1 | contig 11637 bp, 10 predicted proteins | sample TergutLab28metaG_FD_92764 | JGI IMG/M metagenome (GOLD analysis project Ga0131853, IMG submission 92764) | Labiotermes labralis P1 segment gut microbial communities from Petit-Saut dam, French Guiana - Lab288 P1 (version 2) (version 2) | ecosystem: Host-associated > Arthropoda: Insects >...
AATTGCAATTATATTTTGAAAAAATAAAGTTAAACATATGCAAAAGGCAAAATTTTAATTCGTTATACTGAAAGTTCTAAATTCGTTAAAATGAAATGTTTTAACACACATTAAATAGGGAAAGGGGAAGGGGCCTAAAAATAATTTCGCAATTCTGAACATTTCGTTATACTGGCGTTCGTTACAGCAACATTTTACTGTGTATATATATATATATATATATTTTTGGATGATCAATAAAAAAGAGTAAATAGGTTTTAAAGGAGTTAATTGATTAATTTAAAATGTTAATCATGTATTTAAAATTAAATATAATAAAATGTATAAATCATAGAGGAAATTGGAAATTTTCATTACAGTAATCTTTCTTTCTGCTTTCTTCATTTTATCAAAATGCTCCTCTGATGTTTCTTCTGACTCACTTCAGAATATGACCTGTCATGTTCTGAAGTTGAAGCATGCTGATCGCTTGATTCGCTGTTGTCCCAAAGACAGTCAAGTTGCATTCCATCATCTGTGTTGGATAAGCAATATCTTAAAAACAATTTTATAATGTTGTTCAGCACTTCTTTCCATGCTTTTTAAATCCACTCCACTATTGTTGATGCTGATTTACTGTATATTTTGCCACTTGATGTCACAGCATGTTTGTCTTTATGCAGCCTAGCATCATCATGCTTATGGATACAATCTTTGAATGTCTTGTTAATGGACACTGACTAATAAGTCTGCCAGGAATCAACACCACATCATGGTTTTTGTCCCTTATCCTTCTCTTAATTTTATCGCAGACATGGACATGAAATGTTTTCATGCACGTCCCAATCAGTCTTCCATTAAGTTTGATGTCATTCATGATTTTTTTTGTGCATGATCTGTTACATATTTACAAACATTTTCTTCTGGCAATGTTTTTCTGTTTAATGTGACTTACAGTGGTAATTTATTTCCATCTTCAGTTACATGCAGCATGACACTAACTTTTTTAACTTTTTATAACCAGTCATTTTGATTATCATGTGTGATTTTTTTCCTTTGGAATTTGTAGTGCAGTTGTGCAGCATGTTGAAAAAAGTACTGTTTCATCTTTTTTATCGATTTGAATTGGGGAATATTGATTCTATTGTCCTTGACCAATAATGTAATGATATTCATTAGGATTTGTTTCAAATTCTGATTGCAGTTTTTGACCAATTATTGTCCTTTGCTGTAATGATACAGTTTCTCTTTGCATAAATTTCTCACACCACCCACGCATGTCCTGGAAAGAAGTATTACCATTTCCTGCACATTCTTTGGCTTTTAACATTAAGATGTCTCTCAGTGCAAGTAGTCCTTTATTTTGTGACTGTGAAATACACGAAAGTAGTAGCATCAGTCCTAGAAATTGAATTTGTACTGTTCTTGGAAGAAAAGGACTAGGTTTTCAATAACACGCCAAGGATGTACATTTGTCTCCATCACTATACCTTGTAGAGGCTGCATGATTCTTAATCTGTTTGGCACACAAAGTAACTTTTTTAAAATTTGGCATTGTATGTAAAATGCTTTTCCATTGCTAAAAACACAATAAAAGTAAAAAAGCACATTACATAGTGTCTGAAGAACAGGAAAGTTAGACAAAGACTGAAACTGGTTATAACCTGTAACATCACTACAAGGGCTGACACTTGCAGCTTAGAAATTCTGTGTATTGTTATAATAAGGCATCAGTCTTTTTGCATTCAAGAAGTTTTAGTGTCGGTCAGCAATTTTAACAAGCACATACATTTCAGTGACCGTAATATTTATTACTCTTTTAGGTAGACCATTCTTTGTCTTGTTTATTATGGTGTCAGTTTTAATACTTAAAAACATGGGCATTTTTAGTGCATGTATAATATTTGTTACTGAAGTTTGTGTTTTGAAACTGGAATAATGATCCTGAGACATGAGAGTTGTACCTGCAAAATAATTTTTTGCAGCTTTCCAAATAACTTCACAGAAGGGTTAAGGGTTCAAATAAGTATAGTGACACAAACAGTGTTTCAGGATGACACTTTTTGACATGGGCCAACATTATGTCCCCACATGGATACTCCTCCATCCATTAATATAAAGTTATATATTAATTGCCCAGCTTATACACTGTTTTAGTTGTACTGAGTATTTTATAATAGACCACTTGTCATTCAATTTTTCATAGAATAAAAATGAATAGGCAAATTTGAAGTTCAGAATTTTTTTGTGTTGTAAAGTTTGAGATCATACAGGTCCAGAAATGTCTGTGTTTATTATCCATGCATGTTTGCCTAAACCTTACAGTCAGTGATTTTAATAATTATCTAGAATCCTAAAATACTGCAGTAAATAAAGAATTTAGTAGGTAGGGTGATTATTTCAAATGTTTGTAATACTGCTACTTTATACATTGATTACAAAATGCTCTGTGTCCTACACAACCACGTCATACGAACATATGACATATTAACTGTCGAGTGGTCTCATAGGGGGACTGCCATGACTGAGCTGGAATGTATACATATATATAAAGGGTTGCTGATAAGTCCTTAGCATGACCAAGAAGGAAACAAGCTAATGTTTCTGTCACAATGGCATGAATTTCCTTCAGTGCCTCGCCTTGCAAGAAAAAAAAACTTGATGAGAGCTTGCGTCTCAGTGTTGTTGAAATCGCGCACATCCCTGACATGCTTCCAAGCTTGTGTCCTTCCTGGTCAGGCTAAGGACTTACCAGCATCCCTGTGTGTGTGTATATATATATATATATATATACACACACAGGGGTGACCCTATATATATATATATATATATATAGGGTCATTCTTTTATTTGACAACTCTCATTGGTCACTTCCTGTTGGCTCATCGATCATATTAATATAATTTCCTCAGTCCACTGCCCAAACATTTGGATTTACAACAGGAAGTGACAGACAATAGTTTTCAGATAAATAATGATCCTGTACACATGTATTCACAGGCATGCAAACACATCTTGGGTGTCTGACTTTCTGTGTGTGCACGATTTGTTTTCCTTACCCTGTCTTGTTTTCAGAGATCATACACCTTACATAAAGAAGCACAGTAGATTTGGTCAAACAGAATAGTTCATTTATTTATTATTACCTCAACAGCATGTTTTGGCCCATTGGGTCATCATCAGATTGGCAAGAATGGCAGATTGAATATACAGTGACCATGTATTCAGTCTTCCATTCTTGCCAACTTGAACTGTTTATTCAGTCTTCCATTCTTGCCAAACTGATGATGGCCCGTTGGGCCAAAACATGTTGTTGAGGTAATACTGAATAAATTAATTGTTGTGTTCAACTACATCTACTGTGATTTGTGTTATCTAAAACACAGTAGGGATGAACTGTCTGAAAAAGAAACCTTGACTTTAATTGTTACTATCTTGAAATAGGTACAGCAAATAAAACAGATAGCTACTCAGTTACACATTCAAATTCATACCCCCAGAATTTCTTCTGATGATAATACTAATCCCTTCACCTTCTCACATTAATCCTCGATGTCCTTAATCCTATTTTTGTTATCCTTATTTTTTATAAGCACTGATATTAATTTATATATATATATACACGCGCGTGCGCATGTGTGTGTGTGTGTCTGTATTATTTCATTGAAAAGGAACCAGCTATAATCATGTTTTTCTTAATGACATCCACCTGCGCATATAACCAGAGTGTTTAAAATTGAGCCTGTAAAAAATATCCTTCAGTTTATGATTATTCACATTCAGTATGTAGTTGTCACTAATTGGTGTTCATCTGTAGTCTGTGACATTCTAAAAACTTTGTTTGAAACTGGATGGTCTAGTTACGTAAAGTGCAGATGTGGTTAGTCTTTCATGGACTTATTGTTTCAGGCAGTGCAACGTGAACTGGGAACTTTATACCTGTGGACAATGGATGACTTGTTTCCTGTATTTAATTTTGTGGTGGTGAGGTCACGTATCCTGCAGCTTGGTTCTGAGATACATTTTATTGAGGACTTCATGGAGCCATATTTGCAGAATGGAGAACTTGGTATCATGTTTACTACTCTCAAGGTAATAACAAATAACAGGAAGCTAGGGTTTTTACCTGTAAATCTTCTTTAGTTTGATAACTGCTTGTGGTTGATATTTTCACATTGAAGAAGTGAATCAGTTAGGTGGAAACAGAAACGTCAACATAGTGGCTTAAAAACAGCTTACCTTCTCCAACTAACTGATTATTTGTTTCATCTTGGTGCCATTTTGTATTCAGTTTGTCAGATATGCTGTAAATTAATTCAGAATTAGGAAGCACGAAGTTTGGCGGGACGTGCAATACCGTGATGATCATACTAGCTTCTTGAAAAGCAGTAGGTTTACCAGTTTAGGCAGAAAAGACAAATTGAATGTAATAATACCATAAGCCTGTATTTCCCTGTGCAGTCAGACAAGTAGCCTAGAGTACTGAATTTAATATTGTACTTTCAATACAGGATGTACCCACATGACAAAAGGCCTTTTTCCAGAAGTTTGTTTGTAATGCATTATTTCAGGCTTCTGCCAGAGTGTAAATGAAAACTTCACTCTTCTAGGGTGTTTAGAAGGATATTTAGTTAGTTGGTTGGTTGGTTGGTTGTTTGGTTAGTTGGTTGGTTGATTAGTTAGTTAGTTTGTTTGTTTGTTTGTTTGTTTGTTATGAATGTTTTAAGACAACTACCAATGCCATCTTCAAGGGTCAAGCAGCCTTGAGTATGGGACTTGTAGTTTGTCATGAAACATCAGTAACTACCTACCAATCTACACTCTGTAATGTTTTGTTTGGAACTTGATTTCTTGTAGTAACAATGTTAAATGTGGTAGTCCATTCCCAAGGTAGCCCACAGCTATTTAATCCATAATTGGTCTGAAATAAGTATGTTTTGGGTGAATAATGGTATAAAGTAATCTCCCTTTTATATTACTTGTATGAGTGAGTGAGTCAGGTTGATTAGGTGGGTCATATCCTGATTGCCATGGTGACAGTTGAGAAATCTGTGTTATGTGCTGACAGTGATGAGACAGTTGGTCATGGAGCATATGATACAACATACCCCAACAAGCAGGCAGCACTCCAGTTGATGGAATTAACACTTTGTTCCCATAAGAATAAAGGACAATTAAAGAGTACATGGTGTAGCGTGGGAATATCCTGGCAGCCAGTCATGTGACTAGCACATGCTGGTCCAGTTGTATTACTAGTAATGAAGTAAGGCAGCTAAACCACTCAAACTAAACAAAAGAGTCTGTTTATCATTTTTTTTACTGGGACAACTTCTAGCTTCTTCGCCATGAAAATTGCTTCTTACCATACAGCTCTAAGAGTCTCTGTGCTGTTAGCTAGGAGGCAGCAGATGACAGAGAGAGAGAGAGAGAGAGAGTGCGTGCGTGCATGTGTGTGTGGGGGGGGGGGGCAGTTGTGGCATACATGATGCCAATGCAGGCTCTGCTGCCATTAGTAGTGCCCACATCTCACTGGAAGTTGGCTTTTATCAAATTTGAATGTATTGTCCTAAAGTACTCCTTCGAATGAGTGAGTCATGTCCTGCTGCATGGCCAGTAATCACTGCAGACTTGGTGATGAAATATTACATTCACTTCACTACATGTCTAGTACCCTTACAGAGTGTCAGCAGATGTAGGTTTTTTTAAAACCATTATTGTTGCACCAGTTTCAAGTTTAAATATGTGGTGTAGCAACCCCGAATTTTACAGAGACTTTTGATAATTCAGTAGGATAACTTACTACATCGCAACATCCATCATGTGTCTCCTGAGTTGTATTTCTTTGTAGCTGCTGGTATTTTGTCAAGTAGTGCCTTGTTTACAGCATAATTTCTAGGTGGTAAAATTGTATTTGTAAATAATGAGCTCTGTTGATCTTTTAATTATCTGACATATTTCAAATATTATGCAATGGTGTAAATTCTTCTAAATGTTTATTTATGCCACAGTTCTGTAATTTCAAGATATCTTTTATGAATTCACAAAGAGGGGTATCAGACTCTTTGCAGTCACATATTTATTCACAGGCAGCATTTCTGAACTTCACTCCATATATGTGATGAATTTGTCCAAAGTCACCAACCGATACAACCATGACTCCTCCCTTAGCTGAATTGTGTCTATGAAACTTGCAATGTGTGGTTGAAGGCCATTGTTACTTTATGTGATTGTACACTCTGTAGTGAACAACAAGACTGCAGACTTACAAAATTTTGACTCTGGTTTGTTTTCTTACTAGATGTAAAATTCTGGAGCAGTTCTGCCCCCTTCCAAGAGAACTGCAGCAGTACCTGATGAAACAACAGTACACGAAACTGATCTGTAGTGACAAACTCCACCAGGAGTAACAGTCAGTAAAAAATATATCTCCTTGATTACTGGAAGTAGACTCGGTACTAACTTAACAAGCCACTTTTAACATCATTTCAGTACAAATGTATATTAATATGCCTTTCAGTTTTTACACAATAGGCACATAAATATTTCTCAGTATTGTTATAACAGCTTTGTAAACAGTCATGACTTTCTTTTTTTTTTTTTCTGTAGCCTAGCAAGATTGGTGCAGTCTTTACTTTTTTTATTCCTATATTAGCAAAGTCAAACCTTATGGTCATGGATGACTGTCTGGACTTCATCTGTTGTTCCTTACGCTTAGAGAAACCCAGGTGTTAACATGATCTATTGGGAGTCCTGCCATATGTATTTAACTATGTTGTCTGATGTGAATGATGCTCATTTGGTTTCTTTAGCCTCAGCTCGTACCATATCTCACAGAGAACACACCATCTGATGTAGTATGTACTCATTGTTTGACTTCCATTTATGGAGCCAAAAACTGACAACACAGTATGTATAATATAAATGTACTATATTTATTCTGACATTTCGGCCTTCATATGCCATCTTCAGGGAGTTTATTCCAGTGTGTTTAAAACATTATGTATATGAGACTGTAATGTAAATGAGGGTGCCACACATGCTTGTCTTTTCCAAAAATGTATTTTCACTCCAGTTAATAACAGAATCAGGTACAATAGTTTATGATGCACTCTCAACTTCCAGTAGTACTGTTCTTCTTGGTCAAATATGGCCTTATATTATTCTTCACTGTTCACATCACTGCACAAGCTGGCATGCACACTTAATAAAACCATTCTTTTGTGTCCGCACTTGCAATTCCATCATTGATTGGTCCCTTACTGTCTCATAGTGGCGCTGACTCTGATATCAGCTCTTCCCAAGAAACTCTTACATTAACTAGATCACCCAAGTCGCTGTCTCGCTTGCCTGATTCACCATTGACTCACCCCTGTGTGCTTCTGCTGTCGCAGCTCATTCCTGACCTGTGGGTCCACCTGTTTATATAGCATGCAGCACTTTCCAGAGGTTTCTTCACCTTTCATGCTGTCTGTTCCTTTCTCAATTATCCAGAACATATATGTCAGGGCGTGTGACATTAGAGACAGGGTGAATCATCCACCTGCTTGTCAGGATGACAATGCAATTACATTATAAAAATATAATGTATCATAATGTTTTTTAAACTATATTTGTACAATGTATTTAACATTAAAACAATTATGTGCAGTTGTCTCACAGTGGCATACGAACATCTGTTGCGTACATCCTGGTCTGTATTGATCCCATCCATTAAATATATGAGAATTCTACATTCGTGGTTCCGTGCATCATAATTCTAGGTTGAAGAAATCCAACAAGTTGCAACAGTATGCAGATATTTATTTACTGCTAAATTACTCTACGTGTTTCGGGCGTCCATCACGTCCATCGTCAGGGGTACATAAAACTAGTTGCAGCCTCTGGTACAGATCATACTATGTGAGGAAGCTTGCTCCCCAGATAGTATGATCTGTACCAGAGGTTGCAACTACAGTTTTATGTACCCTTGATGATGGGCGTGATGGACGCCAGAAACACGTTGAGTAATTTAGCAGTAAATGAATATATGCGTAATGTTGCATCTCATTCGATTTCTTCAGCCTATACGAAAATGTGTTACTTAAAATCATAAGTGACAACATTTTATCATAATATATTAAAAATTATGAATACATACCCCATGTAAGGTTTGTATGAAATAAAGTAGTGTTGTATTCAGGGAGTACTGTATGACTGGTTCTGTTATGTGGCTGCATGTAGATGCATCAGTCTGAGTGCCTAGTGAATGTGCCCTGTTATCATTTATTTTGTGCAATTACGAATAGCGGATTAAGGTTCAAGGTATATTGTTCATTGATTAATAGTCCTTTCTGTATGTGATCCCATACATAAAATTTTTTCCCAGCAGTCTAAGCTCCATCCTTCTTCACATGGTTTCATCAGTTCCCTACTATTGTCTGTGATTTAAACTTTATGGTGATGGCATATGAACACCAAAACAGGTCAGAGTAAATAGAACATATTTATGTTACACATATTATATTATGCAGATGTTGACTTTTTAAATGGAAATGTATCCCATTGCATGGCATGAGTAACATTAAAGTAAATTTTCAACCATTTCTTTGGACTCTGCTTGTACTTTTCAGAGAACAATCTAATGTAATCATGGACCAGGTTTGATTATGTTTGGTTGGCACATCTTTTAATCTTCCTAGGGCTACCACAAACATTTCAAGACCCTATCTCTGGTCTGTGGAAAGTTACGGATGCCTCAGTAATATAGTAGTGATCTTTTTTAATACAGATAGATATACTGGAGTTTGTCATTATAATGTATTAACAGTTGTCCAAAAGTCTGTGCATGCATATCATTCACATATTTTAATTACTAATGAATTTTTCTCCATGTTATTATTAGCTGGCTTTAGTAAAATATTAGACAAGTTGCATAAGTAGCAATGCTTCTCACTTGTATTCAGGAGGGGCTTATTTGGAAGTTGATTGGGACACTGATTACCCTGACAGTCATGGTTTCCCTCAGTCCCTCCAGGAAAATTCCAGGGTAATACCTTATGTTAGTCACAACCACTTTCATATATGTTCCTTTCAAATTCAATATTTACTGTTATCCAATTATTTCACACTGGTATAATGACTATTAAGAGAGTCTCTGAATGAAATCTGCCATGGTAACTATGATCACCACTGAAATTTGCTGTTAAGGCTGTTTAGCATTTTACCAGTCCACAGTGGACACTGGTGTGGATTCTCTCCCATTCATTGAGAGTGGAAATATAGTAGCATTTACTTAAATTGTCATGGTAGTTCCCATTAAACCCTTGTTTATTACACTACATACACAACAAATTACTACTATCTAATTCACAAACTTCTCTTCTTTACCTAAAAAGTCTGGATTCATCTCAGGAGAAGACACTGTCCATGGCCCAACAGTTAGGGCTGTTTAAGTTACTGCATTTAGTAGAAATTTAACGTCTTTCATAATAACATCATAGATTCCATCATGTTATGGGAAACCACCACAACCAATGTCACATCATGACTTCATCAATAACCAATTTAAGCTGAGGTGAAAGAAGTCTCCTTACATAAAATACAGGGTTAATGGTTGACATAACAATTGCAGCATGTATGAAAGGAAATGAAGGAATGTGTTTCACAAATGAGGAATGTGTGTGACTGACTTCATATAGTGGACATAAGCACTGTTATAGTTGCTATACATAGCCTGAGTTACTGATGGTGTCTGACAGTAAAATACACATACAGCAGACCTGCCTCACTCATAATTTTGCCTATTCATGGAAGAATTACTGTTGCCATTTGTGCATTGCAATGGGGTCTTAACTTATTTACATTTTCTTTTGTGTAGGTGTGCGGTTGAATACACAATAAGCTGTGTCTTTGTACCTTTCTGTCATACTAGCTACCTAGATAATGTGTGATAAAGAATGTATTTTGAATGCACATGTTACAGTTTGTAGAACTAATGTTGCCACTATGTTTTAGTATTGTACAGAACAGGTGATGTATATGGTGAGTAAGAGTTGAAGGAAAAAAGACAGTGTCACTTGTGGCAGAAGCTGACATGTTGGATATGTTAGACAGCACTGTTGCACTTTTATCCCATTATATTGTAAATAATTTGGTAATTTATTAGCCAACAAAAATGAAAACAAACTGAGGGGAAACATCAAGGCCAGTGCTTCATCTGGATGGCTTTGTCCTGAAGCAGCCATCATGTTAGCCCATAGAATTTCAGGATAAATATTCCCAGGTGTGGACGATGATGATATCAAGGAAATTCGTTACTCTCACGTAGTGCAGTTGTCTGAGGGTCTTGAATAGCTGATAGTGCGTAGTGAAACACAAGACAGTGGTAAATCTGATTCATTATGGAGAGGCCTCATTTGACCATTGCTGATCTTAAGAAGGCCTCCAGGTGACAGATTACTTACTCAGTCCTGTCCTTGATGTCACCAATTTCATGGAAGGTGCCTGAAATTTGAGCACAAGGTGGAGGCTGTCATGGTAACATGCAAGAAGATGTATCAGGACATACAGAAAACAAAATATTCGAAAATCACCCCTCTTTTTTCACTGAGTCTTCATGCTCCACTTCTGCCATGCATTTTGTATTGTTTGATTACCCTGACAGCTTGCAACCAGGAATGCCAACATCATTCCAATCAACACCATCACTTATGTTCTCATTTTATTAATCATTAATTATCCTTGTACATATTTTAATCATGTTTCATGTCTTCAGTTCCCTAAACCCCATTTTTCCCATCAGGTTTTGAATTCACACAATAGTATGACCATTTGCAGTTTTCCAAAATGTGACCCCTGCAGATGGTGAGGTTTTGCTGCACAGAAGTAAAATTTAATGAGTTGTATGGTTTCTGGATTAGTCTGTGTAAATAAGTAGGATTAATGGAAATTTATGCAGTTATTATTTGTTGCAGGCTTGCTATTACCAGATCCTTCAAGAGAAGAACAGTATGAGTAACTAGATAGCACTAAAATTTCCTTCCAGGAAAATCCTGTTACAGAACCTATATTCCATGTCACAGTATGCTAGTTTTACTGTGTATATGGGATTGTGTTGTCTTTAAGACTTAGATCCCACATTATTTTTATATATATATATATATATATACTCAAGTTTGTACATTGTTATATGTTGTTAACGTTTTGAAGCAATGTGCCTCTGTACATTCTTAATGTGAAATATAGATGTGTTAACTTCTTTAAAGTGGTGTATTGGTACTCCTGAATGTCCAGGCAGTTACAAACTTCAGAGAAAGTGGGATATATTCCATTTCATATGTTCCGGTAGAATGTTGTAGTTAGGTAGCTAAATGTTAATGATCATATCCGTTTTGACAACACACATTTTTTTTTAGATGACACACCCCTTCATGTTATTAAATTGCAGATAAATCTGTTTATTCAAAACGATCATACACAACATACCAAACAGGATAAAATAGGCTACATGTTTTGGCTTATTAAACCATTACCAGGCCCTTACTAAGAACATTAGAAAGACACTTAACACTGCAGTAGTTGCAAGATATCCACCGTTATGTATAAAACATTATAAATGTATCTAAACATTTTTAATGAGGGAGTTTTAACACAAGAAGCCTTAATACACACACACACACA
>Ga0131853_10021742_pt1 | contig 11636 bp, 8 predicted proteins | sample TergutLab28metaG_FD_92764 | JGI IMG/M metagenome (GOLD analysis project Ga0131853, IMG submission 92764) | Labiotermes labralis P1 segment gut microbial communities from Petit-Saut dam, French Guiana - Lab288 P1 (version 2) (version 2) | ecosystem: Host-associated > Arthropoda: Insects >...
CTCTAAAGTTGCATTTTATATATTTATTCAACAAATATAGGTACTGAATATTTTAAACATGGTATATAGTGTCCGTTTTTTTCTCTTCAAAATGCAGTTTGTTTCATAATTCTAACGTATTTGATTCCTGTATTATTCACATTTTATATACAGGGTGTGCTAAAATTAAAAAAAATAATTCCGGCACCAAAAGGTTAAAGATACAAACTGGTATAAGTTAAAATACATGAAATTCCAAATTTTGTTTTGTAAAGGACGTAAGTTCACCCTAGAAAAGGCCACGAAATCACAGAGGGGGAGTACAGGTATAGCCCTACTGTTTCTTTAAACTCGGCGCTGGGTGGGAGGGTGTGTAGTCAACGCCAATGTCAACCCAGTACCCATTGTATAGGAGGCTGGGTGGGTCCCAGGGTCGGTCTGGAAGGGCGCGGAAAGTTTTGCCCCCACAGGGATTCGATCACCGTATCGTCCAACTCTTAGCGAGTCGCTATACTGACCACGCTATCCCGGCCTCCTTGTAAAAGGCATAATTTCTTTTTAATAATAATAATAATAATAATAATAATAATGCAAGTCTTATTTATTAACACGCTTGCTTAGGAGCCCAATGGCCAATTATAAAACAGGCACGGAAAGATTACAACAAAAATCATAAGCAGACACAAACAAACAACCCTATATAAATAACGTAAATAGTAATTAGTTGCGTCACAGTACTTGTAATTGCTTGTTATGAGACAGAATGAATACTACCCCACCTGGTATGCAAAATATTGAGGGCCAAGTGTTACAAAATAAGTCTGAGAATCATTTATTTAATTAGTATACCAACTGATGCACATATATAAATGTTTCACATTAAAACACTAAAATTGCTCCGACATGTTTCGATCCTAAGATCATCCTCAGGGAACTACACTTTCTTTGCTAATGTCACAATTAAATATAGTCAATGATTAACTTCGTTGTACTAATAGAGTGCTGTGGCAGCATGTGGTATTTTGTGACGGTGTATTGTTGAGAGTGCCTTACTGCGGGTGTGCGTCCTGTGCTACGCTGCGTCGCAGCGAAGCACAGGACGCTGTCAGGATTATCCTTATTGTTGCACGGTGCAACAATAAGGATAAACGTGAGAATCTTTTAATAATCTAGTGAAAGGGAATCTTCTCTCTGAGTGAAAAATGTAAACCGAAAAACGAAAGAATTATTGAGTTCTCACAGCGGTGACTAAGAAAGTTGCTACCATATAGGATGTGACGTCGTTTAGTTTACTTCTTACCCAACATAACAACAACTAGTAACACTTGATAGATTGTAGAAATTTTGAAATATTTATGGAGTTTACAGGATATTCCGTACTGCGGTCCTGGGGTCGACTCATCCTCTAAAAGAAATGGGTACCAGGAATATTTCCTGGGGGGTAAAGGCGGCCGGTGCATAGGGCTGACCTTACCACATTCATGTAAGGATTGTCTTGAAATTTGGGAGCCTCGACCTTCCGGAACCCTCAGGGTCTGTCCAGACATGTAATGGGATTGCCTTACCATTTTACATGATGTTGGGCTACACGACGTCGCAGTATATAATAAACCTCCATGAAATTGAAATTGAAATTGAAAAAGGATCACAACAGCATTTTATCGACGAAAGCGTCCGACGTCAGAAGGGTGACACAGTTTGATAGATTAATATCCTATATTGCAACAGGGGGCGCAGTGATGCACAGAGGTCACGTGGTTGTGTTACGACAGTGTAGCGCAGGAGGTTATGGGTACGAAATTATAGGAGGAAATGTGACCCATCCTACAGGAGCATGGTGGATAAACCTCACTGAAAATGAAGCACGATGATACACACGTTTATAAAATTAAATTATATGAGCTATTCTACTATTGGCTACTAGTTTCGGCATGAATAGGCCATTAAAAGGCCAATATTAAAAAAAAAATCTTATAATAAAACCAACTAGATGCACTAATTTCTCAAATATAACATTGCTGTGTGTACAGTGAAAAACTGCTGATGATGGACAGAGGAACTGTCCGAAACGTGTAGAGTTTTATTCCAAAAATAAATTTGAGAAATTAGTGCATCTAGTTGGTTTTATTATAAGAATTTATCACGACGCACGGTCACCTGAACGTCAAATTACAAAAAAAAAAAAAAATTTAAAATGCTGGTGCATATAGTACAAAAACATCGATTTTTGAGTTTTTGTTTTAAATATTGGCCTGATAGTGGCCCCTGAAGCCGAAATTAGTAACCAATAGTAGAAAACAATAAACTCATTTATAGTTGTGTCAGAAGGAGTACATACACAATTTGTTCTATTAACGTACTTTAAACACAAGGGGGTCTCCTCTACAAAGATTAGGATAATAATAATAATAATAATATAAATCGATTATGAGGATTGCCCGAAAAGTCTCAGAATCATGACACATGGTGAAGGCAGACACTATGATCTACTGAGATGTTACGCAGTTTAGTTCTTCGGATATATAGAGCGTTGCGCAGTAACTTTACTGCCTCCATCTTCAGGGAAGAAAAATAATTTAGACAGAGAGGTTCTTCAGAAATTTATATTTATTCTGCACCGTGGATTTTAATATAATTATACAATATAAAACAACGACACGTATATTTCCAAAATTAATACTTTAATTTTTAATTTTCAGTCGTCTTCTATACGTTTAGAACCGGAGGGTTCATCTTCAGAATGACAGTTGTATATACAGTTGTGGTACAGCGTGTTTTACGAGTACACGCATCAGTTCGAAACATGTAGAAGACATCAAAAAACTAAAAATTAAACTATTACTGTAGGAAATCTGCATTTCCTTGGTTTATATTGTATAATTCTTCAGAAATATTTGTAATATCTATCAAATTATTAAGCTTCTCAAGAAGGGCTCTGCTCCCTGGAATTATATGTTTTTTTTTGGGGGGGGGCATTTAGATAAGAGGTGACTTGTAAAGAATTTGTGGGAGTATACTCGTAGACCAGGGGCTGGGTAGCTCAGTCGGTATAGTGACTTACTACGGGGTGGACGGTCCGGGATCGAATCCTGGTGGGGACGGGATCGAATCCCGGTAGGGACGGGATTTTCCGCCCGTCCAGACCGGCCCTGTGGCCCACCCAGTCTCCTGTAAAATGGGTAACGGGTCTTTCTCGGGGGTAGAGGTGGCCGGGGCGTGGGGCTGACCCCCCACCCCCATCTAATGTCGAGGTCCTAGAAAGAGTACAGCTATACCTTTACTCACCCTAAGGGCCTTCGTGGCCTGTAAAAGGTGAAACCTACCTACCTACCTACCTACCTATCTACCTACCTACCTATCTACCTACCTACCTACCTACCTACCTATCTACCTACCTACCTACCTGCTCGTAGACAATTACGTGTCTGCAAGACACGGAAGCGATACACAATTTTATTTTCCTTATTCATTATCGGTTAAGCTGAATGGATTATTCCGAAATAAAATATCTTCGAGCGCTACACAAACGGTCTTGGTATTTTCCACGCTGTGACTGGTATGAAAATCGTCTGCATGTAACCAGGCGGCATTAGTTCCAAGGACCTCCTGAGGAGCAAACAGGTTACCCTTTAGCGCGCCTAATGGGTGCTAGTGCTTAGCGTTTGTAGCCACAAGTGTGCGTGGGCGGAGAATCCAAGATAAACATACACCTGTTGGTAGTCATGGCGACCGGGCGGGGCCACACGTGAACAAAGACATGGGTGTCCAAAACAAGTACGTAGAGTGACAAACTTTTAAACATAACACATATTAACGGTACAAAATGTATGATCCTGTTTTGTATTTGTGAACTCTGGGGTTTCAGATTTCTGTCGACAGACCAGTTACTTTAACTCACTCTTTTCGTGATGCTTGTTAGCCTCACACTAGGCTATGAACAACTCATTTTGCATCCTGCCCTATTTATTATTCACAGAAAAGTTTATATCTTTCAAATTAAAGGAACATGCAAGCTTTATAAGTGGTACACGGCAGTTGGTTCAGTACAACAAACTGTTTAGTTGTGTTTATCACCACCACCACCACCACCACCACCATCATCATCATCATCATCATCGTCGTCGTCGTCGTCTTCATCGTCATCATCATCATCACAAACATAATCATCATAGCCACCATAATAATAATAATAATAATCACACATAATACGGAAAGTACTGCCATGTGAAGCTTGAAGCCTGAGTGGTGGGGATGATCACCGCTGGTTCAAGAGAAGTACCAAGAAAAAATGGCTGTGACAGGAGACATACATCTCGTATAATAATAATAATTAGTGTATTATATTATCAACCTTTCCTTTGAAAGGTTGGAAGAGTTCAAATATTTGGGAATAACATCAACAAACAAAAATTATTTTCATGTATAAATTAAGAGCAGATTGAAGTCAGGTAATGTTTGCTATCATTCGGTGCAGAATCTTTTGTCTTCCAGTTTGCTATCCAATAATTTAAAGATTAAGATATACAGAACTATAATTTTGCCTGTTGTTTTGTATGGGTGTGAATATGGGTGGTTCATTATGAGGGAGGAAGGTAGGTTGGTGGGTGTTTGAGAATGGGGGGTTGAGGAGAATATTTGGGCCTAAGAGGGACGTGGTAGCAAGGAAGTGCAGAAAACTATATAATGAAGAGCTTAATGATCTGTACTCCTCACCCAACATTTTTCGGGTGATAAAATCTAGAATAATGGGTAGATGGGGCATGTAACAATTATTGGGAGAGGAGAGGCATCTTCAGGGTTCTGGTTGGAAAACCTGAGGCAAGGAGACCACTTTGAACACCTAGGCATAGATAGGAGGATAATATTAAGATGGATCTTCAGGAAGTGGGATGTGGGGATATGGACTGGATCGAGCTGGTTCAGAATAGAGACAGGAGGCGGGCATTTGTGAATGCGGTAATGGAGTTTGGTTTCCATACAATGAAGGGAATTTCTTGACTAGCTGAGAACCGGTCAGTTTCTCAAGAAGTACTGTGCTCCATGGAGTAAGTAAATAAGTATATGTTCATCTTATTGTTCTTACAATAAAACCAACTAGATGCACTAATTTCTCTAATTTATTTTTGGAATAAAAAATCTACATGTTTCGGACAGTTCATCTGTCCATCATCAGAAGTTTTCCACTGTACACACAGCAATGGTATATGTCTTACAGGTTTGCTGACAGCTTGCGAGCAGGATCAGACGGACGATCACCTGTACGTCAAATATATTTTCAACCTTGTGTAAGAAAATATTGACACTTCCAACCAACAAATTACTGCATTATACCGATTCTGTACTGATTTGTGGCACCCTGTAATAATCTTATCAATTTTTTCAGGGTTTAGGATTCTTGTCACAGGAAATCATTGATATTGTTCTTTTCTTAATGTCGCTGTACATGTTTTTATATTGTCCATTTAGTGCTTAGTTTTTGTGTATTTGCATTTTTTTGCTGCGTTTGCGTTCCTGTGCTGGCTGTATGATTGCAACTTGTGCTGTTCAGCCAGCATTTTAATACAGTCTACATCTCCTGAACTGTATTATTATTATTATTATTATTATCATCATTATCATCATCATCATCATCTCCTTTATGCAGGGTATTTATACTTACATTCCTGAGGCAAATTATGTCCCTAGGGAATACAATGTTACAGCAATTCTGCTGTTACTATTCATGGTGCTTATATCGTTAGTTTCAATGTTGAATATATTGTATTTTTACATTAGTACATTAGTACTACCCGAAGTATTATTATTATTATTATTATCATCATCATCATCATCATCATCATCTTCATCGTCATCACCTACTTTATTAACCCTATAAACGCCGAGTTAAATCCCATCTGCCATCTTCTGGCATTATTAGGAACTCACCATATTCTACACGTTAGCAGGGTGAGGGTTAATACACTGAAATATATAAAACATCACACATTTCTCAAAATGTTCATCACAGTGGCAACGCGCGATGAAATTTTAAGACAAAGCTATGTGAATTCCGTTGTTTATTAAACTGCTTTCTCCTGTCTGGGAAACAAAACAGGTCCCTTTGAAGGCCAAGTTCTTCCTCTGTATCTTATATGGTCTCCCATTCACCACCAGAGGGGACGAAAAGAAACGGGTGAGCCAGCGGTAAGGGAGTTTGATAAAGTGCATGTTATTTTTTAATAAAATTTAGGCTTTTCCATTTAAGCGAGATTCTGGTTTGTTCCTACAGGTCTAAAGAGCTCTGGAAATTAGCCACGACGTCATTACCTGGTGAGTGTTTCTAGCTTATTAAAGAAATATATTCTAATTTAAAGGCGAAGGAACGAAATCGCAGGGCAGTAACCGCAAGCAGCAGATTTTATAGGATTTTAAACCAACAGCTAGAATATGAGGAACAGAATTACCAACCAAAATCTTGCTCCGGACCGACAGTGTGAAAGTGAGACTATTATAGACTGCGCCGTACCTGCACGGTCCTGACATCGCAAATGCAACGCTGCCGCCAAGTTTCACTGTAGGTGAAATATTCAAACTAAACTAGCATAACTGTGGTTAGGTTTAGTAAATAAAACATACGCAAGTTTTAGGTTCTTGTGACAGTGCATCATAGAACGTAGGGCGAAGAGAGATAAACCAACAAGATGCAGCTAATCCGATGTTTATTATCAAACTTCTATCTCAACATGTTTCGGACATCATTATGCCCATCATCAGGAGTACAAGACCGTGTATTACTGCATATGGTGTTCTGGACTGCTTGTGCTAGCTGTGGTTATGTCGAGGTGGTTGGTAAGCTGTGTGCACTGTGTGCGCACAGCTTACCAACCACCTCGACATAACCACAGCTAGCACAAGCAGTCCAGAACACCATATGCAGTAATACACGGTCTTGTACTCCTGATGATGGGCATAATGATATCCGAAACATGTTGAGATAGAAACATCGGATTAGTTGCATCTTGTTTGTTTATCTCTCTTCACCCTACGAAAAATAAATAACGAAAAGCGTAATCAGCATGGCAGACAGTTATTTACTAAGTCCATAGAATTTAATATTTTTATCAATACTACAAGCGTATTCCGTGTGGGCCGGGTAGCTCAGTCGGTATAGCGACTGAGCTACGGGCTGGACGGTCCGCGATCCAATCCCGGTTGGGACGAGATTTTCCGCACGTCCAGACCGGCCCTGGGGACCACCTAGCCTCCTGTAATGGGTACCGGGTCTTTCTCTGGGGTAAAGTGCGGCCGGGGCGTGCTGCAGACCACTCACCCCCTTTTAGTGCCGCGGTCATGGAAGAGTAGAGCTATACCTCCACCCACCCTCTGGGCCACACCAGGCCTGTAACGGGATCACTTTAACGTTTACAAGTTTATCCCAAAAATGTGGCTGAGTCATGTTTAAAATTGGTGTTATTTGTAACATTCTAACACAAAAAAGTCCTGAAAATTCTTGGTAATGGCTAGTAGTCGAAACATGTAATTATATTTCAGAAATAGAATAATACATGTATCATATGAATATATTATTTTTGTCTATTAACTTAGATTTGCTAAGTTGTAAATACAACCGTGTTTAGTATTGTTTTCCTGCATTTGAACATTTCTTGTGCTTAGTTTGTGCATTACTGAGTATAATAAACAGATGATAGTAAACAAGGAGCAGATAAATAATTCCTACCTCTTTTAAAGTACTGTACCAGTATTGTCCGGAAATACTAAATAAAACCACGGACAGAAATGTTCGGATGTCGTTATCATATGAGTAAAGGAATGTTTGTGCGTAAATATAGATTATATCTGCCGCAACAAACAATGTTATTACATAATTCGTCTTATTTTGTACCGATTGTTATGTAAATATATGGGAAATCACTTCGTAAGTTAAATACTTATAAGGAGCAATACAATTCTAAACCAAACGTTCAACGCCCATATACGACATTTCGCCAGGTTAAGGAGTAAATGATACGCGAATTATAATAAACAAAACAGCGTCTTTCTCCTGTAAACTAAACACGTTTAGAAAGAGGGTTAAGAATGTAGTTACAAGCAAGGGAATTGAAGTGGGGGTTGAGTGTAGTGATGTGGAGTGAACTGAAGTGACTTATGTGAAGTGGTTTTATTTTGAAGTGAAGTGAAGTGAGTCACGGTGGAGCTATTGGGGATAAAAGTGCCATGTACATTAGGACGACCTTATACTGAGGGTACTTCATTCTATTGTGACTATTTCATTTGGTGTGTATTTTGTATTGTGTTTGCTTTAACGTGTACTGTGGTTGTTTTAACTTGTTTTGTAATGTGTGGGTGTGTGTATTTGTGGGTGTTTTGGTAATATGTATGTATATATATATATATATATATCTGGTACTGTATTTTTTAAACTTGTACTGTGGTTGTTTTAACTTGTTTTGTAATATGTGGGTGTGTATATTTGTGGGTGATTTGGTAATATGTATATATATATATATATCTTGTACTGTGTTTGTTTTAACTTGTTTTGTAATATGTGGGTGTTTTGGTAATACGTATACTTGTATTTACTATGTTTTGTATTGTTTGTACTGTGTTTTTTGTAGTGTTTCTTTTATGTACACTTATTTCTTTCTCTGTACTAGTGTAAGGACTACTGCACCTAGTGAAAACTAACTGCACTTAATAATAATAATAATAATAATAATAATAATATATTCACATTGACACAGTAGACACAACTTTTATCTTTGATAAAATAAATTATCAATCATTTTATTTATAGCAAATGAGAAATTAAATTATCATCAATGATAGTTGGGTTATAAAGACCGTAAAGTTCTGTTCGCGTAATGAACGTAAATTACTTCAGTACCGACTTAAATCCACACAAACACAATACTTGAACACCGTGCGTTTATTTGTTTTTAAGTGTTGTGTTTGTGTGTATTTTAATGGCTACTGATTAACTAGCACAATGGGATGATATCGCCTAAATACGATAATTAATTTTATTCTGAAATTTGATGATTGTGTGATTCGTTCATCACTGGTACAATAATATAAACAGCCAACTAGATGCAACAATTAAGTTTATTCATAATTTTATTCAGCTCAACACGTGCATTATACCACAAGCTGTAAACACGGTCTAGTGCTCCTGAGGATGGGCGAAATTATCGCCCGAAACGTGTTGAGCTGATTGAAATTATTAATAAATTGCTATTGTTGCATCTAGTTGGTTGTTAATGTTATTTTATTCTTAAACTCTGAACAACTTAAAGCCCCGTGGGAAATCTACTTGCAGCTGCTCAAATATTTACAAGTTATGCATTTTGTAGTCGCATGGTGGATCTACTTGTAAACCGAGAACTTTTAGGAAGAGGGTTAGGGAAGTGATAAGTGACGTGAAGTGAAGCGAACGGAAGTGAAGTGAAAGGAATTCGAAGTGAAGAGGAAATCCAGTATTTCTAGGAACATGGGGCTGAAATGTGATAAGTGAAATTAGACGAACTGATTTTGAAGTGGGGGGAAATCAATTATATTCGAGGAAAATTTTAGGAAAGTGTTAAGTGAAGTGACGTGAAGTGAAGAGGATTTGAAGTACGGAGGAAACCGAGTAATTCCAAAAACAGGGGTTGGAATGTGATAAGTGAAGTGAAGTGAAGGTGATTTGAAGTGGTATGTGGATCAGCTAAATGCAGTGAATGGAAGGGAATTAAGGATGTTTGGGATATAAAGTGTATATGAATTTAGCGAGGTGGAGTGAAGTGTAAGTCTTGGTAAAATGTAATTAATTACTGTAAAGTATGTTTTACCCATTGTTTAGTAAACAGACACTTTGTAATATTGATTCATCTAATTTAGGTTCTGCTAATTTCTGTTTCTTTAGAGCATATAACATATGTTCTTGATATGGTATTGTAATTTTGTTTATTTAGGGTTGCCCTAAGTGTTGTATGCTATTGTTTGTGATTGTGTTTTTGTATTGTATTGTACTGTATTGCATTGTAGCACACTGCCACCGGATATAAACACATTTTCAGCTAATAATAATAATAATAAACATGAGCAACATACCAGGAAAACACGAAGTCAAGGAACTACAGAAAACAGCCATATTGAGCACTGTCCACATAGTTCGGAAAGTATTAATGTAAAATACAATAGATTCCACACTGAAACTAACGATATAAGCACCATGAATAGTAACAACAGAATAGCTGCAACACTGTGTTCCCTAGGGACATAGTTTGTCTCAGGAATATAAGTATAAATAACGTGCATAAAGGAGATGATAGTAATGATAATGGTGATGATGATGATGATGATGATGATAATAATAACAATAATAGAGTTATTACAGTCAGCACCGATAATTTTTCTACACAGCATTAACTGACCTGTTTTTATACCAAACGCTGAGTCTGTTATCTGTGAAATACACAATTTAATTTTGGAGGACCGAAAATTTGTTGTTGTGAATGAGGAATTTTGGGATGTGAACTGGAAAATTATCAACGTCACAAAAAGCTGCCGTACTCCGGAATTCACAGAAATGTTTGGACAGTTGTTTACATGAGTGCAGTAGTGGATTCGCTCCAATCTCTTTCACCAGCGATGAAGATTTTTTTTAAAGGGGCAGAAATACTACGTGAGATTAATGTCGGCTTACAAATTATTGGAATAGCAAGCTACAGCAGAACGGCTTACGCAAAGAAGCATAATTCCAATTACCTGACGCCCAGCTACTATATTTCTCCATCCCAAAATCTAAAATGGAATAAACCTACTTATTAAAATCTTTAAAGGCGAGATTAATTATAAAATCCAGAAATATTTTCGAGTTAACTTATTTTTACATTCTGATCTTCTGTAAGTGCTGGCATATGGTTCTGAAACACGGGTATTATTAAAATCTAACGAAGCTACTTTAGGAGTTTTTGAAAGGAAAAATTTGAGAGCTATTTTTGGACCTACAAATGACAACGGAGAATAGAGAATAAAATACGGACTACAATCCCAAACTCCAATGTCTTTTTACACACAATATCCTAGCCTGCGCAAGGCACGTACAGAATTGCCTATTCCATATTGCTAAAACTTCTCCACTTATTGCGGTGTGAAACAAGTGGAATTACATCATTCGAGTTAAGAGACACTTGCAAGTTATATGTAGACCCACGTTCATATGTGTCTGCTGCAGAACGCGAGTAACATTACAGCGAATCTCTCGCGTTTTAAAACGCCTTGTTTATTCGGCAACTTCTCCGACACGACTACGCGGCGGGTCTGTGGCATTCAAGGATATTGACAGTTTCCTTCGTAAAACTTACGGTCCAGTGGCCAGGTACGTTACTTTGGGAGCACGACAGCTATATATATAAACTTAGGAGTTAAAAGACTTACTTGAACTGATAAGAACTGTTATAGTAATGTTAGAAGCACTAGAAAATTTTAGGCTTCCACAGAGTTTCAAAGGCGGTACGGAATTCAGGTGGAATGGAATAAACCTACTTATTAAAATCTGTAAAGGCCGGATTAATTATAAAATCCCGAAATATTTTCGAGTTAACTTATTTTTACATTCTGATCTTCTGTAAGTGCTGGCATATGGTTCTGAAACACGGGTATTATTAAAATCAAAC
>Ga0131853_10021743_pt1 | contig 11636 bp, 4 predicted proteins | sample TergutLab28metaG_FD_92764 | JGI IMG/M metagenome (GOLD analysis project Ga0131853, IMG submission 92764) | Labiotermes labralis P1 segment gut microbial communities from Petit-Saut dam, French Guiana - Lab288 P1 (version 2) (version 2) | ecosystem: Host-associated > Arthropoda: Insects >...
GATAGAGATAGGTGGTGGACGCTTGTGAGTGCGGTAATGAACCTTCAGGTTCCGTGAAATGCGGGGAATTTCTTGACTAGCTGCAAACCAGTTAGCTTCTCAAGAAGGACTCTGCACCATGGAATAAGTAAGTAAAGAAAGGCTTTCACTGCGCCCATTTACAAGACGTTCACAGTCACTCAATAAATTTTTGCCGACATCTTCTCCACTAAATTTTATCCAAATTGGACGAAAAATATGCAAACAGGGGCCACATATCACTTATGTCTTCAGGTAAAATATGGCTTTCAACAAAATCAATTACAGAACAAAATTAGAAGTAAGTATTTCTCAGCTGATGGATGTAAGTGACTCAAAGCCCATTGAAATCTATGCGGAACTGCTTTAGTATGACAGTCTACATAACGCACATTAATTCACTCATATATGCCTATATGATAGCCCATGAGGAACACTGAACTCAGGATGTCACACAAATGCATTTTATGAACCTCAGAACTTCTGGACAGACAATTACATCAAACGCCATTCAACAAAACTCATGGGTCGGTCAAAACATAACTCTACTTTATAGTTCAAGTTTTGATCCCAATCAGAATCATCATCAGGTTTGTGCATAAAAACCATACAAGGTAGGTGAAGTGTGCATAATATAATATACAATTGATTATGAATTCTCATAATTTATAATTATTTGGTTCCAGAGTTTTTATCACTGAAAACCACTGTAGTAGCTACTGTTGTTGTGTTTCATTTTTACATCTCTCATAAAACCTTTAAAATCCAAATCTATTATGGTACAGTTCTAGTTACATAGTGATCATCTATTCCGTAATTTACAAGTGGGGCAGGTATGCAAGTCGTAAGGAAACTTGTTGCAGTTAGCTATCATATCTGATGTTATGGTTCTGGCTTAAAGAGTTTGATTGATAAACCTGTCAAATGTCTCATTTACTACATTCTTCTATATCTTTTAGGTTTAGACCTTTATTAACCAGATATACATGTATATTCATCCAATTTCGTGCATATAGATGCAGTGACATATTATATGGAGGAAACTTATTAAGACATTTATTAAATCACAAATCAGAACCTTAAAATTAGATATAACTAACCACAGCTATTAAACTTATTTATTGTAAGTTTACAATAAATAAGTTTAATTCTTTATAACACAACGGGATGACTTCCTTTAGATTAACCACAACCAGATTCCATACATTTTGCAAGCATGAGAACTCCACTTGTTAAATTACAGGATAGTTGATTGCTATGTACCATACTAGAGTAGGATTTTAATATTTTTATTAGTTATGTTAAAAATGAAACACAACAATAGCTACTACAATGGTCTTAAATAAGAATTCCAGATCAAAAGATGGATAAATTATGAGATGTCATAATCAAGTGTATATTACAAAATGCACTTTTATCTTAATATACAGTTTGTATTCAAAAGCCTGATAATAATCCGTATAGGGATGAAAACATGTAGAAAAACTTGAAATATAAATTAGTTGAGTATGGAATGATGTTTACTGAATGACAGTGAGGAGCACGACAGGATGACGATCATCAACATACCCAAGCATGTTCCCGATATGCAGTTCACAGCAAATGGCCTAATTATGCTGAGTTTTTACGTATGTGACCCTGTGTGACTTCTATTTTGTTTCGGAAAGTCACATCTTCCTATTATTGTTTACAGTCATGTTCACAAGTTGTGTGGCTTACATTTCGAATAGACTGGCTCTCGGATGCACTGTAACGCATACTGTAAGGATCTCTTGTACACTCTACACATAAAAATACATTCATGCACTGAAATGCCTAGCTCTCTTGAACTTTACACACACAAAATAGTAGCAGGCTTACTATTTAAAATGACTCAAATACCCAACTACATTACCTTGAAACTTCAAAAAGTGATAATCTAGTGTAAATTTTAGTCTTTTTTACCAGATCCTTCATTGCTGTTCCTTCATGAACTGGTGTTCTGTATTGTATATCCTAGCAACAGTTGTATATCCTAGCGACAGCACTACAGTTGATAGTGACTGGAACTGTACATACAGCTTTTGTTCGCAATATTGCTAATTTGGGGTTTTCTCCATGTGTGACTAGAACAGACTCTTATTATTCTCAATCAGCTTTCCGGGTGCTCTGTGTATAACTTTCAAAGTGTAAACAAATCAGTAATGTCCTTGTGTTGTTCTCTTTAAGAGAAATCGTTTTAATGTTGACCATTCTTTTGTAAGATGCACCAGTTTGGAGGCACAGGATGGAGTATAAGGACACCACAAATTGTATATAACATTGCATTTAATATAATTAATGAGATTTTCTCCCTCGACAACTAGGGCTTCTCACAGGTGGACCATGTTTACATCCAGAGAACTCAACAAATATTACACTATTTTAAATCATACTTAACCAATATTTAACACAGAATGAAATGGCTCAATCAAACCAACAGACTAAAAATTGACTTGCAAAAGATATATGCTGTTTGAAACTGTACATACAGACGTGTATTTTGATCATGCTCACAACTTAGTAGTATGATATGGATAACTGAAGTCTGTCACTACACATACAACAGTACAAAAAATGGAGAGCTTTTACTATATGCCAGAACTAATCATTTCATTTTTAAACCAGTGTAATGCTATATGTTAAGTAAACAAGCATAGAGTGTTACAAGTTTAACCTTTATCCTACTGGAGTGGGTATTTAAATTTTAGTGCACTGTTTATGAAAAACATATAATTTGAACAACAAAAAAGGATAAAATTATGAATTCAACGGGATCTTGTGGTAAATAAAAGAGAACATGCAGCATGTCTTACAAATACAGTAAATTTCCTTGTTGATGAAGTATATAAAATTATTTCCTAGACATGTTTTCCTACATGTATTCACCTACACAAGTGCAGGTCTTTAAATGGTAAATGATCATCCTACAAACCCTTGTTACATATGCAGCTGCAGGCACATGAAATGGCAGTGCATATGAGTTGGAACCTATTTCTTTAGTTACAAGTAGTATTGGTTTATCAGTTTTATACCCAGTGGACATTGTTGTATGAGAAATATGCATAGAAAATATAATGAAATACCAATACTAGAAATTTCCCTCTTGAACTGTAGCAGTGCCAGGAAGTTGATCAGAACATTATGTGATTTAATAATAAAACAAATAACAATAACAATGCTGAGTTTATATATTTATTCTCTGTTTCCATACATTCTAAACGTATCCAATTGCATCTTCCTGCACAGGAGATTATATAATGTGTAAAAAACATGAGTACAATAAGCACAGCTCCTGATGGGACTTCACAACGCTGTACTGCATACTACTTTAAATATTTTTAGTCACAACAGTTCACAAGAAAGGCCTGCAAATTAACTGAAAGGAAAAAAACTGGTGAGGTAATGTCTTTTCCACATGTATCTGCTTTATCTGGAAAGTGCTCTTTCATGTTGGCCCTTAATTTTAATCTGAAAAATATAGGTTGAAAAAGAAAATATGTAAGAAAAATGTGACACAGCAATAAAATATGGCAAAATAGTATACACTAAGTACACATTTTAAAAATCTAATATCTGTCTAAGATATGCCTTCTGGGGTGCAGGAAATTCAAAACACAATGTATGTCATTACACTTCAGTCATCTCACTTCCGAAGTGTAGTCAATGTTTCTGTAAATATTCCCATCTTCAGACCGCATGTCTAGAGCGGTCATGGATGTGTGTCTGTAGTAATCCCTTGCCTAGTGCAGGAGTTAGAGAGAATGATCAAGGTGTGCTGGGCAAAACAATGTTGCACACTTCTTGTGGGAAAAATTGGGTTATGCAAATGAGAATGTTAATGAACCTACCACCCATAACTTAAAACACACCCACAGGTATGCTTAACAGCACTGCTTTTTTAAATCACAGGTGAATGTGTAATAGTATGTGATAATTATATTAGCCCATCACAATAGCCAGGTTTTCTTCAAATGGGCAACACGTTCACAAATACGAATGGCTACCTAGCTACAAGTGGACATGCCTCAAACATCACAAGATACGAATTGTCAAATAAAGCACCAACATTCACTATGTGCATGTATGTTTGTTTATCATGTAATAGATACCATCTGTCATATAAACATGCAAACAAAATGGCGCAGACTGCATTATGTTTTATCTTAAGTATGAAAAAACTTATTTTGTTCATTTGGAGTTCTGAATGATTACAAAGCGTATGTCTTAGACATATTCATACAACTGCAAGTTGCTTGTGCAATGTTTCACCAAACAGATTTATAAGTTCGAGTCAAGATTATCTGTCAGCTACAATGTTGTGACTGACATTTTCACATAATAAAGGATTACCGAAAGCTGTGTATTTCTGAAGTCATACTGTCACACAAAACTTCAGGTTCTACACTAAATGATAGTAGTGCTGTTAATACCAAATTCACAACAGCCATGATGGTACAAGTGACCACAGTAAGTTATTTAGTTACATATTCACACTGAATTTCATGAAAATTAGTAATCAATGTCTATACAATTCGAATCAGGGGAGAGATAAATACACCACACCAGCACAGTTTTGAAGAAATCACAGCACTCCTCTGAAACCCTGAAATGAGACTTTCTGTGAATGACTAAAAATAGATTCACTGACCTATCACCCAAGCAAAATGCTCTGATAAGCTGGGAAGGCACATGCTTGTAATTTAATTCCATTATAAACTGCACTTCTAGACCATACCATTTCCTGCACATGCCACTCATCATTTGCATACATTAGTCACAAGATTCATTTCCCTGGCACAGTACCACTAACAATGAATGCCACTGCCATCTTATGACCTTCAGCGATGTGCTAAGCATCTGCTTTGACTAATAGATTAACTCCTGGGTATTTTCTGATAAAGATCAATAGCTCAGTTCTTTCACGTTCTCTCAAAAATTTACTGCATTCACAGCCACTGAGGGAAGAAAATGCAAGTTTATTAACCCTTTAAACTTGAGTCTGACTTAAAAATATAATTCCTTCCAAGTTCGTATTAACACTATCACACTTTCCATTGATAAACACCCACAAATTGTTAGCTTATAGGAAACTTTTATTTCTACTTATATTATCAGATACACTAAATGTACATTGCACCAATGGCCAGAGTTTCTTGATGTTCACTGTGCAGGAACAGGGAAATTTTATATCACCCAGATCTACAGAGTTGGTAGCACTGGCAGCCAGTTTCTTATTAGGAGGTACCAGCATTAGTATTGAAAAAGGTAATGTTAGGCCAGTTGGGGTTTGTCCATGTTCCATTACAACAGTGCACTGCATAGCCAATACAGATATCCTGTCAACAGCAATGGAAGGGTTAAAGGAGATTAAATTAAAATGCGTATACCGATTTAATTATTTATTGAGCAATAGATCAAAATATAGCACTGAATTATAGAACTAATGACTAATGATGTGACTGTGGCCTAATCTGAAGTACTATCACAAAAAGTTTCAGTCCAGATAGCCAGTCTCTGAGCTGAGATTTGAACCCAGAATCTCCAAAACATTAAGCTGGCCATTCTCTTTTAGATGATTTATAGTGGCATCCAAATTCTTACAATGGCAAAGTGAGGAGAATCTCCTGAAAATGACTAGACTATTTTATCAGTCTCACCACACTTTACAGTTTATCACTGTACCAGCCAGTACTGAACTACAGAATAATCACACTACCGTAATATCTTTGGCCAATTACCTGCTCACATCTTCAAACACAGAAAGCTAAAGAGAGAAATGAAAGCAGAGCTCATGTATCTACTGAACCTCAATTTTTAAACATAACTCCCAAAATTCAATTTCATTAAATTACAGAAGATTCTAGTTTATAATATGTTATATTTTTAGTTGCTCAATTTCTTTCACTAAAAATATAGCATTTACGCTACCTACATATCTACAACTGAAATTCAAACTGAACACTTCAAACAACCTACCTAAGGAATACTGGCAGTATACACTTTAACATCTGTTTGGAGAATAGGCAGCCCAGACCACCAACAAACATACTGATATTCTACACAAACATATATATAATTCATACAAAAACTGGCACACTTGTAACAGTGACCCAATGCTTAACGACTCAGAAAACATTTAAGATAAAACAGAATGACTAATTAAAAAATGAAGCAAATATTTGGAAAATATCACAATAATGAAGACAGGGCAGTAGTAAAACCTTTCACCTGCATGGCAAACAATGATCCTATGTAATGTATCATAACAGTGCCTATAGGAAAACCTGTTCAGTACTGATTATATCAATGGTACGGATTGTCTGTTTGCCTTATTTACCTTGTGGAATGTAACTTTAAACACCTGCTGCGTTTATTGTCTATTTAATCATGCTATTGGCAGCACAGAATATATGGATCTACACAATGATGAGGCAAAAATGAATTGAGAAGGATGTGTAAGGAAATGGTAGTGACCTAATTTACAGTATCATCCTGGCTCATGCCTGGAGGAACTATATACATGTCCACTTACTTGTACATGGTTTCATGGAATTCCAAAAATCAATTTTTGCTTACTAGATGAGCATAACAAATTCTGTGCCATTTTATATCTGGAAATGTCTCTAGGTTCCTGTCTAATAACCTCCAGTACACATTACAAATTAAACTGTTCCAGGAAGACAGAACATACCCCAGTTGGTTCTATTAAGTAAGTATATAATGTAGTGCTTTCCAATGTGCAAGGACTGGGGATCATGAGCTCCCAAAGTCCAATTCCCTTGTTCTAATTTAAAAAATACACCCTTTTGTGAACTGTCAGGTTGCTGACTACAATTATTAAACAAAACTGAAAATGGTGTACTCTGTGCTGCAAAACACAGACTTTACCAAAGCAATCTTTAATTTAAAAATGCCACATATTTTTACTGTACACGTGTAATGTAATTTCATTTATGCCCATAAGAAAAGTAAGGCCTTCCTTATGCTGACCGTCACAAAACTCAGAAATGTTCAACAGTATCATGTGCCGATCTCTTACACCAAATTTCACCCAAACCCAATTAGGAAAGTACAGGTAGGAATTTATGTCCTTTAAATAAATTGTAACTTTCAATGTGCCAATTCTCATGAAACTCATAATCACTCAAGAGATTGTTGTGGACATCTCCTGTGTGAATTTTATTCAAATAAGACAAAAAATACAGGAAATGAGGGCACAATTTCATTTATGGTCTAACATAAAATATGGCCTTCACTGCACTAATTTTCACACAAAACTCACAGCTACTCGTCAGCATTACGTGGAGATCTCCTTTACTGAATTCCACTTAAATTGGTCAAGAAATGTGGGAAGTATGGGTAAAAATTCATTTACATCATGAAGTAAAGTATAACTGTGACCAGCCTCGTGGTCTAGTGGTCAGAGTCTCTGACTATTAATCATGAGGTCCCGGGTACGATTCCTGGCTCAACCATGGGAATTTTCCCTAAAGGGGAGGATTTCCGCGGTGACCATGGTCTGGGTAGGTTAGTAGAATTTAGGTTTAAGGGTCCTCCTGGCACTACATCCTCCTATATCAACACTCACATCATTGGGACAACGTAACTGCGCTTCATGGGCGTCCCAACCTCAGAAGTCGGTTACACTCCTGCCATGCCCAGGAGGGAGGATCAGGAAGTCCACAAGGACATGTGGTGGTATTGGGGGGGGGGGGAATTATAACTGTAACTTAGCCAATTTTCATGAATCTCTCTCTTGCCTAACAACTTCTTGTAAAGGGCTCCTATGTTGAAAGTTCATGAAAATCCAATAAGTTTGGCCACTTATACTAGGTCACACATGGACTCATTTCTGGTGTACATTTTTTACTTCATAAAGAATGCCTAAAATATTTCACACAATCTGTGGAATGGAGAAAGTAAAGACTGAAAAAGAGATTTATGTTTTTTGAAATGTATCTGATCTAGGACATCAAACATAAGTTACTAGTTCAAGCCCATTTCTACAAAGCTACATGATAAACATGTCAATGTATGAAGTGTTTTAGGGTTTCAAAGGCATACTGCTTGCCTCTGGAATGTCGTGTCTGGTGGGTACTTCAACTATCTTCCCCATAACTGTAACATAAGCATCAGTAGTATCACTGACCTATTTGATGGATATTTGTCAAGATCAGTATGTCAGTACGCCATCACAGAGCTTAGACTTCCCTGTATTTTTTTCTTAATTTATTTACAATACTGTATCAACTTGACAGATAATACAGCGATTAATCAAATATAACAGGATGATAGGGAATCAAATGAGATGCAGCAGTCATGGCATGTTCAAAGGTAATTATACCTGTATATGTCCTGGCAGACCATAAGAAACACAGTCAAGACAGCTGGGGACAGGAACTGGCCCCCTAAAAACGAACGTGTGGGGAAGAGATAGTTACACCTATGTAGATACTGATGAAATCTTTAGACCCATTCTGTACTTTTTCAGCCTGATTCAACTTATAAAAACTTATACCAAACTTAACTTACATTAACATAAAATAAATGAATCTAAAGTACCCCAGCCTATATATGGACTGCAAAGTCTCCCATTTAGACTTCTCAGAGTACTGATCTAAGAAGATGTAAATTACAGGATATGAATATATTAAGTTAGCTTATATTGCTATGAATTTCAGTAACATACACTGACATATTGTAGCCTGCAGTATACAGTTTGAATCCCAAATGTACTAACCCAAGATGATAAACTGATATTTTATACCAATTTATTAGCAACAGATTCTAACTCATACTATTTAGGGACCTGTATTTTAACAAGGAAAGACTTTGGCTCCATTTTCGCATAACAGCATATGTACCAAAGCATAAAGTAGTATGTTCAAAACTGGTCACTGTCAGTCCTGCCCTTGGTTTGAGAAGCTAGGAGCCAACATATAATCTGAAACGTGTTAGCATTTGGCCGACATAAACGGACTAGGAGAGACCAAGAATAGCCACATGTTCAGTACGACATTATGGTGTAAGCCACTGGGAACAATGCGTTTCAGCTAACATCTGCCCAATGACACAGCTGATCAAATTTTAACATTTAGTTTAGGACCAACTGGCAAATCTGAAACAAAAGAGACCATCTAAAACTAAACAATCTGGCTCCAGAAATTGTTGGTTTTCAATTTCCTGACGTAGAAGAAAACTCAAAGAGCTGCTGTACACGGATGACATGCCCTCTTAGTACTTTCGTATTCATAAGGAACAGATGTGTGTTGTTGTCCACGAAACAAAAAATACACAAAAGGGTATCATATTCAAAAAAGAGGAAATTTACAGTATAACAGTAGACTGCAACTGATAATAAAATACATTAACAAGTAGTAATGCGACAATGTAAGATCACACAATAAAGTGCTTACAAACAGTGTGATAATTTTGTTATATATTACAGTTGTGATGGCTGTATGTGTGGTATCTGAATTACAATCAGGTGCTACACAAAGGTTTTATTGGTTTCATGGACTCAAACACGTGATATTCTCATGACCAGCATTTACACTCTCTGACTATGCAGATGGATGGTAGCAGTATCATAAATTTATATTCTGTTACTTAAATCCTCATGTTTCCTGTGAGAAATGAAACTGTAAAAAAGAATTATATAAGTGACCAACCAAATACTGCACATGTGAGATTTGAGGTTCTCACAGTGGTGTTGCTGGAGATTCAAGTCTTCTGGGATATCTTTACACTGCTTGACACCTAAGGTCAGGGCACTAAGATCCTTCAAGATACTGGGGCTATTTAACCAATGCCCCAAGAAACATCCCCAGTGACTCAAATGTTAAAACACTTCTAATACTCTAGAACAGTGTTCTGCAATGCAAGGTAGCGGGCAACCTGTAAATCTTTATTATAAATAGTATAAGCAGTAGCACATTAACATCAAAATGACTATATATGAAACACAATGGTTAGATATCAGATATTTATTATATGTTCCAATCTGTGCCATTTACACTTCTGTAGTAATCAAACACCACACTAACACAGGCAACCTATGCACCTGCAACCTAACTGGATCCCAGACAAATCACAAACCAAACTAATGTACGCTGAAACCTTTTTCCTGTAAGTGCCATGTTATAAACTGGAGTTTCATTCCTGGAGCACCATTTACTACCATAAAAATACCAAGCTGCTTGTTCCAGAGGCATACAGATTCACTTTGCCTGGCCACTTCTCCATAAAAAGAAAAGTTTTTCCACCTCAGTTACCAGCCCATCACCCTTTCTTATCAAAGTTGACTGCACTGGCCTAACACTCTTCACCTCATATATTTTCATTATTCTTCAAAAATCACATGTGTGGTGATGTGGTATGTCCTATTCCTGTCCGCCTTTCACGTCTAGGAAAAATGTGAAAATGCAATGGCACCAACTGAAGCAACAATTTAATAGAATAGGTCATTCTCTGGTTTTCAAGGACAATGTATTTTTAAGAGAACAAAAGAACAAGCAGACAAAATACCCTTACAATCTCAAGCCTTATGTATACGTTTCTCACTCAATATGTGCTATGTTTTGTTTTCACATACCAGAATGCTTTTAGGAACATAGAGCGAGGACTGGTACATAACTTGAATATTTGTGGCTACGTATTACTTCCACGAAGCAAAATTTTGTGGTACACTGTCATGTGTCTTTCACTAATTAGAGTGTGCCATGGGTAAGAAAAGGCTGTGAACATTGTTCTAGAATGTAAATTGTACACTCAGTCGAACAAAAATCCATCGGCCTAAAATTTTCTAAGTCCCGAACTGCAAGTCACGGGACGTACAGTTGCCATCAAAATGCGAGTCTTTTTCTTTCCCCATATTTGAGCATCTGTGGCGTTTCTCTGTCTTCCATTTATTACACTCAATCACATCACATATATATATTAACCGAAAACAAAAATAATCTGCTTAATTTCAAATTAAAACATTAATTAAAATATATTAACTTTCCCAGGCGCGAGGCTAGCTAGCTAGCTAGCTTTGCTGCTAAGGATAGATGAGTCGACCGGACCCTTCGTTCTTATTGTCAGCAGGCGTAGACCACGCAGCTCAACGTGTGCTAGCAGTAGCTTTTGGAAACAAACTATGTTGGTTCGAGTCCCACTATCGGCATATTTCTTTATGTAGCAGTTCAACGCGTGCTAGCAGTAGCCTTCGGAAAAAAACTATGTTGGTTCGAGTTCCACTATCAGCATATTTCTTTATGTAGCCCAGGCAGTTCAACACGTGCTAGCAGTAGCCTTCGGAAACAAACTATGTTGGTTCGAGTCCCACTATCGGCATATTTCTTTATGTAGCCCAGGCAGTTGAACGCGTGTTAGCACTAGCCTTCGGAAACAAACTGTGTTGGTTCGAGTTCCACTATCGGCATATTTCTTTATGTAGCCCAGGCAGTTCAACACGTGCTAGCAGTAGCCTTCGGAAACAAACTATGTTAGTTCAAGTTCCACTATCGGAATATTTCTTTATGTAGCCCAGACAGTTGAACGCGTGTTAGCACCAGCCTTTGGAGACAAACTGTGTTGGTTCGAGTCCCACTATC